>Ga0224511_10000942_pt1 | contig 16116 bp, 16 predicted proteins | sample SF_May12_sed_USG_2_FD_169988 | JGI IMG/M metagenome (GOLD analysis project Ga0224511, IMG submission 169988) | Sediment microbial communities from San Francisco Bay, California, United States - SF_May12_sed_USGS_8_1 | ecosystem: Environmental > Aquatic > Marine > Sediment | place: USA...
GTTTGAGAAAGTTTATCGGTATTCGATAACGCGAAGCCTGGCGTGATAAATATACCAACCAACAGAAATCTGACCAGAAACAGCTTAGACATAAAATCAGATAACCTTCCGCTGTCCCCGTCCAACATAGGGCGTCACTTGCAAGCGCTCGCCTTCGCCGTTAAGACCAATCTCCTCATCATCCAGGTAACAAGCCGGATCTTCCGCCCAGGGATCTCCAGTCAACTGGTATGCTCTAACCCGGGTATTTCCGCCACAGATATCAAGATAACGGCACTGGCTGCAACGGCCCTTAAGTGGGCGCTGTGACAACTTGAGACCAGCCATCAGCGGTTCACTGGTATCCTGCCAGATCTCAGAGAAGGGTCGCTGCCTTACATTACCCAGTTTGTAATGCCACCAAAAGGTATCCGGATGAACCTCGCCCAGATTGTCTATATTTGCGATATTAACACCGGATGAATTTCCTCCCCATTGCGCCAGTTTGGCGCGCAAATGCTCCACCTGCTCCGGAAAATGCTTCATGGCCCACAATAACAAATAGACGCCATCTGCATCATTATTGCCGGTAACAAATTCCCGTGATTTGCCCTCCAATTCGTAGCGTCTACAGGTATCAAACAATAACTCCATCGCCCGACGTGTAGTTGTCAACACGACATCATCCTTACGGTTCTTGTTGCCCCGTCCCGCATAATTCAGATGGGATAGGTAAAACTTATCAATGGATTCGTCTTCCATTAATTGCAGAACCTGTGGCAACTCCGGCGCATTATCCTGCGTCAGGGTAAAACGCATCCCTACTTTAATACCATTCTCATGACACAGACGTATGCCATTCATGGATGCCTCAAACGCCCCCTGTTTTCGGCGAAAGCGATCGTGGGTATCCTTTATGCCATCGATGCTAATACCAACATAATCATACCCTACGCTGGCAATACCTTTGATATTTTCCTTATCAATCAATGTGCCATTGGTCGATAGTCCCACGTAAAATCCCATGTCCTTGGCTCGATGCGAAATTTCAAAAATGTCGGGCCTCAACAGAGGCTCGCCACCAGATAAAATAAGCACTGGCACCTTGAAGTGTTTTAAGTCATCCATGACATTAAACACTTCCTCCGTGGAAAGCTCGCCTTCAAAATCCTTGTCAGCAGAAATAGAATAGCAGTGCTTGCATGTCAAATTGCATCGCCTTATCAGATTCCAGATAACAACAGGCCCAGGTGGCCTACGCTTTTCCCCCAATGGACTGGGTGAAATCAGCTCGCGCATGTATTGTGTGATTCGGAACATAATTCAGATACCTTTGTCAGTACGCGGCTAAGTTAAACGCAGACCGGTTTTCTTTAAAATTCTCTTGCTATACAAAAGCGCATTCCCTCTGTTGTCCTCTCCGAGCACGTTCTCTATTTCTCTGATCTTTTCCTCAACAGCAGCCGTTGATTTTCCATGAACCATCGCAAACAGATTAAAGGGCCAGGACGGCAAATGCCGAGGCCGCTGGTAACAATGACTGACGAAATCCAGTTGTCCCACTCGCTCTCCCAGCTCCGTGATTTTCTCATCGGGAACGTCCCATACCGACATGGCATTCGCTGTATAGCCTAAAGCATAATGATTAGGCACAACACCGATTCGGCGAATAACCCCGTCCTGTATCATTTTCTGCATCCGCGCCATAACCTCGTTCGCCTCAAGCCCTAACTGCAAGGCAAGATCATGATAGGGCCTTTTTGTGACTGGAAGACCTGCCTGGGTGGCAATAATAATTCTTCTATCAGTCTCATCAATCACCTGATCACCATGAGGCATCTGTCTCTTCATTGCGGGCAGGTTCATGCCTCCAGTCTCAACCCTATGAAAAATTCCTGCTCCTTAGGCATATTGAAAACTGTATAGCCTGCCTGACTTTGTATATGCTCAAGCACATTTCCTACCTGCTCCGGTTTATCTGTAGCAACCACAAACCACATATTAAACTCGTGGTCACGCTCATAATTGTGTGCCACTTCAGGAAAACCATTGACAATAGCAGCGACACGATCGAAATCACTCTCCGGAATACTCATCGCCGCCAGCGTAAGTCCACCACCCATGCGCTCGGCATGATAAAGAGGACCAAACCGGCTTAACATGCCATCGTTCAATAGGCCCTGGATCCCGGACATAACCTGCTCTTCACTCACGCCCAGACGTCCAGCAACCTCCGCGAAGGGATTTTCCGAAACAGGAAATCCCCCTTGAAGCTCATTAATAATCTGGCTTTCTAAAGGACTCATTGATTTCCCACTATCCGAATTTTTCGGCTGCCATCCGGCACAGCAGATAAAGCGGACTGGTTTCCCTGGTCACGGCAATATACAGCGCCCCGCTGTTTAAATCGCCGGCGACTAAACAACACCTCGCAGGGAATACCCTGAATACCGCAGTGATTGATCAACTCTGAGAGATGCTTCAGTACAACCGCTCTGTCCTGACCGTGTATCATGCAATACAGATTGTAAGGCCAGTGCGGCAGCGAACGAGTGCGCTGATAACACAGCGTTACAAATTCAAACTGGCCCATACATTTTCCCAACTCCTGTACGCGCTCATCAGGCACATCCCACACTACCATGGCATTGGCGCGATAACCCAATTCATGGTGACGCACAACTATGCCAAATCGCTTAATGATTCCGTAATCCTGAAACTGTCTTATTTTTTCTACAACCTCCTGCTCGCTCATACCGATGCGATCGCCGATCTCCCTATAGGGTCTGGATACAAGCGGAATACCGTCCTGTATTGCTTCTATCAATTTAATATCCATTTCAGATTTTAAGGTCATAATCATTAAGACAACGGATCCTCGAATTTCAGATTAAAACCCAGATCGATGTGATAATCCTCAACCATAGGTAAACGTACAACTGTCAGTCCAGTATTCTGCTCGATATCATTAAGAACGCTATCAAGTGACTCGCTGTCCGGCGCGGTCGCTACAAACCATAAATTCAACCTATGCTCTCTTTCATAGTTATGATTAACTGCCTCATAGGAGCTCACCAGATCCGCAATGGCCTCCAGCTGATCCACCGGTACTGCCATCGCCGCCAAAGTGCTCGCCCCTATACGTTTTGGTTTAAACACAGCACCTATCCGGCTAATCGCACCGGACTGATTTAGCTCCTTCAGCCGATCAATCACCTCATGTTCTGTGATGCCAAGCTTGGTGGCTATATCGGCATACGGCGCAGCACTTAGAGGAAAATCTCTCTGGAATTCGTTCAGCAGGCGTTTGTTGATTTCGTTCATGTTATCTGCTGCCTATAGACCAATATGATTGGCGCGCGAGGTAAAGAAAATACCGCTAGGCTTATCCGCATCAAGACTGGAAATGCGCGCGAAGGTTTCCGTATCAAAAATATCCAGACGATCATCGTCCCGTACGGATATCCATACACGCTCCCCTCTTGGTGTGAACTCCATATGCAACACAGCCTTCCCGGGTTTCAGTGTTTTAATGATTTTTCGGGTTGGGACGTCGATTACCTGCACTGTATCGTTATTTGGATGAGCAAAATTTACCCAGACCTGACGTCCGTCCGGGCGCGCCATAACAAACACCGGCTGTCCATGCACCGGGATACGGTCAACCTGTTTCCAGGTCTGTTTGTCCAGCACCAGCACATCGTTCCGGCCGATTCCTGGTACAAAGGCATAATTGTCAGCGATTGCCCAGCCCTCCAGGTGCGGCATCTTATAAACCGGCATTTTGATTTCGCCGCGGCCGTAATTGTTTAATATACGTTTTACACCCTGCTCGGGACGCCATAGATCAAGCATAGCCATGCCGTCTTCACCAAATAAACCGGCAATGTAATAACGTCCGTCACTGGTAATCAACGCATCATAGGGCAGCTTGCCAACGTTTTTGTATTTGGTAACAACTGGATTAGCAGGCTTGTTCATATCGGCAATCCAGATTTCCCCTGCATCATAAAGAGAAAAAATAAAGCGTTTTCCCGGTGCCTCGACCAGACCAACTACTTTGGAGCTATTTTTGTTACCGTAAGCCGCTGGTATTTCCGCTATCAATTCCAGGCTGTCCGATGAGAATACATTAACGCCTCCGGGCGTATAATTCGATACAGCGATCAATGTGCCATCCTGCGATATGGCCCCACCAATACTATTACCCGCCTGGATCACACGTTTGGCGATACGCCCGGCCAACATATCAATTTTGGTCAAACCACCATCGCGACCAAAAACAAAGGCAAAACGCTGATCACGGGAGTAAACCACCGAGGCATGAGATAAGTCCCCCAGCCCCTCCACACGGGTTATTTCTCGTCCCCGGGTGGTCTCCACTATCTTTACATTACCGGACGCCCGCTCAATAACAACACCCAGATCACCCGTACCTCTGACCACGGGACACGAATCATGCTTACCATGCCCATAAGAGCAACCAGTAACCGCGATACCTGCAAGCACCATCAGCGATATCAATACAATGTATTTTGTGTACCCGCAATCAAGGCGCATCTGTTACTCCTTGTAACAACTGATTTACCAGCCAGCTGACCTCGGCCGGGCTTAGTAGTGTTTTCCAAGGCGGCATGGGCGTACCGGGGACACCGTCCGAAACAATACGTTCCAATGCGACGGCAGGCTTGCCCGCCAGATCTTCCGGTAATAAGGACGGTCCCAGCCCGCCTTTCAGGGTCATGCCATGGCAGGATCCACAGTCGTGTTTGAGAAGATGTAGCAACGCAGACTGACGTTCTGCGGGAAGTTCCCCGGCCTTGGCAATAGTAGATGAGAACCCGATTAACACTATAATTGTAACGCTAAGCCTTGCACGCTTTCTGGCCATCTTCATATTGGATACCACCATTGCAGACCCCGAACCAGCTCAATTCTCTTTCCAAATGCACGACTTGTCCAATCACTATCAGTGCGGGTGATTCTACAATGTTGGTGCTGGCGCAAGCGGTCAATTCATCGACACGCGTAATCAGGCAGCGCTGCTGTGGCGTAGTGCCTTTTTCGATAATAGCTGCCGGGGTATCCCCTGGCAGGCCGGCCCCGACAAGCCCGGAGCTGACCTGCTCCAGGTTTGACAAAGCCATATAGAAAACAAGCGTGGTTGAATCATTCGCCAAGCGCTTCCAATCCAGATTCAGGGGGTCGTCGGCGGAACAATGGCCAGCAATCAGATGGGCACTATTGGCCATACCACGGTGGGTCAGCGGGATGCCTGCATAAGTTAAGCAGGCAGTAGCAGCAGTTATGCCGGGAACAACTTCAAAATCTATGTTATGCCGACTCAGATATACTGCTTCTTCACTGCCCCGGCCAAATACAAACGGGTCGCCACCCTTCAAACGAACCACACTATGGCCCTTACGAGCCAGATTTACCAAAAGGGAATTAATGCTGTCCTGATCCAGATGATGGGCACCCGGTGCCTTTCCGGCATAAATGCGCTTTGTCCCAGCGGGTATAAGCGCCAACACTCCAGGGGAAATCAGACGATCATAGACAATAACTTCGGCTTCTTGAATCAGGCGTAAAGCCTTAACGGTAAGAAGATCCGGATCACCCGGTCCTGCCCCTACCAGAAATACCTTGGCACTTATCACGCAAGCTACCCCAATTATCTGCTGGTTGTTATGCAATAGCCGGGAGCACTACTAATTCTCTCCCGGCTATGCGCCTGCAACAACTTTTAGCTTCTAGTAAACGTCGTGTTGGGTGTTATACACGTTGAATTTACCAGTGGGTGTAGCCAGACGTTTATCCCTAATAACTTTCTTCAGCTTGCGGGTCTTATCGTCAACTACCACAATCGCGGATTCCTGTTTAATGCCGCTCCAGACAGAGAACCACACCTCGTCACCCTTCTTGTTGTATTCAGGTTGTACCACGCGTTTTGGTCCTTCACCCAAACCTGACCATTTCGCAATCGGCAGTACCTCAAATCCCTTCTCCAGATTATTGATATCAAATACTGCCACTGACTGGCTCATGGCCTCGTTAGGATTCAGTGCCGTATCAACCCAGAGGTTGCTGGATGTGGGATGTGTCTTGATAAACAGGTTACCGCCGCCCTGGCCCTTTAAGGTTCTAACCACTTTCCAAGCATTCTTGCCATGGTTCTTTGGATCAGTACCGATCAAGGAAATGGTCTCATCGCCCAGGTGACCTGTCGCCCATACTGGTCCAAATTTCGGATCAACAAAGTTCGCTCCGCGGCCTGGATGAGGGATCTGTCCTACATCCACCAGTTTCACCAACTTATCCTCTTGGGAATCGATGACGGCGATCTTGTTGGACTTGTTAGCCGCAACCAGGAAATAACGCTGGGTAGAATCCCAACCGCCATCGTGGAGGAAGCGGGCAGCACCAATGGTGGTCACTTTCAGGTTATCGATATCGCTATAGTTAACCATCAATACCTGGCCGGTTTCCTTCACATTCACAACAAATTCGGGGTGAGCATGGGATGCCACAATGGAAGCGACCCGGGGTTCAGGATGATAGTCCTGGGTATCCACTGTCATGCCACGTGTAGCCACGATCTTCTTGGGCTCCAGCGAATAGCCGTCCATGATGACATACTGCGGCGGCCAGTAAGAACCGGCGATGGCGTACTTATCCTCATAACCCTTGTACTTGGATGTCTCAACAGAGCGCGCCTCCATACCAATTTTAATTTCGGCGACTGTCTTTGGTTCTTTCATCCACATATCAATGAGGTTGATCTTGGCATCGCGACCAACGGTGTAAAGATAACGGCCAGAGTATGAAATACGGGAGATATGCACGGCATAACCTGTATTAATGACACTGACGATCTTTTTACTGTCGCCATCAATCAATGCTACCTTGCCAGCATCACGCAAAGTCACCGCAAAGACATTTTCCAGATTCAGTTTGTTCAGCTTCTTTTTGGGGCGTTTATTGACCGGCACGTGAATCTTCCAGCTCGCTTTCATTTCCTTCATGCCATATTCCGGTGGCTGCGGCGGCTCATGCTGGAGAAAACGGGCCATGATGTCGATATCTTTTACGCTCAGATCTCCGGAAGTACCCCAGTTAGGCATGCCTGCCGGTGAACCATAATTGATGAAGGTCTTCAGGAACGCGGTACCACGTTGTTTTGTAATATCCGGAGTTAATGGCTTTCCGGTTGCACCCTTGCGTAATACACCATGACAGCCTGCGCAGCGCTCAAAATAAATCTGCTTGGCCCGAGCGAACTCATCCTTGCTAAGCGCGGGAGCCTCCGGCGTAACGGACTCCTTGGCCTCACCGGGTTTAATAGGAACCGGAGCGCCCTTGTAGCGCATCTCCGATTCAGGCGTGCCCGGGTGCTCGGAAGATTTGGCAGCAAATGCGGTACCTGAAATAAACCCCGCCGCAACAAACGCCGTTAAAGAAACTACTTGCCAGAAAGTGCCTCGTTTCATTTTTCTAACTCCAGAGTGATTTTTGGATTTTTAACTGGGCCTATGATAGTGGAACGGGAAAGCCCTAAACATTGATCTAAATCAAGCAGACCGGGATTAAGGGTATTTCCTGTTTGACCAACAAATACCTGACTTAAACAGTTGAAACAACTAACAATCAAAAAGTTACGCGGAACAATGAAACAGGGTCAGGAGATCTTGGCCTCAAGTCGTTCTCGGGTTTTACGCAGCTTCGCCAGGGGCGGGCATTTTCGATTATTGAAATAGGTCACTTGGCAGTCCAGGCAATAGTGACACTCATTCTTGTTAATTTCGCCGGTGGGCGATATGGCACGAACCTCGCATTCGTTAGCGCAAACCTGACAGGGTTTACCGCACTCATTTCTACGCCTTACCCAATTAAACAATCGGTTTTGTGCCGGGATCACCAGCGCTGCGCCAAGCGGGCATAGATACTTACAAAAGAATTTCCGATTCACGATAGATATCGCCATAAGCACGACAGCATAAACGACAAAAGGGGCTTCACGATTAAATCGAAGCAGGAAGACGGTCTTAAAGGGTTCAATTTCTGCTATGTATTCCGCCTGGCTGACTGATTGAAGCGAGATGCCAAACAGCATAATAAGGATCACATATTTCAGCGCCCACAGACGCTCATGCACCATATCCGGAAACTCCCATTGCTTGACTTTAAAGTGGCGGGCAACCACGTTAATCAGTTCCTGAAGAGCTCCGAACGGGCATAGCCAGCCGCAATAAATTCCCCGACCCCAAAGGATCAGAGTAAAGGCGACGAATGCCCAAAGAATAAACATCAACGGGTCCAGCGCAAAAGTCTCCCAATGAAATTCATGAATTATGGCATTGACAAAAGTCAGAACGTTTACAATGGACAGTTGTGCCAGGGAGTACCAACCTATAAAAAACACGGTGTAAATCAAAAATGAGTGGCGCACCCACTCGTAAACACGAGACCGGCGTACCAACCAGTCCTGAAATAATAGGATAGTAGTAAGAAATACCAAACTTATAACTAGCACCACAATCTGAAACTTCTTTTCTTTCCAGATAATCACCCACATGGGCTCGCGTTGATTATCTTCATTTTCCAGTAGCAATAATTTCGGTTTTTTGGTCTCTATGGACTTGCTAATTTTTCTGGGTTCCGCCTTTGCCGGCTTGGCTGCCTTAGGTTTCTGCTCTATGGGTTTTCCTGCCGCTGTAATTCCGCGAGAATCAGCAACCTTGCGCGCCGATTCGATTATCGTTGCATTAGCCACCATAACTGTAATCGATGCTCCAGAGATAGTGTCAATGGCAACATTGCCAGGACGCGACTCACCCCCTACCCGCACACGATCAAAAATACTGACGTTACGATATTGGGCAATAAAATCGCGCAATTGCTGCTCACTGACCCCTGCCAACAAAATCGGTTCATGATGTTCCAGGATACGGGTTTCCAGCAGGCGTCCTCGCAGATCAAGACCAATCAGAATATTAATCGGTTGGCCGGAATAAGCGGGAATAGGGAAAACATCATTGGTAGCAAACAAATAGCCAAGTTTTTCGGACTTCTGGAATACCGGTATCGCCAATGGATCGCCCGAGGGCGGACCGACACGATCCGCCTCGATAAAGATTTCTTTGGCACGATCAAGCCAGTCATCTTCATGTTTATCTTCGTCGGCCCAAAGAACTCCAGTACCCAGAAACAAAAGAGTAGAAATCAAAAGTCCAATTAAATTATGCGGCCGATATATGGTGAAGATACGTGATGTCAACGATAAACCTTGCCTTGTCAGCGAAAAATAGGGCTCTTTTTCAGCCCGTCGATGAATTTGACGATAACAGACCGCCCCTGCCATTGATATAGATCAATTATAGACCGCCTCATTTTATCTAGGCTGCTACTCTGGGTGAAATTCGGTATGATTCCTTGTCTGCAATACGCCTGTATTAGGAGTGAATAATTGGAAATCTTATGGTTCACCGCCACTGGTATCGTACTTTACGTAGTTTCTGATGCCATTTTACGAAAAATCGAAGACATCAAGGGAAAAACCCTGGCAAACCGTAGCATAATATTTTTTGCTATCTTTTTGCCGCTAACTCTAATCAGTTTCCAGTTAATTCAGTATCTTTTGAGTAGCAGTCAATAGCGCCTGGGCATTACGTTTTCTTTGGCGCCAGCATGGCCTCCAATACAATAAATACAAATATCACGCCACCGATAATCGCAATCAGACCACCCAGACCCATAATTCCCATGGCGATTTGCTTTTCCAGACCATCAAGCACCTGGGCTGTACCCGCCACTTTTCTTTGAACGCCATACCCTCCTGACCACACAAGGCCAGACACATGCAATAACTGGCCGCCGCCGTAGAGATAAGGCTGCAGGTAGGCCATCCTTAATCGTGGATGGGAATAACCCAATTGAGGCAATAACACATAGGTCAAACCCATTAACGCCAGCGTTACCCCGACAATAGATCCATGATAATGTGCCGGTATTGTGACATTGGTGCCTTGGATAAAAAATCCGATAAGCCCCCCAACACCAAACAGAATCATGGACGAGATCAATGCCGAACGATAAGGGCGATTGGCCTCCTGTGCTTTCTGCGAAATCAACAAACCATAGAATACCGCCAGCCCCAACGGTAAGCTTGCAAGACTGCCACCATAACGCATAAGCCAGGTAAACAGTTTGATGTGCTCCACCGACGTCACGCTATAGGAGTAATAAATTAATGGCGTCAGGAATACTGCAAACAGACCAATGGCAAAAAAAATGAGGGTCACCCGCGGGGTCAATGGCAAATTCACATTCGACGCAGACGCCAACCATAACCATGCAACCAGCAGCAAAAGCGTATAGGTAAACTGGAGCACATGACCACCACCCCAAAACAGCAATTCAAAATAGGCCCTGCCTTCAACAAAATCAGGGATCATAAAATAGGTCCAGGCAAAGGCGACAATAGCCATGACTGCAGATACCGCGGTGGTATTCAAACCGAAACGTAAGGCGCCAGTACCGGACATAGCCTGACCCACCAGGGGGATTGCACTCATACTGCGCCAGACCAGCAGGAACATGCCTGAGGCAAAGATAAGGAGACCTACATAAAATATCGGGTGCTGAAGAACCGGGATGTAATTGCTCATCAGCGCATTACCAGCACCCAGGAACGGCGCCAGCGAAATAATTAGCGTACCCAGCGCACTAAGCGCCAATGCAGCCCAGCCTAATAAGATAAAACGAGGCGTTGAATTCAAACTCCACAATACTCCCGCAAAAGCCAGAAACCATACCAGCACTGACAAGTCCACATGCACCACTAATGCGGTATGAAAAAAATTGACCCAGGGAATCAGCTCATGCACATGAGGCGTACGCGACAACACCAGAAGAATGGAAAATACGCCTGAACCTAGTAGCGCCAACAAACCGAGCCATAGCCAGGCCCTGACCAGGGCTTTGCGTTTATCATCCGGTACGGGGATAGTAAAATCGTTTGCGGGTATCACGATATTTTAGGGATTGGGTCTAACATTAGTACACTAGATTACTAAATAGCGACAAACTTACCAAGCAAATTGTCAAAATGAATCACCATCACCTGCGATGGCGCTAATGTTAGCGTTTGCTCAAAATGATAATCATATCCTTCAGTATTGACGTCATCCTTCATGCGAACCTGAACACGGTGCTCGCCGGCCTTAATGTTAAAACGCCGGTAAGCTGTCGCCTCTCCATCACGCGTTAAACCGAACGGCAATAACGTTTCCTTATAAATCTCTTTACCATCGACTATCATCTCCAGCTTAATAGGTGAACGTTCTCTGGGACAATCCATGGACACACGCATATTTGGCGGCAACTTCGCCATCTCCTCTTCACTACGCTGTCTACATTTTTCTTTTAATTTCCCCGAATGATTCATTGTCAGTTTGATAGTCGCCTGGTCCGCAGTGGTATGAGAGTAAGTAGGATAGTTGGATAACACCCCCAAAAATCCGGCAAAAAACAGATAGGCGATAATCTGTCCAATAAAGTTGCGTTTTTCCGTCATAGTATTACCTAAAGGCCCAACTTTCCGTGCAGACGCGCATCGTGTTTTTTGAAATGGCCCGTAAACCAGGCAGCCAAGTGGTCAGCCAGCTCCTTCTCATTAAAATAGCCCTGATTTTCATAGACATCCATCATATCGCGTATATCATCCAGAAGGCGCTCGTGATCTTCCTTATGCTCGGCAATCTGATCATATTTATGGTTGCGCATAACCTTTTCTTCCAAAGCGAAATGGGATGATATTTTTGCAAAGATTTCGCCAAGAAAATCATCAACTCTGAAGCCTGAATCTTTTTCCTGGAAATTTCTGAAGCCATCATTAATAAGCTTCACAAGCTCTCTGTGTTCATGGTCGACCGAGGGCACGCCTACAGAAAACTCATCTTTCCACTCAATCAGTGTCATGGATATTCCCTCCCGTTTCGGAAGATACAAAAGACAAAGACTGTTTCATCGAAGCATAATCGTCTCTCATGGGACCTACATCCCGTAATCGGGAACGGAACTGCTTGATCTCTTGTTGTACCCTGCCACCATTTACAGCGCTGGTCCATAAGCGGGCGACACGCTCTCTCGGTACACGTTTACGTAATTGTGGATCACGTTTGCCTTCTATACGCTCCTCTGTCCATTGACTGCCATACCGGTGATAGCAGTTTGCGGTTTCACAACCGGTAAGAAACACACCGTCAGCAAGCCTTTTTGAAATCACAAAATCAATAAAGGACGGGGGCAACATGGCGATACAAGGCAATGGCACAACAGCAACACCTGGTTGGCGAGCGAGTTTATCCTTCCCACATTCACTGCAGGCGAACGCCATCACCCGATCAGTGCCGGACAGCGTCTCACTCGCCTGCAACACTTCATTCCTCAGATTCTTTAAAGGAAATTCAGCCAATTCGATTCCGGCTACCAACTGTGTCTGTCGCCGAAACGGCGTCGCCGTGGGACAGGCACCGACGCAGATACCACAGCCAACACAAAGATTGGTCCTTACTACCGCCTCATGAGAAAACGACATACCATCGGTTCGAGGCTGCATAGTAACGGCATCGTAGGGACAATCAATGAAACATCTCTCGCAACCATTGCAGTTCTCAAGATTAACCGTGGCGATAGAGTACTTTCCTTTTGGCAATATCCAGGGAACCACAGCAATCAGCAATGTAATAAAGCCAACCAGTCCCCATAAATCTCCAGGCGAAACCGTATCCAATAATGGATACAGATTTAGAAAAAACCAGTCCAACTGAACATCGGTAACTGCCCTGTCCAGGTTCGCCGGCGCCTGGCTCACCGCCGGCTTGGCAATGGACAGTATTATCAACGCTGCCAGGGTACCTAATGCCAGACCTCTGGGCGGGTTACTTTTCGCTTTGGCCATACGCTGTATATGTACCCACATCATCAGTAGCAAAGTCAGAGGTATGCCAATATGGAGAAATGCCAACAACGAGAAAAAACGATCGCTAAGACTGGCTTCATTCAAAAAGTTCTGCGCCATGGGAGCACTAAAAAAAGGTAACCAGTCAAACCATTCTGCGGTAAGAATCGCGATATATTGCGCCAACTGATCCCACACCAACCAGTAGCCGTTAATACCCGAGGCAAACACCAGCCATAATAAAGGCACACCTGTAAGCCAGGAAAACCATCGCGCACCACGAAACCGGCCCATCAGAAATTCGCGAAAAAGATGGATAGTCATGGTCACTACCATGGCATCCGAGGCATAGCGATGCAGACCTCTTATAATCCCTCCAATATAAAAATGATTATTGGTAATTGATTCGACTGAGGTATAGGCACTGGTAATACTTGTATCGAAAAAGGCATACAAGTAGACACCGCTGGCGGCCACAATCCAGAAAAAGAAAAATGACAGGGCGCCGAGGTTGTAAAAGGGGTTCCAGGACTCTCCAAAGGCGGTGCTGAATCTGGATTCAACTACCTCAAACAGCTTCATACCCAGTTTCTGTGTCGATCGAATTATCAAAGTAGCGCTCTACGAGAATGCGGTAGGTGGGATATTACGCCAATCGATGTGCTCAGGCGTCTGACGTACATCAAGAAAACCCTGATTTTTGTCGGAGCCATTGGCGAACCACTAGATACAACACCGCCACCAGGGTGCTAAGACCAATGGCCATGCCCACAAAAATTGAGTAGTCAATACGATAACGGTCATTGGCGGGGTCGTAGACCGTGCAAAACAAACGGATTTTGTTACCAATATGAGTAATCAAAGGAGTACTCTCACTTGTTCCGAACACCAGTGCCTTCAACGGCTCCACAAGCGACGGCGTAGCGAAATTCATATCATAAACCTGATGGTAAACTGTCCCTTTGGCGTCCACGATAGTTGCCTGGATCAGATGATCAAAACCATTGGGTGATGGGTAAAACAGGAACCCAAGATCCTTCGCTAAATCCGTGATAGTGTCTTTGTTGGCGCTGACGAAAAGCCAGCCAGGAACATCAACGCTTTGCTGTGCGGCAAAGATGCGCATAGCCTCCGGGGTATCATTTTGTGTATCAAAACCCAGCGTTATGACGGTAAAACTGTCCTGGCCTAACACTGCCTTGGCCTTTCTCACCACCTTGGCCAGGTGCTGGGTTGTTGTCGGACAAATGTGGTAACAGCTGGTGTAAATCAAACTGAAGACAATGGGCTTGCCGTTATAATCTGAAACGCGCACTGCCGTTCCATCCGGCTGAGTGAGTGAATAGTCTCTTATGGTTTTACCGATCACTCCCTGACTGAAAGCCAGGGCCTCCTGTTCGTTAAAACTCTTGGGTCCGACAGTCGATCCACTATCAGCAGCAGCGGGTAAGATCGCGCTTATTATTAAAAAAAATGGAAAGATCAATAAACAACGAGACATCGAGGTGCATAGCAACCGGTTACGGGCAATAAGCGCCACTGGGGACCCCTGCAATAAATGAGTTAACTAGCGAGGAAATGAATATCCACAATCGCGCAAACAAGTATCAAAGTCAACTGCACCAGCGAGGCAAAGAAATTACTCATGGCGCTCGATCGCTCAGGCCGTTGCACTAACTGAATATTTTTATAGACAAATAATCCACCGCCAAGAAACGCGCCGGTTAAATAAACCCAACCCAGACCGAATTCAAAAAATACAGGCAACAGGGAAACAGCAACCAACACAATGGTATTCACCAGAATAACCAAAGCTGCCCGTTGATCGCCAATCACCACAGGTAACATGGGTACATTGGCTGCGGCATAGTCCTTACGGATAGCAATAGCCAGACTCCAGAAATGAGGCGGCGTCCATAAAAACAGTACTGCTGCCAATAACCATGCCGCCGGACTCAGGCCGGGATCAGCAGCTGCCGCGCCAGCCAACACCGCAAAGCTACCGGCCAGTCCACCGATAACAATATTGAGGGAGCTGCGCCGCTTCAGCCAGACGGTATAGACAATGGCGTAGAAAAAGGCGCCCATAAAAACGTGAAATGCCACCATGGCGTTAAATAAAACCGTCGCCATTACTACTGATGCCAACAACAATAGCATGATCCCCCACAACCAGATGGGGCTATGTCGAAACCTTCCGGTAACAAACGGCCGCTTGCTGGTGCGCGTCATCCGGGCATCCAGATCACGCTCTACATATTGGTTAAAAGCGCCGGAACTGGCAGAAGACAATAGCACCGCCAGACCAAGGAGAAAAACTTCGATTGCGGTTAGCTGTCTACCAGGTGTCACGGCGTAACCAGCCAGGGCCGTAAACGCAATCAAGAAACCGATACGCAGCTTAAATAGATTCACCAATTGGGCCAACATAAGCAGACTATCCTTCCGGTCGTACAAACACTGCTATTGTTACTAACTGCGGCGGGAGAGGAACCTTACAACACTCTCCCGCCGAACTCCTTCTATCTAAACACAAATCAACTGAGACCCCAGGTTTGTGCTAGATATTTCCAATTGACGAAGTAGTAGAGAACAAAAGAGGTCAGGAATACCAATGCTAACGTTAAGGTACCGGGAACAGCGATCTTGCCTATTCCGATACCATGATAGTCAGCCACCGGCTCCGCTATCATCGGCGTTGCAGACCGCTCCTCTCCCTTACGTTTACCCAACAACAGCGAGCCCACAACAATCAGGCAAAAGAGTGCGCCGCCGACACAGGCCAGTACAACAGAAACTCCCGCCAGACCCATCATGGTGAACGCTGTTGCCGGAAAATCATGGGACATCAAAGCGCCGGAGAATGCCATGTCCCAATGGCGCCTTGGTACGCCTAGAGTGCCGGCACCCATGAGGAATATGGATACACCTGACATGCCGATACCAAAGATATAGGGTTGCAAGGCCGCCAGGGGTTTCATGATCACTTCACGCCGGAATAATATGGGCACCAGCCAGTAGGTAATGGCCATAAACGCCAGCGTTGTACCGGTTGCTACTGTAGCGTGGAAGTGACCGGGCACATAAACCGTATTATGGATAATCAGGTTTAACTGCTCTGTACCCATCATGACGCCTGATATACCGCCCAGGAACCCAAAGATAATCAGCGACAG
>Ga0224511_10000943_pt1 | contig 16115 bp, 15 predicted proteins | sample SF_May12_sed_USG_2_FD_169988 | JGI IMG/M metagenome (GOLD analysis project Ga0224511, IMG submission 169988) | Sediment microbial communities from San Francisco Bay, California, United States - SF_May12_sed_USGS_8_1 | ecosystem: Environmental > Aquatic > Marine > Sediment | place: USA...
TTACACACTATCGAATGAAGTTCAGGATCGCCTGCGTGAACAGACTCGTCAACTAGCGCTGAAATTAGGCGTAGTCGGATTGATGAATATCCAGTTTGCCATTCAGGGTGAAAACATTTATTTGCTGGAAGTGAATCCACGTGCTTCACGTACTGTGCCTTTTGTTTCCAAGGCCACCGGTGTGCCGCTGGCTAAAGTTGCGGCGCGTTGTATGGTCGGTCAAACCCTGGCTGAACAGGGTGTGACAGAAGAAGTTGTGCCAGACTCTTATGCGGTTAAAGAGTCAGTATTTCCGTTTGTGAAATTCCCTGGTGTTGATCCATTGTTGGGTCCTGAAATGAAATCCACCGGTGAAGTCATGGGCCTGGGTAAGAGTTTTGGTATGGCCTTTGCCAAAGCACAGCTGGGTGCAGGCGTTGATTTGCCTACCAGTGGTAAAGTATTTATTAGTGTGCGTGGCCGCGATCGTGATGCAGCCGTAGATCTGGGTCGTGAGTTGGCCGGGCAAGGCTTTGAACTGGTAGCGACTAAAGGTACGGGTCGTGCATTGCAGGAAGCAGGTATAGAGTGCAAACTCGTCAACAAGGTTTATGAAGGTCGCCCACATATTGTTGATATGATCAAGAACGACGAGATCAATCTGATCATCAATACAACAGAAGGCAAGAAGGCGATCGCTGATTCTTACACTATACGTGCTTCAGCGCTGCAGGGTAAAGTCAGCTACACTACTACCATCGCCGGGGCACAGGCCACATGTCGCGCCCTGAATTATCTTGAGCAGAGTTCTGTAACACGTTTGCAGGATATGCATGCTGAGATACTGACAAAAATGAAAAAGGGGTAAGGCGTGAATAAAGTGCCAATCACCGTACACGGTGCAAAAATCTTACAGGAAGAGTTGGCTCAGCTGAAATCGGTTGAGCGCCCCAAAGTTATTGAGGCAATTGCCGAGGCGCGGGCGCATGGTGATCTAAAAGAAAATGCTGAATATCATGCGGCTCGTGAGCAGCAGGGTTTTATCGAAGGCCGTATCAAAGATATTGAGGCCAAGCTGGCCGATGCAACCATCATTGATGTCACTACGATCGATGCCAATGGTAAGGTTGTTTTTGGCTCAACGGTCGAAGTCGCTGATGAAGAAACGGGCGATGAGTTGACCTACCAGATTGTTGGCGATGATGAGGCAGATATTAAGGTTAATAAAATTTCAATCAGCTCACCGATAGCACGTGCTTTAATCGGCAAGGAACAGGATGATGTGGTTGAAATCCAGACCCCAGGTGGCATAAGAACACTGGAGATTGTGGCAATAAAATATATCTAGAAGCCTATGCAACAGGTAAAGCCCTGGCTTGCCGATTGCTAAATGCGTTTATGATAAAGAAATAACTGGATTCTTTTCGTTTCTACGATAAACCGATACGGTTTTACCGATAACTTGCACATTTTCTGACTGGCTCTGTTCGCAAATATCTTTTATCATTTCTTTTCGAGTATCTCGGTCATCTATGGCTATCTTAATTTTTACCAGCTCGTGATGGTTGATCGCAATTTCTAGTTCATTTAATACCTCACTTGTCAGGCCTTTCTGGCCAATCATGATAATGGGTTTGAGTGAGTGACAAAGACCGCGCAGTGTTTTAATCTGATTTTTTGTTAAAGACATATTTTGAGTAGCCGAGAGCATTTGTAAGTGGCGAACTATACCATGAGTCATAGTCCATGAGTCGCAGTAAAAGCAGTAAACAGTGGTTAAAAGAGCATTTTGAAGATGAATATGTTCAACGTTCGCAGAAAGACGGCTATCGTTCGCGCGCGATTTATAAACTCATCGAAATTCAGGAAAAAGACCGGCTATTAAAACCGGGTATGACGGTAATAGATCTGGGTGCAGCGCCAGGTGGCTGGTCTGAATATGCGGCTAAATTATTGGGAAAAAAGGGCAGGATGATTGCGCTTGATATTTTGCCGATGGAACCGATTGAAAATGTACACATCATACAGGGTGACTTTAGGGAAGATGAAGCGCTCAATGATTTAATGGCGGTGATGGGAGAAGATAAGGCAGACCTTGTTTTTTCGGATATGGCCCCCAATATCAGTGGCATGGACGTAGTGGATATTCCGCGTGCTTATTATCTGGCCGATTTAACACTGGATCTATCTCAACGGGTGCTCAAAAAGGGCGGTGGAATGCTGGTTAAGCTGTTTCAGGGTGAAGGTTTTGATGAATATCATAAAGCCCTGAAAGAGAATTTTACACGGGTGGTAGTACGTAAACCCAGAGCTTCACGGGCCAGGAGTCGGGAAATATATGCGCTGGCAACTGGGTATAAACTATAGTAATGTTAACGGAGACTAATATAGTCATCCATACTTCGGAGTTTTAGATTGAACGATCTTGCCAAAAATTTAGTTTTGTGGGCTGTTATTGCAGTAGTTTTACTGTCTGTATTCAGCAATTTTAGTAAGCCTACAAGTCCACCACAGGTTATTCCTTACTCAACCTTCATCGAAATGGTGAAACAGGGTCAGGTCAGTCAGACCACTATTAATGGTCGTGATATCAAGGGCAAGCTGGCTAGCGGGGCTGCATTTAGTACCTATAGTCCTGAGACTAACAATACCGCCATGGTTGGTGACCTGCTGACGCACAATGTTGAAATAACAGGTGCGCCTCCTGAAGGCCAGTCTATCTGGGTGCAAATGCTGATTTCATGGTTCCCATTCCTGTTGCTGATTGGTGTCTGGGTATTTTTTATGCGTCAGATGCAGGGCGGCGGTGGTGGTCGTGGTGCTATGTCATTCGGTAAGAGCAAAGCACGTATGCTGGGCGAAGACCAGATTAATGTCACCTTTGATGATGTCGCTGGTGCTGAAGAAGCTAAAGAAGAAGTCGCTGAGCTGGTTGAATTTTTGAAAGATCCAGGTAAGTTCCAGAAACTGGGTGGCAAGATTCCCAGTGGTGTTTTGATGGTGGGTTCGCCGGGTACCGGTAAAACTTTACTGGCCAGAGCGATTGCTGGTGAAGCTAAAGTGCCGTTTTTCACCATTTCAGGTTCAGACTTTGTTGAAATGTTTGTTGGTGTGGGTGCATCACGTGTACGTGATATGTTTGATACCGCCAAGAAACATTCTCCCTGCATTATTTTTATCGATGAGATTGATGCCGTCGGTCGTCATCGTGGTGCTGGTGTGGGTGGTGGTCACGATGAACGTGAGCAGACCCTGAACCAGCTACTGGTTGAAATGGATGGTTTTGAGGGTAATGAAGGCGTGATCGTGATTGCTGCGACCAACCGTCCTGATGTGCTCGATCCTGCTCTATTGCGCCCCGGTCGTTTTGACCGTCAGGTAGTAGTGCCGTTGCCTGATATTCGTGGTCGTGAACAAATTTTAAAAGTCCATATTCGTAAAGTACCCGAAGCAAAAGATGTTAAGCCATCGATTATTGCTCGTGGTACACCGGGCTTTTCTGGTGCAGATCTGGCCAATCTGGTTAATGAAGCCGCCCTGTTTGCTGCGCGTGAAAATAGCAAGGAAGTGGATATGTCTCACTTCGAGCGGGCTAAAGATAAGATCATGATGGGCGCAGAACGTCGCTCCATGGTGATGTCGGAAGAAGAGAAAAGAAATACCGCCAATCATGAGGCGGGGCATGCCATTGTTGGGCGTTTAGTGCCTGAGCATGATCCAGTTTACAAAGTCAGCATTATTCCTCGTGGCCGCGCTTTGGGTGTCACTATGTTTCTGCCGGAAGAAGATACATACAGTCAAAGCAAGAAAAAACTTGAAAGTATGATTTCCAGTTTATTTGGTGGGCGTATTGCTGAGGAGCTGACCATGGGCGCGGATAATGTCACCACGGGTGCTTCTAACGATATTGAACGAGCTACCGATATTGCGCGTAATATGGTCACCAAATGGGGCTTGTCAGAACGTTTAGGCCCTCTGGCTTACTCAGAGGACGAAGGTGAAGTATTCCTTGGACGTTCGGTGACTCAGCATAAGAACATGGGTGACGACACCGCGCGTATTATCGACGAAGAAATACGTGCGTTGATTGACCGTAATTACGAGCGTGCCGAAACAATTCTGAAAGAGAACATTAATGTGTTGCACATGATGTCAGATGCTTTGATGAAATATGAAACCATCGATTCAGACCAGATCGACGCATTGATGGAAGGTAAGGAACCGCCGCCACCCAAAGACTGGACAGATCTAAGTGATGATGAGCCTACTGATTCGGACGGTGCTGTAAAAAGCGCAGATAAGAAATCGGATGGATCTATTGGTGGACCAGCGGGTCAGCACTGATCCAGTATTCTGGTATAAAATGCTATGATCAAGGGGGCTTTTGCCCCCTTTGTTTTTTTGGATTATAACGTGACAACATCGACATCTTCATTAATGACTGAACAGCTTATTGCCGGTACCATGCCGGTAATCATGGGCATACTCAATGTCACTCCTGATTCATTTTCTGATGGCGGTGAATTTAATCGTGTCGATGCAGCGGTAGCGCGTGCATTAGAAATGCAGGCTCAGGGTGCATCCATTATTGATATTGGAGGTGAATCTACACGCCCGGGGGCGCAGCCGATTGATGCGGCGCAGGAAATTGAGCGTGTACTGCCGGTGATTGAAGCGATTCGCCAGCAATCAGATATTCCCATCTCCATCGATACCAGCAAGCCAGCAGTGATGCAAGCGGCCGTGCAGGCGGGAGCAAATCTGGTTAATGATGTTAACGCCCTGCGTGCTGATGGTGCGGTAGAGTGCTGTGCTGAATTAGGCGTTCCTGTTTGCTTGATGCACATGCAGGGTGAACCTCGTACCATGCAGCAAAATCCGCAATATTCTGATGTGGTCAATGATGTGCGTGATTTTTTGCTGGAGAGGGTTCGTGTTTGTGTGGCAGCGGGAATAACAGAAAATAAAATAGTGCTTGATCCCGGTTTTGGTTTTGGCAAAACACTCGCACATAATCTGCAAATTTTATCGAGACTGAATGAGCTCTGTGAGCTAAACTTTCCTGTACTAGTTGGGTTGTCCCGAAAAAGCATGCTGGGTGCGATAGTTGATCGTGATGTTGATCAGCGAGTCATCGCAGGTGTTGCTGCTGGTGTTATTGCCTATGGAAAAGGAGCTCGTTGGTTTCGAGTTCACGATGTAGAAGAAATTAGTGATGCTTTAAAAATTTGTACAGCTCTGGATCAGGTTTAGCCTGATTCTTTGAAGCAATCTTGAAAGGAATAAAAAAGTTATGACAAAAAAATATTTTGGTACCGACGGTATTCGCGGCAAAGTCGGTGAAGGTTTGATGACTGCTGATCAGGTGCTTAAACTGGGTTGGGCAGTAGGTAAAGTGCTGGCTAATCAGGGTGAAAAACTGGTGGTAATCGGTAAGGATACCCGTATTTCAGGTTATATGTTCGAGTCTGCACTGGAGGCTGGTTTATCAGCTGCGGGCGTTGATGTGCGTTTGTTAGGGCCGATGCCAACACCGGGTATTGCCTATCTCACCAGAACCCTGCATGCCTCTGCGGGTATTGTTATTAGTGCTTCTCATAATCCTTTCTACGATAATGGGTTGAAGTTTTTTTCATCCGAAGGCAGTAAATTGTCTGATGAATTAGAGCATCAAATCGAAGCCGCATTTGAATCACCGATGACCACAGTAGAGTCGCATGAGCTGGGTAAGGCTACACGGGTGGCTGATGCACAGGGCCGTTATATAGAAGCCTGTAAGGCCACCATCCCGTTGACGACAAAATTTTCTAGTATGAAGATTGTGGTCGATTGCGCCAATGGTGCGACCTATAACATAGCACCACAGGTGCTAACAGAATTGGGTGCTGAAGTTTTTGCCGAAGGTATAGAGCCAGATGGCATTAATATTAATGAGGGTAGAGGCTCAACGCATCCAGAGCACTTGCAGAAAATAGTGAAAGAGCAGGCTGCTGATTTAGGTATTGCCCTGGATGGTGATGGTGACCGACTCATCATGGTCGATGCAGAAGGTGAAATTGTTGATGGTGATGAGTTGCTGTATGTTATTGCAAAAGCGAGACAGCATGCGGGTGATGATATTAAGGGGGTGGTTGGTACCCTGATGAGTAATATCGGGCTGGAGTTGGCGATCAAGGCAATGGGGCTGGAGTTTGAACGTGCCAATGTTGGTGACCGTTATGTGCTTGAATGCCTTAATCAAAAAGGCTGGATGCTCGGTGGTGAATCTTCCGGACATATTATCTGCCTTGATCGAACCACCACCGGTGATGGCATCGTCTCAGCTTTGCAGATACTGGCTTATTTAGCTGAAGCAGGGCAGACCTTGTATCAGGCCAAGTTAGGCATGAAGAAGATGCCTATGAATATGATCAATGTGCCTCTCAGTGGCGATAGCAGTCCACTCGAATCGGAGCAGGTTAAATTAGCGGTACAGCAGGCCGAGCAGCAGCTCAATGGTCGTGGCAGGGTATTGTTGCGCTCCTCTGGTACCGAGCCACTAATTCGAGTGATGGTGGAAGGTGAAGAAGAGATCATGGTTAATACGCTGACACAGAGTATTGCGGATGTGGTGGCGGCGGCCTGAGTGGAATTACGGTTACTCAGTTAGATGTCGGAGTCGATCAAGTAACGAACTTCGTTACTTGATGTTGTTTATTTTTTTAAATTTATTGATTTCGCGATTAAGTGTTTTTGCTGCATAAGAGCAACCAGCTTGTAGTGCTATCATGTACGCCTGCATGATGATCGTAGCTATTTGTTTCATTTCTTAACCCTGGTTTAGTTGCAGGGGTACTTATCTTAGGTCACGATTTTCAGCTTACAACAAGTTTTTTAGTACTGATTCTGGTGTCAGTGAATAGCCGTAGCTTTGATTCGCATAGTGCAATTGGGGATATGTGTTTTCTTTGCGTCCTCTGCGTCTCTGCGGTGAATATGTTTTTTATACCTATGAGGGCTATATTCACCGATTAATACCTTAGTATTATTGATTTCTTGGGTGCTGACAGGTATCCTTTGCCACCTTTGAATATACTGGAGAAAGCAATGCGTCAGCCTATGGTAGCGGGTAACTGGAAAATGAACGGTTCCAGTGACAGCATAAAAGAATTGATTGATGGTATTAAGGCTGGTGTTGATGCCGCCAATGCTGAAGTGGTCGTTTGTCCCCCCTTTGTTTATATCTCCTCAGTGGCAGATGCAATTGCCGGTTCTGCTATCAAGCTGGGTTCACAGAATATGTGTGATCAGGATGCTGGTGCTTTCACTGGTGAAGTTTCAGGCCCTATGTTGAAAGACGTGGGTTGTGAGTATGTGATTATTGGTCATTCTGAACGCCGTGCCATGTATGGTGAAACCGATGAAGTGACAGCGATTAAATACGGTGCGGTTCTGAAAAATGGACTCAAACCTATTTTCTGTATTGGTGAGACCCTGGAAGAGCGTGAGCAAGGTATTACTGAGGATGTTGTGGGTCGTCAGATCGATGCCATCTTAAAAACAGATGGTGTGGCTTCTCTGGCTAATGCGGTACTGGCTTACGAGCCAGTTTGGGCAATTGGTACCGGTAAAACAGCTACACCTGATCAGGCTCAAGAAGTGCATGCCTTTATTCGTAATAAGATTGCTGAGCAAGATGCAGGTATTGCAGAAGGCTTGAGGATTTTATACGGCGGCAGCATGAACCCAACTAATGCTGCAGAGCTTAGGTCACAGCCTGATATCGATGGTGGTTTGATTGGTGGAGCTTCACTGAAGGCAGAAGACTTTTTAGCTATTTGCTCAGCAGGATAAAGGATAATATAGTGAATCTTGACGTTATTTTATTAGTTTTACAGGTTGTCCTGGCAGTAGTTATTATTACGCTGATTCTTTTGCAAAAAGGCAAGGGTGCAAGCGAAGGTGCTACTTTTGGTGGCGGTGGTGGTGCCGGTTCAGTCTTTGGTGCTAGCGGCTCATCCAATTTTTTAAGTAAGACCACAGCGATTCTTGCTACTGCTTTTTTCCTCAACAGTTTGGCTTTGGCTTATCTGGCGGGAAATCGAGATGTACCAAATAACGTAATAGATACCATTGGAGTAACGACAGAAGCGGATTCAGGTTTATCGATGCCTTCATCAGAGGGTAGTATTCCTGCAGCTGTAGATACTTCAGATGTGCCAGCGCCAGCAGATGCGCCTGTTGAAAGCGATGTGCCGCCTGCCGCAGAGTAATCGAGCTATATAGATACAGCCGATGTGGTGAAATTGGTAGACACGCACGCTTGAGGGGCGTGTAGCGCAAGCTGTGCCGGTTCGACTCCGGCCATCGGCACCAAATTTGGTGATGGACAAGGTGTTCTGGTAGGGTGCCAGGCAGGGATTGCGAATAACGATAAAAATAATGAGGCCAGCTGAAAAGCGGCAAGTTCGTGGGGTTGTAATGTTAGAGAATTATTTGCCGGTACTGATATTTCTCGCCATAGGTATGATGGCTGGTATTGGTCTCATTTTCCTCGGTGGTTATTTATTAGCGCCACATAAGCCTGATGAGGCTAAAAACTCCCCCTTCGAATGTGGCTTCGAAGCCTTCGAAGACTCGCGCATGAAATTCGATGTGCGTTACTATCTGGTTGCTATTCTTTTTATTATCTTCGATTTAGAAATTGCTTTTCTTTTTCCGTGGGCGATTGTGTTAGATGAAGTCGGCATGTTCGGTCTAGTTTCTATGGGGATATTTCTGGGTATTCTTGTTATTGGCTTTATTTATGAGTGGAAGAAAGGAGCGCTGGAATGGGAATAGAAAATAAGCTGGAGAAGGGCTTTGTCACCACTTCAGCCGATTCTCTGATCAACTGGGCGCGTACTGGCTCTTTATGGCCAGTAACTTTTGGTCTGGCCTGCTGTGCGGTAGAAATGATGCAAGCGGGTGCTTCGCGTTATGACCTCGACCGCTTCGGTATTATTTTCCGTCCTAGTCCTCGCCAGTCCGATGTGCTGATTGTGGCTGGAACCTTGTGTAATAAAATGGCACCGGCACTACGCAAAGTTTATGATCAGATGGCGGAGCCTCGTTGGGTGATTTCTATGGGCTCATGCGCTAACGGCGGTGGTTATTATCATTATTCTTATTCGGTGGTGCGTGGTTGCGACCGAATTATTCCTGTCGATATTTATGTGCCCGGATGTCCGCCGACAGCAGAAGCGTTGCTCTATGGTATTTTGCAATTGCAGAACAAGATTCGGCGTACCAGTACCATTGCTCGTGAGCCGCAGGAAGCCTGATGTCGACACGTATTCAACAATTATCTGACCGCTTACAGCAGGCATTTGGTGCTACCTTGCAATCCAATGTGGTTGTCTTTAACGAAGTAACCATTGAAGTTGCAGCAAAAGATTTGCTCAATGTTTGTGAGAAACTACGTGATGATGAGCAATTTGCTTTTGAGCAATTGATTGATGTTTGCGGTGTAGACTATTCTGAGTATGGTGGTTGTGAATGGTCAACTAAAGAGTCATCGTCTACTGGTTTTAGTCGTGGTGTTAATTCATCGGTGAATGCGCGTTTGCGTTTTGGTGATGAGCCAACCTATGTTTGTACTGATCGCCCACGTTTTGCTGCGGTATATCACCTGATGTCGATTACCAATAATATTCGTCTGCGGATTCGTGTTTATTGTGATGATGAGCATGCACCGATGGTGCCTTCTGTCGTAGGTCTGTGGTCAGCGGCAAACTGGTTCGAACGTGAGGCTTTTGATCTGTTCGGTATTATATTTGAAGGTCATCCTGATTTACGTCGTATCCTGACCGACTATGGCTTTGTTGGTCATCCATTCCGTAAAGATTTCCCATTAGTAGGTCATGTTGAAATGCGTTATGACGAAGAGCAGAAACGTATCGTCTATCAACCAGTCAGTATTGAGCCGCGCGTGCTGGTGCCAAGAGTTATTCGTGATGATGATCGTTTTGAAACAGAAGCTCCAGCAGTGGGTGGGGAGAATTCTGATGCCTGAAATTCGTAATTACACATTAAACTTTGGTCCTGCGCATCCAGCGGCTCATGGTGTGCTGCGTTTAGTGCTGGAAATGGATGGCGAAGTGATTCAACGCGCTGATCCACATGTGGGTTTGCTGCATCGTGCCACAGAAAAACTGGCTGAATCAAAACCGTATAACCAGAGCATTGGCTATATGGATCGACTCGATTACGTTTCGATGATGTGTAACGAGCACAGCTACGTGCTGGCGATGGAAAAAATGCTGGGCGTGGAATGTCCTGAACGTGCGCAATACATTCGCGTTATGTTTGCCGAGATCACCCGCATCCTGAACCATTTATTATGGATTGGTGCTCACGCGTTAGACGTGGGTGCGATGACCATGTTCCTTTATGCTTTCCGTGAACGTGAAGATTTAATGGATGCCTACGAAGCGGTGTCTGGTGCGCGTTTGCACGCGACTTATTTCCGTCCCGGTGGTGTGTCTCGTGATCTACCCGACACCATGCCTCAGTACAGCACATCAAAATGGCACAACAAACGTGAAGTTAATAAACTCAATGAAAATCGTCAGGGTTCATTACTCGATTTCCTTGAAGACTTTACAGAGCGTTTCCCCAAATACGTTGACGAGTATGAAACTTTGCTGACTGATAACCGTATCTGGAAACAGCGTACGGTCGATATCGGCATCGTGACGCCTGAGCGTGCTTTGCAACTTGGTTTTACTGGCCCCATGATTCGCGGCTCCGGTATCGAGTGGGATCTACGCAAGAAACAGCCTTACGAAGTTTATGATCGCATGGACTTTGATATTCCTGTAGGTACTAATGGCGATTGTTATGATCGTTATCTGGTGCGTATTGAGGAATTCCGTCAGTCCAATCGTATCATCAAACAATGTATTGAATGGTTGCGTGAAAATGACGGCCCGGTGATGCTGGAAGATCATAAAATAACACCGCCTAGTCGTGAAGGCATGAAAGCGGATATGGAATCGCTGATTCATCACTTCAAATTATTTACCGAAGGGTTCTGTTTGCCCGAAGGCGAAGTTTATGTAGGCACTGAACACCCCAAGGGTGAATTCGGTATCTATTTAGTTTCCGATGGTGCGAACAAGCCTTACCGCATGAAAATCCGCCCGCCCAGTTTTGTGCATATTTCTGCTATGGATGAAATGACCAGAGGTCATATGCTGGCAGATGTGGTTGCCGTTATTGGTACTCAGGATATTGTATTTGGTGACGTGGATCGTTAATGACTATGAGTACGACAGAAACACAATTATCGAAACACGCCTGCGAAGAAATTGATGCATTGATTGCTAAATTTCCAGAAGGTAAACAGAAATCAGCATTGCTGGGTGCACTTAATGTTGTTCAGCATGAAAATCAGGGCTTCTTAACTGAAGAGCTGATGGACGCAGTCGCAGCCTATCTTGATTTGGCGAAGATTGAAGTTTATGAAGTTGCCAGTTTTTATTCGATGTATGAGTTGAAACCAGTGGCACGACACAATGTAGCAATCTGCACCAACATTTGTTGTATGTTGATGGGGTCACAAAATATTGTTGATCACGTTGAGAAGAAACTGGGTATCAAATTGGGCGAGAGTACTGAAGACGGTCGTATTTATCTCAAGGTTGAAGAAGAATGTTTAGCTGCCTGTGCCGGTGGTCCAATGATGCAGGTCGATCATGTTTATCATGAAAAACTCACGCCTGAAAAAGTCGATGAGATTCTGGATGGGCTGGAATAATGACTGACCTACAGAAAGTACAAGTTTGCTATGCAACACTTCAGTTTGAAGACCAGCCATGGTCTTATGAAAACTATTTAAAAGTTGGTGGTTACGAAGCCTGGCGTAAAATTTTAAAAGAAAAAACTTCACCCGAAGATGTGATTGAAGAAGTCAAAGCTTCCGGTCTTCGTGGTCGTGGTGGTGCGGGTTTTCCCACTGGTTTGAAATGGAGTTTTATGCCGCGTACTGCACCGGTGCAAAAATATCTGGTTTGTAATTCGGATGAAAGTGAGCCAGGCACCTGTAAAGACAGAGATATTTTACGTTTTAATCCACACGCTTTGGTCGAAGGCATGGCAATTGCCTGTTACGCCATGGGTGCAGATGCGGGCTACAACTATATGCGTGGCGAATTTATGGATGAGCCAGCGCAGCATTTCCAGATGGCGCTGGATGAAGCCTATAAAAATGGATTGCTGGGTGAAAATATTTTAGATAGCGATGTGACTGTAAATCTTTATGCATCGTTAGGCGCAGGGGCTTATATTTGTGGTGAAGAAACCGCGCTATTAAATTCGCTGGAAGGCGAGCGCGGTCTACCAAGATTTAAACCGCCATTCCCCGCAAATTTTGGTTTGTACGGAAAACCGACCACGATTAATAACACTGAAACTTTATCTTCAGTACCATCCATTATTCGTAATGGTGGTAAATGGTTTGCTGATCTGGGTATACCGAATAATGGTGGTGTTAAATTATTTTCTGTTTCAGGTCATGTTAACAATCCTGGTAACTTTGAAATTCCCATGGGTTCTTCATTCAAAGATTTATTAGAACTCGCTGGCGGTGTGCGTGACGGTAAAAAATTAAAAGCAGTGATTCCTGGTGGTTCTTCGGTGCCTGTTGTTCCTGGCGATATCATGATGAAAGCCAACATGGATTATGACTCGGTGGTTGAAGCCGGTTCTATGCTGGGTTCAGGCGCGGTCATTGTGATGGATGAAACCACCGACATGGTGAAAGCGTTGCAACGTATTTCACAGTTTTATTTTTCAGAATCCTGCGGACAATGTACGCCCTGCCGTGAAGGTACTGGCTGGTTGTATCGTATGCTGACACGTATTGTAGAAGGCAAGGGTGTGCAGGAAGATATTGATCGTCTGGATGATGTTGCCAGTAAGATTGAAGGTCGAACCATTTGTGCCTTAGGTGATGCGGCAGCGATGCCCGTGCGTAGTTTCCTGAAACACTTTAGAGAAGAATTTGAATACTATATCGAACATAAGAAAAGCATGGTGAAGGGCGCGTAATGACAGAAGAACTGGTTACAATTACAGTCGATGGTCAGGAGCTGAAAGCGCCTAAAGGTGCCATGCTGATCAGTGTGACTGACAAAGAAAGTATTCGTGTGCCACGTTTTTGCTATCACGAAAAATTATCGGTCTCTGCAAACTGTCGCATGTGCCTGGTGGAAGTTGAAAAAGCACCAAAACCGATGCCTGCCTGTGCAACACCAGTTATGGAAGGTATGGTCGTGCACACACGTTCTGCAGTTGCAAAAGCGGCACAGAAATCAGTCATGGAGTTTTTGTTGATCAATCATCCTTTAGATTGTCCAATTTGTGATCAGGGTGGTGAGTGTGAGTTGCAGGATGTAGCCATGGCTTATGGTCAGGATGTTTCGCAGTACATTGAAGGCAAACGAGTTGTTTTTGAGAAAAGTATTGGCCCTCTGATTGCGACGAATTTAACCCGTTGTATCCACTGCACACGCTGCGTTCGTTTTGGCGAAGAAATTGCCGGTGTGCGTGAAATGGGTATGACTAACCGTGGTGATCGTTCACGCATTGCTACTTATATGGATCAGGCAGTGACTTCAGAACTATCCGGCAACGTCATTGATGTATGCCCGGTGGGTTCGTTAACTGCCAAACCTTCACACTATTCAGCACGTGCCTGGGAAATGATTCAACATGCCTCAATTGCGCCGCATGATTGTGTGGGTTCAAATATCTTTGTACACACTTCTCGCAATGAAGTAGTTCGTGTTGTGCCGCGTGATAATGAAGCTATTAACGAAGTCTGGATTTCGGATCGTGATCGTTTCAGTTATGAAGGTATTAATAGTGAAGAACGTCTGACTGCGCCGATGGTTAAGCACGAAGGTGAATGGAAGCAGGTTGACTGGGATTTTGCTCTGGGCGTTGCCAGTGACAAGATTTTAGAAATACTCAAAGATGAAGAAGCGGGCGCAGAAAAAATTGCTGCGTTGGTGTCGCCTAATTCAACCATTGAAGAATTATATCTGGCGCAGAAACTAATGCGCTCAATGGGTAGCAATAATATTGACCATCGTCTTCGTCAAAGTGATTTTAGTGATCAGGATGTAGCACCAGTGATGCCATGGCTGGGTCAGAATATCGAAGATCTGGAAAGTCTTAATGCAGCACTGCTAATTGGTTCCAATGTTCGCAAAGAGCAGCCGATGATTTCACATCGTCTGAGAAAAGCTGCGGTAAATAATGTAGCGCAGATTAGTTTTGTTAATCCGCGTGCTTATGAATTTAATTTTCCTGTGGCCAGTAATATTTCAGTGGCGCAGCAAAATCTGGCGGCTGAGTTAGCTCTGATTGCCGCGGCGGCTTATAAAGCATCAAAAAATACAATGGCGCCACAGCTTAAGAAAATGCTAACAGGCTTAAAACCCAGCGTTGAGCATAAGTCGATAGTGAGTCAGTTGAAATCAGCTGAGAGCAGCACTGTGTTGCTGGGCAACCTTGCGATTATGCATCCGAATTATGCTGCACTACGTGCTCTGGCTGAAGCAATTGCAACAGAAACGGGTAGTGTTCTGGGTTATTTAAGTGAAGGTGCGAATACAGCCGGTGCATGGTTAGCGGGTGCGGTGCCTCATCGCGCTGCTGCGGGTGAAGCTCTGGTAGCTGAAGATGAAGCAGCTGCTCAGGGTTATCATGCGGGTGAAATTAATCATCAATCACCCTCGGCAGTTGTTCTGCTCAATGTAGAACCTGACTTTGATAGTGTGCATGCAATGAAAACTGCATTAGAACAATCTGACATGGTAGTCGCGATTACGGCTTTTGATTCGCCATCATTGCGTGAAACCACTGATGTGTTATTACCAGCAGCGAGCTTCGCTGAAACTTCGGGCACTTTTGTTAATGTCGAAGGTTTCTGGCAGAGCTTCAAAGGTGCTAGTTCATCGAAAGGAGAGTCACGTCCTGCGTGGAAAATTCTACGCGTACTGGCAAACATGCTAGATCAAAAAGATTTTGATTACATGTCGTCAGAAGAAATTCGGAAAGAGCTACGCGACAAGTGTGAAAACATAGAATTAAATAATGCGGCATCTGGCGATGCTGTTGTTGAAATAAAATCAGCTGATGATGATTTGATGCGTTCAGGTGACGTGCCTATGTATGCTGGTGATGCTTTGCTACGTCGAGCCACTTCATTGCAGAAGGCCAGCGATGCACAATCACTTTGCCTGAGATTGAATGCCGCAGAGGCGACGCGTCTTGATGTGGCAGAAAGCGAAACAGTTTCTGTTTCTCAGGGTGATGCCAGTGCAACCATGGATCTGGTGATTGATGACAGTATTCCAGATGGTTCTGCCTGGATTCCAATGGCATTGCAGGGTAGTGATCTGCTGGGCGATGCTTTCGCTGCTATCAAAGTAGAAAAGGTGTAGATGATGATTGAATTTATACCTGATTGGCTGATTGCATTTTGGAACTGGTTACCGATTTATATTCAGATTGTTGCCAAAATTGTTTTGATTATGGTTCCCTTGATGTTGTCGGTGGCTTACGTGACTTATGCGGAACGTAAGGTGATCGGCGCTATGCAAGCACGCATCGGCCCTAACCGAGTCGGTTTCTTTGGTTTCAGACTTTGGGGTTTAGGTCAACCTATAGCTGATACTGTCAAGATGATGATGAAGGAATTGGTTATTCCTACCAAATCTAATAAATTTTTATTCCTGATTGCGCCGGTGCTTTCGATTGCACCAGCACTGGCAGCGTGGGCGGTAATTCCTTTTGATCGCGATATAGTTTTGACAGATATCAATGCTGGCTTGTTATACGTGCTGGCCTTAACTTCGATTGGTGTTTACGGTGTCATCATTGCGGGTTGGGCATCGAATTCCAAATATGCGATTTTGAGTGCTTTGCGTTCTGGCGCACAAATTGTGGCTTATGAAATCGCCATGGGTTTCGCGCTGGTAGGTGTATTGATGGCCAGCGGTAGTTTGAACCTGAGTGATATTGTTGAGGCTCAGTCTGGCGGCATGGCCAACTGGTTTATCGTGTGGATGGCGCCATTGTTTTTTGTCTATTTCATTTCCGGTGTC
>Ga0224511_10000944_pt1 | contig 16114 bp, 8 predicted proteins | sample SF_May12_sed_USG_2_FD_169988 | JGI IMG/M metagenome (GOLD analysis project Ga0224511, IMG submission 169988) | Sediment microbial communities from San Francisco Bay, California, United States - SF_May12_sed_USGS_8_1 | ecosystem: Environmental > Aquatic > Marine > Sediment | place: USA...
GTTGCTTCTATCTGTCTAACACAAGCTTCGCACACCCTTTGTGTTTCAGATGTTTGTCAAGCATCAACAAAAGTCAGCACAAAAGTCAGCACAAAATGGCAGCACTAAATACCCACATGTTACCCCTGGATCGTCGAGTAATTGTCAGCGGCATCGGAGCCAACTTTCCGATGGGGCAAAGGGAATGGATGACAGTGCAGTAGAGACACCACGGTCTCAAAACAGCGCTGTGTTTGTCGTAAACGAAGTCCCAAGACAGGTACTAATCCATTGGATGGTCTCACGGGTTGTAGTATCAAAGCTCTGGTGCATTGACGTTCATGGAAATAGAAAATTCTACCTAGTCAAACAAAAACAGGCGACAGAAACAGTCTAGTAGGCACTACAGAGCAAAATCCAGGGTTACATCAAAATGATGATGTCAAATGATAACCACTGCTGCGTGAGAGCCAGAGGTCAAATTTGAAATGAGAGAAAAACCCATCAATCCCTCTTTAAAGGGCGCATGGATAAGGGGTTGTTCTAGTTTTGATGACTAGGATGTTGTTTAAATTCCTTTGAATTGTAATTTCCAAGAATTGAGTGAGTCAAGATGATTCCTCCACTTTTGTCCGCGTTAGCAAAACTTTTTTTGGTTTTCCGATAGAAAGTTTTCATATATTAAGGTTACGTTTCTCTGTTGAGAGTTCCACCGAGGGATTTCTTGCACAATTAAATATCAAACCAATATATGTGCCTGGCGTCTTTAGGCCCATGACTATGCCGCAAACACCCTTGCGTCCTCTGTCGGATCGTCCATAGGTATGATTGCTATCTACACTGAGCACATAACACAAAATCATTTGCTTTATTAGTTGATTAATAATGAATGAATTCCCAACAGTGCATCGTTATTCGTTATTTATATTAGGCACCGCTGAAAAGACTCTTCCATCAAAGCTTTTTGTTCAGTGACTTTTATTGATAGGTTTACTATTCGGACACACGATGTAAAATGTGCTACAATGGTGCACAACCAGGAAGCCTATGTCACTTAATTAGTTCTCCTTCTTTCATATCCTGACCAGTGTCACGGGATTACAGAAAGTGGCTTATTGAGTCTTTGACCCAGCGTTTCCCAGGATGCGTCATAAGGGGGTCTTTCTGTTTGTACCCGCGTGCCCCATAGAGAAGATAACTCTATGGGTGGGGCCTCCTTTGTTTAACATCGGGATCCAAAACTGACTAGGGCGTCGCGAGAGTCGAAGTTTTTGTTCGAACTGGGATCCAAACCAGGGACTCTGGTCTATAGCCTAGTACGCCATCCACTAAGAATGTAGTTATCGGTTCGTCTTATTTATGCCGCTATCCGACATAAAAAATACAGAAGCCCATGATCATACAGTTTATGGGCAGTATTAAGATGTCATGTCACTATTCATATTTTTAGATGAATCGCCCATTGCCTACTAAGGTATTGAGACCCGTGATTCAGCAGAGGAAAACTAAACTCTCCATTCATCCTTCAGATCGACACAAAGTTCGCAAAGTCGTAAAAGCGGCTCAGTCAGCTCTGAATGAATTTGAAGGTGCGCGCCGTGTCTCGGTGTCACAGCAGCATCAGCTCTTCAAACCTCATGTTCAAAAACTGACCAATGTTCATTCAAGTCTCCAAGGGGTTGCATTACACGAGTCCCAACCTGAGCAGAAAAAACGTAAAAACAATAGTTTCTTTGGCAGCAAATCCAAAGCTCTACTGAAGGAAATGAATGAATCGAACATGAGCCTCGATTTGGAGCATTTTGAAGTGGATCACGAAGGCACTATTGTTCAGGCTGAGACAGGAAATCGACAAAGGAATCGCGAGAGTCCTGACAAAGCCAAGGTAGAGGCTGATTCGTTGGTGCAAAACAGCATTTGCTTAAAAGTGGATGAGATGGAGGCGGAGGTTGAGCCCAAGAAAATCCAAACCCAGTCCGATAATATTGGTGTCGGCGATCCCGAGCAGCGAATCAAATTTCAGGACTTGATAATCTGTACGGATCCAGAAACCGAGCCCAAAGTTCCGCAGGAGCCAGATCAAATACATATAACCAGTGATTCTGAAGTTACAGAAGACTTAGTTTGTCCCTCAGTGGATGTTCCAACTGTCGGAACAGAAATGGAGGAAAATGATTTGCCTATGACAAGCATAGATGATCTCCCGATGACCAATATAGATGACCTTGGTTTCTATGATGATGATGTGGAGTTGCCCCCTCCAACTTCTGAACTTTTATTGCACGAAAGCATGAGTAAAATTGGTGACAAGCGCGACTCATCATCATGGTTTGGTTCTGCTGAGTGTATAGACACGCCTTTATAGCATTGCATCAATAAAATCCCGCTCAAAAGCTACACAATTGGTGGGCCGCCTCATATTCGAAATGAGGTTGGACTCGTTTTTGGTATTTCACAGTGCTCAGGTTCTCATATACAGTTATTTTATGGCGCCACGTTTAGTTTTATGTTATTTACCCAGAAGTAAACATGAAATAATACAGAACTTCAGTTGATACCACGCATGCAGCCTGTACTATGCATGGGCTCACCATGTGTCCTTACAATTTTCCTGTTTGCTCAATTATTCTGTCCAACCTGCTGCCTTGCATAAATCCGTCCTCACAAATGTTTAAATTTCGCTCATTTCAATATTACAAAACATACACTTTATTACAATTAAAAATTTATAAGCAGAACGCATATAACTATAAGTGGTGGCTGATGTATAGAATAGGGAAATGTGCACCAAAAGATTTGGGTTTTGGCAATGGTACATGTCTCAGCTATACAGCCAGAAATGCCGAGAAGAAGCGTGTCTCGGTGAAACTCCGGTTCAACTTCATAGGGTAGGATAGGATAATTTTATTTTACATGGATAACTTAATAAGACCAGGGGGTCTTTTTTATACCAAGGTCCATGACGACTGCCCCACTACAATTGCTTAAATATTCAACAATTCATAGTGGTATCATTGAAAAAAGTTCATTAGTTCCATGAGTTGAATGACAAGCCGTTGAGACAACTCAAACTTTCTAGTGTTGGCACATCAAAAGGGTTATGAGTGAAAAACCCAGACAGTTTATAGTTCTGCTGCAGGATTTTTGCACTAGGCTCAAAGAAACAAGGCGGAAGGCACTCACACTATGAGCTTATCTTACAAAAGATGTTAACAATCCTGCACCAATTATAATGATGATGATGTGGTACTGCTAGTGATAGATAAGAGTTCATATTGAGATACAATAGTCACCGAAGACTTTATTTTAAACTGCGCAGGTAATATGTACAAATTGAATTTACATGCATTTACAATGAACAACACAATTTTGTCATCAACACTGACCTGATGCGTAACTTTCAGTCACAGAAGAACTACCACAGTAATTGATTGTCAATAACTGTTCCAATTACCAAACTTGAAACATGGGTAGCGAGCCTGTGCATGTGATTGTGAGACGAATAGAGTAGTACCGACATCTGTCGGCATGATGGTAGACCGGACTTCACACGCCCACGCAGACTTTTGAATATAATCCACAATTCAGTACTCTGCTGTTGGTCTATCCATCTTATTATTTAGTTATTGGCATTCAGCACCTAATGAATCTAAGTCTAACAGTAACTCTAACCAAGGCTGAAACTGAAGGCAAGTCAAACTCAACGAGAATGACTGAGCTGAAGAGTCTTATCATCTTTGCCCAGCGACAAACAAACCAACATCAATGATGCAGCCCATAAATAGAAACCACACTGGTATCATCACATGATACAACGCTAGACCCCAATCGTACTGGAGGTAGGCGCAGAGTAACGTCTGAAATGTCATCATAAGAATCACTGCTATTAGATTCCATATTTTTCTTCCTTTGGCGGAGTCATCTGGGTTAGAATATTGTCTCCTTGGTAGAGCTATTTCCACGCCTAAATATATAATGGATATTGCATCGTATATCCATAGCGGTATAAATGTTATGAACCAGTTCCACGTGACAGCCTCGTCCAGCCTAATCACTAGAAATATAAGAAAAAACAAACAGAATAACCATGTAACGATAGCTCGCGATACAACCCCGGCCATAACTAAACGGAAGCAAGAGGTACCATCCCTTCCTCTAGCACGCGAGAGCTATCACAGGGTTTGGCACCATGGATACGAGGTAACAATAGGTTTGTTGTCATCAGTCCTCCCCTGTCGTAGGGGTATAATTGAATACGTCGACCAAAGCAATCTGAACTGGCCCAAGGTGACTGCTAGAACATATTTGTACGGTATGATTAAAAGCAAACCGTCGCTGATATCACCTGACCGCGGAATATTCAAGGTTTACAGTTTACAATACTAACACAATACGAACTACGGGCCCATTCGAGGAAAACAGGTCACGTGACCCATGTACTTATGACGCCAGTAGGGTCTGTTGTGGCTGTAAAATTGTCTTTAATTCCAGGAAGTACACTTTGGACGCACTCTATTATGGACGCCAAAGCAGCCGAAGCGCAACAACCACCACCACCCCAATATGGAGGTGAGTATCACTGTATCAGTGAATGAATTGGTCAATACAATAGAATAGTCAACCACTCCCGTCTTCGTAGCCATTCTGTAAATCTGATTTGTGACAACACTTAACCTGTTTTAAGTTTCCAGTCTTTATTATTTATCATAAACCGGCCTGGACTGTTTACAAGAACTTGCGACCTTGATTCGTGCTCTGTTTTTGTCCTCCTTTTTCATTGCTTTTTTCGTGGACCTTGATGTAAAAAAAGACCCCCTGGTCTTGTTTGTTAAGATCTATCCTATTCCACATGTCACTAGGTCCACACCGACCGAGTCAGTCATTGTTCGGGTGTGACGGAGTGTCATTGATTGATTGATTGATTGATTGATTGATTGATTGATTGATAGTCATGGGTAGTGAGAAGCCAGATACCCTCTACAGTCTACCCCATACCCCAGCATTTTCGGCACTAAATGTATGGAGGTCTGGGCATATCTGTTTTCGTGGGTATCGGGTATAGGTATCAGGTATCCTCATTTTCTCTACCCAATTATTAAAGTCAACTCATCAAATTAATATTTTTCTTTCAGCCCGTTCACGTTCGTCTTTATAATGTTTAAAATTTGTAGAACCAAGTGGACCACCTCCAGCCTACCCACCACCTGATCAGGGTGGTGCTCCACCCCAGCAGTATCCACCGCAGGGCCAACCTCAGCAAGGATACCCGCCCCAACAGGGTTACCCACCTCAACAGCAAGGTTATCCCCCACAGCAGGGTGGCTACCCGCCCCAGCAGGGAGGATATGCCCCACCTCCACCCCCTGGTAAGTGTTTGAAGAGGGAAAGACTCGGCTAGCTATATCTGCCCAATCAAGACTAGTTAAGTGAATAGTTTATCCTCATGGCCGCATCAAGGCATGTAACTTGGAAACTAGCTTTAGTTTATACTGTGAAGTAGCTTTAATCAATATGATGGTGTGACAAGCGCAAAGTAACTATAGGGATAATTCCAATAAATTAATGAGGAAGAGACTTTTGTAGCTTTTCATTATTGTTCTATTGGACATTATGCTATGCTCTCTAGAGGAATTCTACGAATTATGGGAGGAGCTCATGCTCTCAGGAGTAGCTCGACATGACCAAGATTGAAATACTGGATCTTTTAATATTGAGCCAAGCGCTCTTGGTCCCTCGGCTATCATGGTATTACGGTGATAATTTATTATTGCAGACATGAAATACATCGCACTACTAAATAGGTAGCTTTACTAGCTGTTATAAGTAGCCAGGTCTTGCGAAGTGTTGCGTATACATACGGACCTCTAAACAATAGTGAGATATTTGATCCAATAAGCCTGTTTACACAGCCGAGGGATGAGGGCAGTACTGGGTAGTTCCGCCTGACATGAATAGTGAGTTCTTGCCTATTATTAGCGGGCTCTTTCCAAACAAAGTGGTAAAATGTTCTTTTCCATTCTGTGAGATAATCAAATTTTAACTGGAAGGCTTTTCAGTAAAATATTTAGTGAAAGAAGGAGACCGAATCAGATTGTTCTTGAAATGAAAATAAATACATTTTGAGTTTTGATAAAGTTTTCCTACTATTAGCAGTCATATGCGTGATCTAAAGCGATGAAATTCAAAACATCTCAAAGGTCATATACAGCAGTGACATATAATAGATGGTGACAAAAATATTGTTGTCCTACGTCAATAGGTACAGGCACTATAGTACTGGTACTAGCAAGTGGGTTGTCACTTCGTTCTCTATCTAATTTGATTCCGTATCTTGATATGGCAACTCCAGTAATCCAGTTGCAACACAAAGATAAGGCTGTGTGGCTTAGGTCATTGTCAACTGGGATTGGGTTGCTAGCTACTAAGGAGATTTCGCCACGATCATTGGTTGATATATTTTCGCGCTGGTGCGGGGATACAACTCCGCATTGGTGGTCACCTAGGAAGCATTCAAAACACATACAACTTTGCTCGTATTCCCTATGCTGAGCTGATTTGGGTTCCGTCTACGTTATAATAAGTGCGTTAAAGATGGCAACAAAGAAGAGGCTGTACTGGATAGGGTTCAAGAAGAGAAAGATAGATCTTTACCAACCTTGGGATGATCTTGACAACTTATCCAATGGTTGGGACCCCCGATATTTATACTGTGGTGATCCGAAGCCACTCTACCAATTTGGAGTGAGAGGCTTGCTAAAGGGAAAAACCTTGATACCACTGGGAGGCAAACTCACAATCCTTAGATTGTAATTTCGTGCTTCTAGCGACTGAGCTTCCCTGGCCTCTAGGGTTTTATTTAATAATATACATTCTGAGCTTGGTTTTGCTGCATTTTGTACATGGTGGGCAGCAGAATCCGAATATTGTAGTTAGGTAGAACCCTACAGAGTACAGGGCATCACCCGCTCATGTTATTTTCACAGGTACCACCGTGATAGTACACGGTGGAGTGCCTCATTTTGGTGAGACCCCCGTAGCCATGGCCTGTCCTCACTGCCAGGCTAGTATAACCACCTGTACCGAGTTCAAGGTCGGACTGCTGACATGGGTGGCCTGCCTCGTCATATTCTTTGTCGGGTAAGTTTTAGGCAGGCGCTTCTCTTCCGGGATTCACTGAAATCTGTATGCATGTCAACTAGTGGTTTTCGACTTGAAGCTCGGTTGGAAATAATAGGCATATTGTCACTCACAATAGTAACCTGATAGACCGTGAAGCTTTGGAAAACACAAAAGCTGAACTTGTTTCAACATCAAGACTATGCCGGGTTGAACTAGGCATGATCAATTTGCTATCAGGAATTTCAATTTTGACTTTTTTGGGATACTGGACATTTGCTAACTTAGCAGCAGACGTCTAATAGTATTCATCACTGTTGTTTCATAGGGCATTTATTCCAAAAAATTGTGAATTTACATGTTTATGCTACTTCTCACATTTTGAAACTGACTGAGTTGCTCACTATGAGCACAGTTAGAGTTTTAGTTTAGTTCTATTGCATCGAAACCATTGACAATGATAATATTGAAGTGAGCAGTTGAGTGGATGCCGTAAATTAGATTCGAAATCAAAACTGTTCAGATAAGATCGCCGCAACCTTTAAAATCTATAGCCATAGGAGTAAAGTGGGATAGCTCAATATCTAGAGCGCTTTGTTAAAGCTCGAAAGATACGGAGTTCTAGTCCTAGTCATATTGAGCGCCTACTGTGAGAATGAGCGTCTGACATAATTCTTAGCTCTTACCGCTTCAACAAGCCTCAAGGTTAGGAGGTCTATTAAATAGGACGACCTATTTATTGCCTGATGCTATGATGTGATGAGCTGGTTTGACCAATCCTTTATGTCACTGGTTTGGTGGAATCTGCCTCTGTAGGCATTGATGAAACCAATAGAAAAAAAGTCTGCTAATGATGCGCCTGGGAAATGCTGAGTCACCTGGTCAGACTAAACATCAAGTTTTCTCACCGACAATGGGCCCGAACGCGCCCTAAATGTCAAGTTTTCGTTGGCGAGAATCTTTTCACAGCGTTTAATGTGACAAACAGACTCAGAAGGCCACTTTCTGTGTACCCCTGAAACTGTCAGGATACGAAAAAATAAGGTGATGTCATCTGTGATATTTTAGATGTTGGCTATTCTGTTGGCTCATCCCATTCTGTGTACCGCAGTGTAAGGATGTCGTTCACAGCTGTCCTAATTGCCATCGCGAAGTCGGGCGCTGCAAACGGATGTGAAGCTGACTATTTCAATGGATGGTTTGCAACAAAGGAACCATATTTTGACATGACAATGACATTATTAACCTTCTAATGAATGTCTTTTTCACAGAAATAACTGCACTACTGTATCTTTAAATCGACCTCAAAATCCTTAACTAATCTTTTATCAGAACACAATCATATGTTTCAAGTCGCGACCGCAAAGCAAATGCGCCAAAAGGCAGTCTTATCAGTTTTCTAATCTGACTTTTTAAGTAATAATTATAGTATTTTTTTATTTGTGTCTTATATTTTCGGGTGTATCATTGCGATTTAACCTTGACCACATGTTACACAAGCTGTTCTGTTCTTCTTGTATGGGGTCATCACGGTATGATGAAGCTCCTGTTAGATACTGGTTTGTCACCAGTAACGGCTTAACATGAAGCACCACTAGGGGATCAGTGTCAATGCTCCACCTCTTGGTGTGGGTTGCTTTTGTTTTGGGGCGAGAATAATGTGAGGAGCTCATACTCACTGAGCTATACCCCTATCCCGGAAATGAAGTGTTGTACGCTTGTAAAATGCGTTGTTTCAAGGAAATCGGCCCATATATTGGTACCCTTACAAATCTGTGAGGGGGATACAGGGGGTCTGAAATGCTGGTTCTCGACGGACAACAGTTTGTTGTCCCACCCCTTATTAGTAATCTTTTTTTTCTGATCAACAGGTCTGTATTTAAAATTTGAGTTCCTATTTGGGCATCCCGATTAACAGAGTGTCCACAAAGTACCAAATGAAAACAGGGAGTAGAGAGAATTGTTTTAGAAGTACATAATAAGTAGGTAGGTAAGTGTGATAACCTACTTATTCTAAGTTCAAAACAAATAGCTTCGTGATTTGGGCTGGTTTTCTGTACGACAGACTTTTTCTTGAATGATGGGAAAACCAATGTGGATTCACCGTTCACCTACAGTAGTGATTTTTGCTGGCTCCCAATTGCGGTTACCCCTTAAAGCCATGTTTCACCAAAAGATGACTTCTATTATAAATACAGAGTACATGGAGGGAATTTTTGAACAGATTGATGAAACAGCTAAAACAACTTCATTTTCCCATTCAGTTCATAGGCTTTTATAGTGAGTTAGCAGAGTCACCCGTTTCAAGATGCACAAATCCGACTAGAATCGCTAATCACGCCCACAATCGTATATTTGACAGTCATTTGAGGTAGCAAGCTCCTACAAAACCGGAAATAATGGTCATAGTGCAGTCCCTAAATATAACAGTTCTTTCTAGCTTATGCATAGAGTGAGTCCAAACAGGTGACCTGTATTCGATAGAACTTTTCCATAAAGGCATCCTCCCTTCTATGGGGTTACCACAAAACACCGGAAAGCCCAAACACTTGGATAGCAACCTTGGGTTTGCCGTCTTTGCCTTCTCTTGAATCACGATACTCCGTTACAGCGGCTTTATTTATTTATTTTATTTACTGTAGTGTTTCCGGTGTCATAATCTTTGCGCTGGAGTCTTTCGGTCAGTCTCTGGCAGTGGTTTCTTTTAGTTTTATCAACGTTGGTTTTACTAACCGTTGACGGAATAGGTTGATCGACTTCGTTCATGTCACTAGCTTACTACACCTAACCAAGTAGCAAACAGTGTGGAGGGTTAAGAATAAGATAACGCTTGAAACCAAACCAACGAAACTCGGTCTACCTCTACGTCAACGGTCAACTAGTCTAAACTCTATTAAAATTTAAATAATATTATTTACTATTTAGTAAATAATATTATTTAATAGTTGACGTAGACCGTGAGATCATAGATTAGATGATAGATGATTGATAGTAAATTATTTACTATCAATCATCCATCATCTAATCTGTCAGTGCCATCTATGATCTGATTCTGAATCTGATGACTCGTACTCGTAGCAATAGTAGTCAGTAGTGAGTAGTGGTCTCACTCATTTTAATCTTTAAGTAACTGGATAACTCACTGATGTGACTTCAAGTCCGACCGAGTAGTCAGTACATCACCATCAAGTCAGTTGCTCTTCACCTTACTCTAACTTACTGGGTATGCGTGACTTACTGACTATGACGAGTATGACACTGAGTCAGTGAGTGACTGAAGTGAGTGAGTGACAGCGCATCACTCATTAACTGACTCAGTCAGTGACTGACTAACTGAGTGATGCTGACAGCCACTGACTGAGTCAGTCACTGTCGGTGACTCACGTCACTGATTGTGATTCACTCGCTCTGTATTTGAGCGAGTGGCCCACTCAGTCTCACTGACTGAGTCACCCAAACCCAACTCACTCGCTGAGTCAGTGGTTGACTCAGAGTCAGTCGGTCACTGAGCTACTCGCATAGTTCCTGGCGGCAGTCTCAATAACGGTGACCATTTAGATTTACTGACTAGCTGAGTGATCGTGACAATGGCTGAGTCAATGACACCGCTCGACTCATGATAAATCCCAGTCTTGCAACTCTTCCATTAACTTGAGTCAGAGTGTTTTGTGGGACTTTTGTAGATCAAATATATACAAAGCTGAGCCAAGTGTATGAGTGCTGAGTGCATGGCTGATTATCCACAGTGAAAGCTGCAACAATTGTGAAAGGAAGCTATGCTTTCCCACTGCTACCATGCTACGCCAGACTTTAAGACTTTCTCTCCATAATCGCCAGCAGTCACCGCTGCAAGAAGTTATCGAGGTGTCTAGATCATGGGACAAAGTAGATCACGTCAGTTCGCTCTGTGTCCGAAAGGTCCGGTTAGTCGGTACCAGGAGGATGGTATCATTTAGTAACCCATTCTCTGGAGGAGATAAGAACCAAGCTTACTCTGAACGGCGCCTTCTCGGATACTCAATGGAGCAGATGTATAAGGTTAGTTGTTGCATAGAATGTACTGCTTTTAAAGGTCAAACCCTGCACTGGTACATATGTGCATACCAACTGATGGTTCGGGCCCAAGCTTGCCCCTTCCTTTCTGAATCGTAATGCTAATAAAAGTAGGCCCACCGCAGGGTTACCATCTCTATGGAGCATGAGGGTACAAGCAAAATTCACAGTCTAACGATGCTCGCAGAGAAATGCTGAGTGAATTACTTATTTTATTGGGTATATCTCTGTACCCATAGTCTAACGACGCTCGCAGAGAAATGCTGAGTGAATTACTTGTTGGGTATATCTCTGTACTCACAGTCTAACGACGCTCGCAGAGAAATGCTGAGTGAATTACTTATTGGGTATATCTCTGTACACGACGTTCGCAGAGAAATGCTGAGTGAATTACTTATTGGGTATATCTCTGTACACGACGTTCGCAGAGAAATGCTGAGTGAATTACTTATTGGGAATATCTGTACTCACAGTCTAACGACGCTCGCAGAGAAATGCTGAGTGAATTACTTATTGGGTTGCGATGTTGGCAATGGCTGGTTGGGTACTTTTTCTGACATTTGTTAGAGTACATTAAAGAATATCAAAAATGGCTTCTCGTGATGCCAGGCAATTTCCGGGATATTCCCATGTCACTACCAATTTGAATACAAAATCCCCTTATCGGAGGTTGATTAGACTATCCCCTATCAAAATTTGGGCGGGTTTTGAATAGTGATAATCCAAGAGAATCCATTTGTTGATCTTCTCAGGCTTGATTTATGTGACTCGAGTATGGAATTTCTGCACTGTAGCAGCTACTAATGGGCGTTTGCCACGCACAAGATCCTTCTTAGCTGATACCGTTTCAATTGACTTTCCCTGAAACTGAGAAATTGTCTTGGGAACTAGCGCAGCTAGCGCTGGTCATGCATGTCTCTGAATGAAGAGTTTTCCTCCAAATTGATCTTTATCAGGACGAGTGATGTGTAATTCTGCTGATTTGGATATATCCCCATATTTTTATACTTGTTTTACAGGTAGTAGCCGAGGTTGAACATTACAAAGAATTTGTACCGTGGTGTGTGGGAAGCGATGTTCTTGAACGGAAAGATGGATACGCTAGAGCCGCTCTCAAGATAGGTACGTCCATGTGTTCATGATTCCGGGCATCTAACATTGAAACATCTTGTCAGTTCAAGGAGCACAATGGAATGATGCCGTTCACCTGCATGCTATGTTAATATGATCAAACCTTTTTCCCAGAATCAGACTAATAATCTGTAGCAATCCCATAGTGATAACAGAATATTTCTATCATAATTATATTTTTTTGTACTCGGGCACTCAGACCGTTCAATTTAATGAGCCTCTTAAGCTTGAGGCTTGTCAGAGCGATATGACCCAGGATTAATGTGAGGATCTCATACTCACAAGTGGACCATCCCATAACGGAGATTAGAAGCAGGTTTTCGCAGTTGCGAGCCCAGCGCTCTACCACTCGGCTATCCCTATTATCATTATTGTTATTAGTAGTGAGAATAACAATTGACGCCGGGCCTTTACCAAATGCTAGTAGTAACCAGCACAACTGCAGATGTTGTGATACCATAATTCATGTTTTATTGTAGGATTCCCGCCTCTTCAGGAAAAGTACACCTCTGTGCTTACTCTGGTTCCACCAAATCTAGTCAAGTCTGTCTGTACTGAGGGTATGCTGTTTAACCATCTAGTGACTGTTTGGCGGTTCAGCCCAGGATTGCCCCAGGTAACTGAGCAGTAGTCCGGAAAATGACCCCCAAACGCGTTTATAAATTTACAGAGTCCAGAATCCATTCCCCCCCCCAACAGCAAATTGATGTGTTTGGCGTAATTAATAAAGATAGGTGCTATTTATGACTTAAGAAGTAGAAGTGGGATCGGGAGTAACACCAGTAGTCAGTAACGAGTAGTTTGGTCACTTTAGTGGCTCTCACAATGGCCCAGCCCAATACCTAGTTACACTCCAGGCTTGACTGGTCGAACTTTGACCTGGCTGTGTGTTTGGCTGGGATAAAACCATATAACAGATTTCTCCTTCCACTCCACTGAATCCAAAAGTAGTGTTAATAGTTTACACAGCTGGCATCTGTTGGTCTTGATGGGCTGTTACCAGTATTCATACATTCCAGATTATGATGATCTTTGCCCTGGTTGATCTTACTCTGCTATTAGCCAGAGGTATACCTATAGAGTTATCCTCATAGAGTTAGGAGGGTAACTCTATGGGTATATACTATAGAACAAATACTGTGATTTTAGTTGATTCAGATTGCTAACGCTTGTACTTAGATTTATTCATCCCGATCCTCTGTCGTCACCTTTCAATTCAGTGTTCATTTGCTAAGATTCGCTAGGACTGACCGCGAATCAAATCTAAATCAACTCTACCTAGGAATTGATTTGTACACCTCTGCTACTGGCTCGATATTCCTTCTTCCACGGCTGGTAGTACCGCTTAACTCCAATCTTATCCATATTTATCCAGATCTTGGAGATAAATGAACTGAAATGCCCAACTGCTTGTTTCCGAGACGAGCTTTGTTATGGAAAAAACTCTAAATTCCGTGCTGTTATAGAGTTGTCCTTTCTTGATGGATATTAACAGCCATGATAAGATAACTCTGTGGTCTTGGTCCATGCGGAGTTTGGGTTCTTCCCAAAACCGTTTTATCACTAACCACCCCATGTACATTTCCCGGGTATGTGTGGTTTTAGAGGTTGTATACAGACTTATTTCCATGGCGGCTGACAAATGATATTTTGGAATAAAAGTATAACTCAATGGCTAGAGCGTAAGACCCTGGGTTCAAGTCCTAGTCATGTTGAGGTCCTCACATAATTCCCATCCCCTACTGCTCCAACAAGCTTCAGACTTGTTCTGGTTCTCGATCCCGAGTAGATTTTACCGGGTGGTAAAGTGTTCAGTAGTCGCTTTGATCAATGAATAATGTTTAATTTTTTGTGTTTGTAGGTACCACAGTCATGTGTTCTAGACTTCTCCGTGGCTTTTGAATTCAGATCTGTTCTTCACGCAAAACTATCTCAACTCTTTTTCGACGAAGTTGTCAAGCAAATGGTGAAGAGCTTTTTAAACCGTGCCAAGAAACAGTATGGTGCTCCGAGCTTTAAACATTCTAAACCTAAAATATTAACTTATAAATCAGGTAGCTGACATCATTTATGTCGGCCAATGCTGTGATCAGACCGCGCGTTTCCATAATCATGCTACTGGCTATATCCGCATGAGAGGTGCTGAGATGTCACTGTAAAGTTCTGCTTTTTCATGAAATTTGTCGGGCTCTAGAATAAAGTCTGCATGACATTGTTATATGGCACTGGCATGGAGTATGTATAGAATACAATTTCATGCAGTAATTAGAAACAATTCTACATAGAAAAGAAAAGTGGGCAGTTGGCATAAGCCAATCGGTCATTATTGTTATGTTCATTCCATCACAAAGAAAGTATCCGTTTCAAAAGCTGATTAAACTTTGTCACTGAAAACCAGTGGGCAAAGATTGAATCACTGAAAGTACGCTTGTGTATGGAGATACTGCTTTTACGGCATTACTAGCTGACAAAAAAGCATATGTGATTGGAAAAATGTTCAGTAAGATAAAACTAAACTATAGATAAGATCTGCCGCCTGGATGTACTCTCAGAATGAAGTTATTTTAGATAAATGACCTTGATATCCAACAAGAGGCATTTTCAAGGGTGAAGTTGGGTGAACTGTACCTACCTATATATCTCTATAGTTTCTATAATTTCTTCACTGATAATGAAGCTGCTTGGTAGTTGACCAGTTTTGGCTTAACACGAAGCACCGTGAGTGGCTTGGTATAAATAAACTGTCCTCAATGTCCGGTTTTTGTTCTGAGCTAGGATTAATGTTAGGACTTAATGCCTACAACACGAGACAACCATGACCGGGATTCAAACCCATGCTTTCACGGTTGTGAGCCCAGCGGTCGACCACAGAGTCCTCCCGCTACTCTTCCATACCTTTATGGTAAGTTTACCAAAACTATCCGTACTATCCATTATGTACTATGACTCTCATCCGGCCTTTGTTCCTTATATGGATTGATATCATGCTTGATTGAGTTAGTGAGTTCTTCTATCGTATCCTGACCGGTGTCAGGGATTTGCTGGAACTGGCCTACTGAGTTTTTGATTCAGTGTTTTCCGAGGTGCGTCATTTGGAGACTTTTTTGCTTGCAGCATTGTTGTCCCATAAAGAAGGTAACTCTATGGGCCTTTGTTTAACGTCGGGATCCGTAAACCGACGAGGGTTTTTGCTCAAACTGGGAATCGAACCAGAGACCTCAGTCCAAGGCCCAGTATGTATGCTATCCACTAAACTATCACTAGTGAGTTATTACAGCTAATTTTTTCAGCCAGTAAACAACCTTGAAGTAATTGTTCAGTTTTATTTCAACAAGGTTCTATAGTAAACTTGAGCATGATAGGAAATCGAGAAGTTTATACTTCACCACATAAATTATTGAGATAGTAGCGAGGGATAGCCTGCGAACTTGGTCTCAGTTTCCATACATGTATGTACATGCTAGTACACTAGTATACGTTGGAATATTATTTAGTTATACCCGCAAAGAGGCAAAATAATGCTTTGCTGGTATCGCAGTTAAGGTGAAACAATACTGAGATTTTCGGAGTCTCGGGACTAAGTCAAGTAAGTCAACCACATGTAGTTTTGTTCGGGCTATGCATAACTACTAGGTATTCATTCAATCAGAACCCACCTTGAAGCATTGTTTGCTCTCCAAAGAGCATCCAAAAGATGCATAATGCCTCATAGTCTGGTCAAAAGTTTCCTTTGAAGTGAACATCTCTATATACAGTACATGTTTTTACCTATGGTGAAGGCTCATGATTCATGACACTATATGACTATCTTAGCAAGCATTTTCCTCTGACAAGT
>Ga0224511_10000945_pt1 | contig 16112 bp, 9 predicted proteins | sample SF_May12_sed_USG_2_FD_169988 | JGI IMG/M metagenome (GOLD analysis project Ga0224511, IMG submission 169988) | Sediment microbial communities from San Francisco Bay, California, United States - SF_May12_sed_USGS_8_1 | ecosystem: Environmental > Aquatic > Marine > Sediment | place: USA...
TCACGTGATTTTTAACGTCACTATTTGGACATGCGCATTGGGTTCATACTACCAGGGACTATCCCATTTCGTGTCCATGGACACGAAATGTAAAATACCTCTAATCTTTTGATATTTGGTATTATTTAACAGATTTTGATGAAATAAAAAAAGAATTGTTGATACATCTTGTCAGTTTGATCTATATATTAAGGTTTTGAACGTATGTATCGGGAAAGTATTTTTCCGACGGGTCCGTGCTCGGGCTACTTTAAAGAAAACGAGTGAAGATCATAAAACATGGTACAAAACGTAATTTTTACTTGAGCATCCTGGGTTCGGAAAGGTCCATTGGCCAGTCGAACGACACGTGACGGTCATTTGCTGGTCGCCATTGTCCGCATACAGTTCAGGGTCACAGGTCACAACGGCCGTAGAGCCAGGGTCTAGTCCGAAGAACGTCACAGATCCACCAGTAACGGTGAAGGCTTGGCATTCCAGAGCTAGTAAATACACGTATACTTTTTAATGTTTTCCCTAAATAAATTAAGCCACAATACACATAATTTAAGTAGAATCACCGGTGTTTTATAGCCACATTTATTCCCTTTAAAAGCAGATATACCTGGAGAATATGTGTTTTTACAAAATTAATATTGTCAAATAAGAAATAGAAACACACAAAGAAGCATATTTATAATATTTCTTATATCCGGTTTTGACTAAATTGACTTTAAAAAGCAACATACCACAGACGGGCGCACTTTCACTCCACGTTCCGTTCGACTGGCACGTGCGTTGTTGATTGCCTACGACAACGTAGTTCGGACTGCACGCGTAGTTGGCAATCTGTGGATACACCGTACCTCCAGGCGTGAAAACGTTGCCGTTGCCGTTGGTAACGTTTTCAGGCGGCCCGCAATCTGAGTTTCAGATTCAAAATATTAAAACTTACTTTTGAAACATTTCTCAATGCAACTGTGTCTAGGCAAATCAGTATTTTTTTAGAGTTCAAATATATGTTTAAAAGAGCGTTTTGCATGCAAGTAAAACAATGTTTAATACATTACTACAAAGAAGTGCTTATTTTGTATTTGTACTGATATATCCCATTTAGTACAAAACAAAAAGAATAATACAATTTTGACATTAAACATATTTCGACAAAGTACATCTTTATGCAATCCGCACTTTTAGTAAGACTTTTTTTGCCATAATGTTAGATCTGATAATTGAACCTTGGCTTTTGTGTACCTATCGGTGAGCATGTTGGCTGAACCCCGGTCCAACTTCCATTTGCCTGGCAGGTGCGATTGACTACCCCATCAGTGAGATAGCCAATGTCGCACGAGTAAGTCACGGTCGCATTGTACTCGGTTCCCTCAGCATGGCTGACAGCGCCGTTCGCAATTGTAGGCACAGTTCCGCAGTCTAAAGAAAATAATTACATGTATATGGGTTATTATGTCTGTTTTGCAGTGATCGCCATTTACCCCACACTATTTGTAGAAATGTTATACGTGTAGTTTAATGGTTGTGAGCAGCACTTGATAATTCATTATCAACACATATTTTCCATCAGTTTTACCAAAAAATGTGATGGTCGAAATTGTTAATGTGATCTTTTATTGATAATAAGTTGTTAAAGACAGAACCACGTAGAATATAATGGTTTTCAAAAACAACCTATAACGGCACAACTTGGCTCAGGGAAGGTCCAAGCTCCGTCCTCCTGACAAACGCGGATGTCGGAGCCATTTAGCCAGAAGCCTGCGTCACACGAGTAATGGGCCGTGGAAGTGAGGAACGTGCCGTTTGTGGTGTCAGCTGTGCCGTTCAACACCGTCAAAACACCGCAGTCAACGTCTGAAAACGAATCAAGAAATGTTGCATTATTTTCTTTAGAATTAGATGTGATAAAAATCGACCAAAACCGTTACACATTTAATTAGCAAATGTAGCTGACAACTGTTGATATTAATAATTATTAGATCTACATGTACCGGTACTATAACTTGTGGCGCTGACTCTTGTTAGCCAAAATATTATCGTTTTAGAACCCGGTACTTTTATGTACTTGATTCATGTCGTGATGTTTTTTCATACTTACACACACATACTGGTGGTGTCGGCTCCCAGATACTTGCGCCCCAGCAGGTTGATGATGTGTTTCCGGTCAGCAGGTACCCGATGTCACAGGTGAAGGTTGTCACTGACCCGTAAAGGTTGCCCTGGTTCTGTACGAAGGTTCCATTAACGATTTCAGGCGTCGAACAAGCTGAAGGTGTTAGTAATATTAACAAAAATATTACAACAACAACCATAACACCAACAATTATAACAATATTAATCTGATATTTGAGATTGCTTATTCAAGTTTAGACGTCTATCTACACGCACGTTGTTTTGCCGACCATGTGATGTTGTAACCTCGAAACGTGTTGTTCCCATCAGTTTCGAATATGAAGAACATGGCTGTCCCGCTAGAGGTAATATACGGCGCAACAGCTGACCCTTTAAATTCGTTTAGTAGAACGCCTGACGAAGAATTGCCGTCGTAAACCTTTGTCAATTAAGGTAACATACACATTAAATAACACACTCTTTGTAGAATAGTCAATACATGTAACATTTAACATTAGTATAAAGTCGAATATGTGGTTTATATTTAATTTTAAGACCGATAGCGAACTAATAAACTATAAAGCGTACTCCTCGATGTAAACGGCATGGTACAAACAAACAATTATTATTTAACCTTCAGGGCGTCACAGCACTCCTCAGTGTTGAAATCACTAAACTCTATCATAATGGTGTGATTGACTGGAACATCCACGTTAATCTCACAATACATGTAGTTCTGGTAGTTGTCGGGGTACATCGGCGAAACAAAACGACCCGACATTCCGGTAAATGTGGCGTTACAATCTGGTGACAATATACCTTACATAAATGTTTGTTATTAAAAAGAATAAAAAAATGTACAACCGTTATGCAAAGCATTACTTGTAGTCTTTTCCCGCTTGAATTTAAAACATGTTTGTACATGTATCATAACATAATCCGTGGCAATGGTATACATAAATGAAAACATATGTATCTCACTCGACTTTAAATTAACAGATCTTCATGTAATATAGGATCCGTTTAAGATCTTCTTACCAAAACATTCTGGAATATTTCCGATCCATACACTGTCATTCCAGCACGTCACTGTGGCCGTCCCGTTCAGGTACCATCCAGGCTTACATGCGTACGTCGTCACTGAGCCGTAAACGTTGCTCTTTGTCTGCGTGTAAACGCCATTTGAAATAGTCGGTGGGTCTTGGCAGTCTGTGGTAAACAAGTCACTTATCGAACCAAACAATGCATCGACAATCAAGGGTGCAACAACCGATACATATATTTGAATACAATTGAACGATATCTAATGTGCCTACTTCTTTGTTAAACATTTACACATTTAGAAAGTCATATAACATTACACACAAAAAAGCGCTATATAATTACTGACATTACATGGTAAAATTATGTCTGTTATAATTGTTATCTGTAAAAATTATGGTATAAACAAGTATACCATACAACTTACTGAATTTTGCTTTCCATGTGATATTGTAACCATCCAAAACGTTTGTAGCGTCGGACGAGAAAACCAGGACCATTGATGGCGTTGACGATAAGATATACTGCGGTACTGTGATTCCTGTTAGATTGTCTAACAGCAAGCTACCAGAATCGTTGCCATCCCGTATCTACAAATTGTAATGTTTTACAGATCATTTTAATCTATCAGTGCAATCCTTTTAACGACATGTACGAAACCAAATGTATGATTCAGTATATAAACAATGTTATTATCTACCACTAGAACATCGCCAGTTGCCATGTTAAAAAAAGGAAACTGAAGCATCAGTGTGTAGTTTGCGGGAGCTTTTATAAGTATATCACATCGCATAGAGTTCTGGTAGTTGTTGGGATAAAGCGGGGACTGGACCGACCCGGTCATCGTGTCAATGAACGTTTCGTTGCATTCTGAAACACGAACAAACCAATGGTAACATAACAACAAGTAATACTAATAAGCAATCTATTATAAGTATGGTTGGTTAAGAATATGAATTGTCATATAAATATGTGAATGCGGTGTAAATGACAAATTATAATAACCATTGACATTCCTTTAAACGTTCAAAAAGAAATAAACAACTAATACATACCAAAGCAGTTTGGAATGTTGCCGACCCACACACTGTCGTTCCAACACGTCACTGTGGCCGTTCCGTTCAGGTACCAACCGGGGTTACAGGCGTACGTCGTCACTGAGCCGTAATTGTTGCCCTGCGTTTGTGTGTATGTACCGTTGTCAATAGAAGGAGGCAAAGGGCAATCTGAAAAATTATTGACGGATATTTCCTTTTTCGTCTTCTTTAACGCATTTCAGTGGCGTCTCCTTAAATAATCACGTTATATAAAGAGTAGCATTTATAAATTAGCAAATTAAAACTTGCTGTGGTCACATCGACGAACAGTTTATATTTGTTCATTTGTTTTAAAACTGTGAACATACTAAGTTTAGCTTCCCACGTGACACTATAGCCATCTAAGACGTTTGCAGCGTCTGATGTGAAGATCAGGAACATTGCTGGTGTCGATGACAAAATATATTGCGGTACAGTGGTTCCTGTCAGTTGGTTCAACAACACGTTCGCAGAATTATTGCCGTCGCGAATCTTAAACAAATTATGAAATCAGTTTCAACTGTATACAAAACAATATTATATAAATAAAAGTCAGTAATAAGTAGAGGATATTTGTTTTTCGCGCGTTGTTTGCATTGTTTAATTGATTACCTTTTTTTCTTTAGTTGCTGATTCCCAAATCTGTTAGGCCGGTTTACTTATATTTAGCGAATGCAGAAAGAAGTTTTCAATTTTATTTCGACATTTGCAATTTCACATCAGAAGCTGTCTTTACTTAACGCTTTTCTTGTTACAAAATATATTTGAAACGTTTGTAGTAATATTTATCAACAATTTAATGCAACATGGGTCTATTAATTATTAGGCGAATGAATACAATGTTCCAAGCATCCAACAGTTGCTACAATCCAAGGTAGATTACTCAAAATATTTTTACGTTGCCAACTGAGCAGTTATAGTTATGCAGGATTTACCTCCCTAGTAAAGTATTTTGATTTGAGCTGCAGTGAAAAGATAACTTTTCAAATTTCAATGGTTATATTTTTACTATAAATCATTGTATTTACTCATTAAGCATGAACGAATTTATTATATAATCATAGGTTTTACTTGATTTGTGGAAACCTTAGGAAGTACACCAACTTGTGATACATATATAAACACTGGCAGGACGAGAATCGAAATGCCGTGAAGAAAAGGAAATCCGTCAGAACAAACTTTTTTAAACCATTATGAACGTGTACTTCAAGACGATAGCGCTCATTAATTGTAACGAAAGATTAAGAGAATTGATACTGATAGGTGTCAGAGACATGCAAACCACAACGCATTGCAACATAATAATGGAACAACATATATCATGCACCAGGCCACCACTTAGCATTATAAGAAATGCGACTTCCTGTTTATAATGTATTTCATTATATAAAATACATTTTCTTTCACAGGAGGATGTTTTAACGCGCACCACTTTGCCAAAAGCATGACCTAAATCCAGAATGGCCCGCAGTCGGACATTTTTAATGGGGCAGTGGCACAAAATGTCAAGCACAAATAACATTTGGTCTATTTATAACTGTAAAGTATCGTGAAAATTGAATAAAACGTGTATTTGTTTTCAAATATCAAAAAGCAAACTGACCATTTAACCGACCTAGTAATTAACAGGATAACCGCACTTTACCCCCCGTAACCTACGTTTGATGGGTACATTAATATTTTGGGCGGAAAGTCCTGTTGTAGACGTGTTTATTAAAAATGTAATGTCTATATCTTGATAACCTTACAATGGGTCAAAATGTTGCAGTACGTTAGGTATAATAAATGCACAATCATTAAACAAGGAATGCTCACACTCTTTTATGAAAGTAGGTGTTTTGTACAAAGAAGGTAAACAACCAATATGAACAAAAACAAAAAAGCAATCATAAAAAATAGTGTAAGACCCGGGAATCGAACCGGAAATCTCTGGCAGTTCAGTACGATGTGTTACCCCTCGGTCACCTAGACGACTGAAAGTGTTGTTTATAGTCAATGTATTTAACTGTTATGCATTGAAACTTAAACTCACAAACAACATATGTGTGAGTCATATTTGTAAGCCACATTTTTCTGTAATATTTGTACATTTAAATAGATAATTATTTCTTACAAAGTCTCGTACTTATTGATGTAGGATTCACTGCTCATTTGAGGTTGAAAAGTAAAATGTCAGCAATCGTGGTCAAAAGATCCAGACAAAACATGTTAAGTGTATTATTGTAGAAAATCCTACCTGAAGCGAATCACCAGCTGCCATGTTGAGATATGGAAACTGAAGCATGAGTGTGTAGTTGACAGGAGCTTCTATCAGTATATCACACCGCATGGAGTTCTGGTAGTTGTTGGGATAGAGCCGAGACTGAACCGAACCAGCCAACGTGTTGACGAAGGTGTCATTGCAGTCTTAAATAAAACGGCAAACTGTCACAAGTTTTTAACCGGTTATAAAGTCTTATAATATTTAAATTTACAATGCATCAGGGGAAGGAGAAAGACAGTGTATTATACAGGTGTACTGAGTAAAAATAAGATGTATTAAGTATGCTATTTGTCTATTTTCCTAATTAGATAAAAATAACATGAGTCTACATTATCAAAAATGTTTTTATCAAACTCAAGGTAAACTGCGTTCGCATCTTTTTAGTTAACATTTTGTAAAAGACTGCGTGTCCACATTTCATTTGTGAAGAAAAGAATATAACAAATCAAATATAGTTCTAGTATGCACTAATTTGTTCCTTCACCTTAGCAATTGCACACTATAATATTTGGTAGTTTATGTGGACTGTACTTGTATTATTATAGCTATATTGATAAAGTCATAGAAAGGAATTATACATTCATTCATGTGCAATTGTTCTTACCAAAGCAGTTTGGAATATCCCCGACCCATACACTATCGTCCCAACATGTAACGTTGGCCGTCCCGTTCAGGTACCATCCGGAGTTACATGCGTACGTCGTCACTGAGCCATAAATGTTGCCCTGTGTCTGCGTGTACGTGCCGTTGCCAATATCGGGCGGGAAGTGACACCCTGTGCAGACAAATGTCTATTTATGGACGAACGATGTGTTATAACACGTGATCACATTATCTACAGGAAGTTATCTATCAAATTGAATAACTAAGATATTTTATATAAGTGCAACGTCATCGTACAGCGTTTTGCAACACATTTAAACGAAGGCATTGGTAGAGTTGTCGTTTTAAAATTTCTATAAAGGCGAGTAACTCAATCAGATTTGTTATATACTCATTGCGCCCATTTGGTTGTGTTTTTTTTGTGTAAGTAATGGCAAGATTATCTTACAGCGCTTCGCGTCGTATGTAATGTTGTAACCTTTAAAGGTAGTGTTGCTATCGGAAAAGAAGAACATGTATATGTCTTCGCCAGTTGATAAAATGAAGGGCGGAAACGTCTGATATCCTTTGACCTCAGCCAGCAAGGGGTCCGTGGAGGCAGTGCCGTCGTATATCTGAAATAATTAAATTTGTTTGGATGCTAAAATGGTGCTTTTAAAAAAACTCTCATTGATGTTGATGCTAACAATATATAAAACTGTTTGTGAATTAGGGAAAAGTTGTTTATAACATTTAGTTAACTCTTATTATCACCAAATCTGCCCGTCATGGTTGTAGGAGCACTGTTTTTGCAGGGTTAATTATAAGTTATGTTCTTATTGTAATGGCAATAGAACAGTACGTCTTTTAATTGTTAGTATTTGTTCATGTCCAATGAGATTTTAACTGATAAATGTTGATATCACTATCCCCAATACGGCAACATACGTACTTGCTTCCTGAGTAACATACACTGTTATCTTCTTTTTTAAACGATAATGGATATTATAAAAAGCAATTGTTTGCTTATCTTTATCTATCTTGTAGTATACTCCACATAAACACTTAAACACGAATCACATGCTGAAAAGTATCAGGCTATTATAGGGACAAACTATTAATACAAATACTAAGACCTAAAACACTCTTTTTAGATACAAAAGATCTCAGTATACAGTTTACTAAATTAAGGTCGTTTAAGATTTTTGTAAAAGGCACAATGAATTAAAAATATTTTGGATTTTTAAAACTTTTTTCGGTGGGAAGCAGTGACATAGTTTTTTTGCGTGTCGGTTCTTCCATAACTTATGGCGTCAAGTAGTTTTTGCATTTGATTCATAAGTCGGGAAACCTGTCTATATCAAAAGACTGGCACACGTACTTCAGCACGTTCAGTCGACAGATTATCTTGCAACATTTAGCTGCTTAGGCGTAAAATACAGTATAAAATGTTGTATGTTATGCTTTTCGATAGTTTATTGAGGCATATCAGTGAAATGAAAATGGTAATTCACTATTTGAAACAGTGATGGATAAAACCCGTGTCCGTCATTGTTTGTTTGTTCTAACGCTTACAATAACACAGCTTCTAACGACACGTGACATGCGAAGTGTTTCAAAGCTTACACGCAAACCTTTAACGCAAGTAATATAGTGATAGTTTAACACAACCCGGTATTGTGTATCTGATAAAATGTATGTTTCAAATTAACAAAATACACTGTTAATAGTTTAGACACAAATGATGTTTCTCTATGCATTCAGTTTTATGTTAATAACATCAGTAATGTAAGCAAATATGGTAATATGTAGCTTATACGATTTGTGGTGTTACATATGATTGATGGGAACTCATTCAATGTGTTAATTAACTATTTAAATATATTTTCTCACGTAGAAACCCACCTGTTATACTACGTTTTGTAATTGATGAAAAGTATATAAACATATCTAGAAAAGTCATGCCTGTAAAACGTCGCAGCATGGTTCTGTGTGGAAGTCATTGGCGACAAGCATAATCGTATGATTGGTCGGGACGATTAAAGAGATTTCACATCGTCCGAGGTTCATGTAGTTGTTCGGATAGAACGCTGATAGAACGACGCCTGACATTCCACTGTGAGTTATATTGCAATCTGAAATGCATTATTAAAGTATACATGTAGTATAGTATAATACACTGAAGGTTGAGGTCGCCGATTGAAGGTCAAGGTCGCCGTGAGGAACGTGCAATTTTTGACAGCTGATGAAAAATTGACTTAAACATTCTAAACACAATGCTAAATATACTTTCTTCCCTTGTGCGTCCCACACTGGAGTACGCCTCAACTGTATGGGATCCACACACGCAAACATGCATACAACAACTTGAGACAGTACAGCGCAGAGATACTCAATTTGTCAAGGGGGATTACCACACAACAGGTAGTACCTCTCCGATGATCACTGACCTAGGTTGGACATCCCTACTACAGCGTCGGCAGCAAGCAAAACTGTACATGATGTACCGCATAGTCCACGAGCTTATTGAGATTCCCCTACCACATAATCTGCACCTCAGATCTTCCACAGCAAGAGGACACAATCTCCGATTCATTGTCCCATGCTGTAGTACATACTACCTCAGACACTCATTCTTCCCCTAATCAGTGCGCCTGTGGAATACTCTACCAGAGCACACCGCCTCAGCACCCAGCCTGGAGGAATTTAAGGGGAGACTGGAGAGAAACTGATCCAATCAAACAGTGTTAGTAGTTTTAAAAGTTTCTTTAGCACTTGCGCGTTCCTCACCACAACCTTGTACAGTTCACCATGTACGACAATGCTCCAGAGTGAGCCCAGTACATTATCAGAAGAAGAACATTTAAAATCAGCAGCCATTGTAAGTAACGTTATTGATCAAAGCAAAGATTGATTAAAAAAATCCACAGCCTTTAAATACCACCACAACCATCAAAAACTGAAATATCAACACATACGTGAAAACTAACAGTTGGTCAAAACAGACAGTATACGTGTATTTGATATATCACCGTAACAGCCGGGTGGCGCCGGCCACTCGCCGACACCGTACGTTGTGTTGTCCCAGCATTGTTTGGTGGCGGGACCGTCAATGTACCAGCCAGGGTTGCAGGTGTACGTTGCCATGGAGCTGTAGTAGTTACCCCAAGAGGTAACGTAGGTTCCGTTACCCATATTAAACGGATCTGTACTACAATCTATAAAGGATATAAACTTTCTTTTCCGATATAACGCACATATTTTGAAAACAATAACAAATACCTCGTAAGACGTATTTGTACCAGAGTAAATTATTATTTTTTGTATTAAAAATATCACTCTCATTTTGGTATAGTTATATTAAATGCACGTTTGTGTTAGCTATTAATAGCATTACGGAGCATTGCGACGTCACTCACTCGATTTTTTAACATACAAGATATGTAACAGGTATTAAAAAAATTAGTCCTAAAGGTTTATTAAAAATAAATATATGCTTTTGTTACATAAAGCGTTGCGTATTCTTAGTACCAGACCCTACATGTATGTAATTACACATATGTAAGAGAATGAATAATCGAAAACGTCAAAATTGATGGAGCGGATTTCGGCTATTTAAAACTTTCAAGCTATTCTGTGTCATTTTAAAACACAACATGTATTGCTGAAAATATCATTTTACATCCAAACAAAAGTTTTAAAAAGTTAGTCTGTTTAAAATTGTCTGTAATAGTAACAGAAATATCGTAAAACTTGATACGCTTAATTCAATAGATAATTTGTGTATCTTACTGTCCTATTTGTCAAAAAAAAAATCAGACTTGGATTGGTTATTTTATAAGATATTAATATTGTTATATATTTGATTTAAAAAGAAACAGCTGTTTGTTTGAAGAACATATTATCTGCAATTACACCGAACAAGGTAAAAAAAGGTTCTAATATTTAAATCTGTGTAACGTCTAAATAACATCATTAATTGTTTCTTGCAGTAAAATGATAGACATGGATTCCTAAATTCAATAAACAGATCATTTACAAGTTCATAAACATGTACTTACTTTTGACGGCACGGTATGAAGCATTATATCCTCTATAATAGCTTACGCTGTTGTTACTTATAAAGTTTAGGTACATTTGATTGGTACTGGACACCACGTAGCCAGGATGAGTGATTCCAGTAAGGTTATGCAAAAGCGGGTAGCTGGCGTTCCCGCCATCATATACCTGTGGACATGCTTTGCGGTATTAGGTAAAACATATATTTTTCAAGGAATCATATCAAGTTTTCAAGTTATAAAAACTTTACAAATTAGTAAACAACCTCGTAAAATGTCAATCAAAATTAAGATAACAAGATTATGATCGATTTGGAAATATATTTCGGTGCATTTTTTCCACAAGGGATTAGATGTGTTCAGTTGCTTTAAGAATCGGTCCAATGTATTAAAAAAGCAAAAGAAATGTAAATTTAAGGAGAACACCCTTTCAAAAATGTGCTGTGCCCAGACGTTAAGCAAGAGTAATAAAACATCTAACACAGAGAAAGTCCGAAGAATGAAGGGCGAAGTCCACTATTTCTATCTTGACTGAGTAGTTTTCCGGGACCTCAATATACAGCCTGCAGGTCACATTTCTGGGATATGTATTTGGATATTCTGGTGAAGACACATACCCAGATGGTGATATGTTATCGCTGCTGCAATCTAAAGAAAATGGCATTTTCATTTTTTTATTTACATTTATTTTTTTTCATTAAAAGTGGACTATTATTTATGAAGACACTTTGAACAAGAACAGCTTTGCCCTAGTTATTGTTATCATTAGACTGTATGCTCATCGTTACTAAATGAATTATAAAATAATTATTAAAAGGAATATCAAATATGAAATGTAAAAAGTTTAACATGTTTTAGAAGGGCACGAAAACGGTTTAAGCTCAAATAGTAATAAGGAGTTCAACAGGTCTAAACTATTTTAATTAAATATTTTTATTTGCTTACGTAAATTATTTAGTCATACACATACATATATGCTATATAATGACTAATTTATAAACTAAATTAACACAACGTCGATAAAATATAAACAACGTATACGTTACAATTATGTAAAAATCACAATACGTATAACATGAATTATAGACTTGGGTAACTACTCATACAAAAACGACCTGGAAAAACTGTGTTCAGTTCCAATGTCAATGCTGGAAAAAAAGTGTGTTCAGTTCCAATATCAATGCTGGAAAAAAACTGTGTTCAGTTCCAATGTCAATGCTGGAATAAATTGTGTTCAGTTCCAATGTCAATGCTGGAATAAATTGTGTTCAGTTCCAATGGCAATGCTGGAATAAATTGTGTTCAGTTCCAGTGTCAATGCTGGAAAAAAATGTGTTCAGTTCCAATGTCAATGCTGGAAAAAACTGTTTTCAGTTCCAATGTCAATGCTGGAAAAAAAAACTGTGTTCAGTTCCAATGTCAATGCTGGAAAAATATTTTAATAGGATTTGTTGCGACTTGTTTTAGCTCCACTTTTGACGCAATAAGGACCAGACAAATCGATCAAACATAAAAAGAAAAGTTTATTGGAGCAAAAATAAAACATATGCAAGCTTACGAATATTAGCATACATACTTTTGCAGATAGGCAGCGGGTTTGTCCACGGCCCACCATTGCACGAGCTGGAATTGGCACCGCTAAGATAGAATTCTAGGTTACAATAATACTTGGCCTGAGACATGTATCCGTGATCGTGGGATAGCGTAAAACTGCCGTTACCCAGTGGGGGATGGGTACCGCACCCTGAAATTACGATAATTTAAATCATATTAAAAAAAATTCTCAACACAAAACAAATGTTTTTATTGATAATACATTGTTTATTCAGACCTTTTGGTGAATTGGTGCACAGTCCGCGAGTATGTACGTTCTAAAATGGTATTTTATAAATGGTGTAAATGTAACGTTTAGACAGTTTATTGATAATGTTTAACTTGCCTGTCATTTGTAAATAAAAGCAAATTTTAAATAACAAAATAAACGCTCGCCAGAGTTACGCTGTTTAAATTTCAAATACTTTATTTTATACATTATATATATATGATACTGAAATACTTTTCATTTTCAAGTGCTTGTATAATGTGTTTTGTTTATACAATGTATTGAAATTAAAAACTTTTGGAATACGATTAATGAATGTCTCCGAGATAATACTGTTGTTATTCTTGGGCTACGCGCTTTCAGACAAAATCACAAGACCATATACATTCGCGATAAAATACATGTAGTTGTGCTCATTAATCGTTATATATAACAATGGGTACTTAAAAATGTGTTCCTCAATCATGTATCGTTTGTTTGTGTTTTAAAAGAAAGCGTTTACACCCGGAGACCAAAGGACGGCGTAGTGTAACAACATGATCGATACATGTTAACATTTGAGAATATATTGATATTTCATATTGAGCAAAATATTTTTCAAATTTGCTTACTTTGTTTTGCCGTCCATACGATTTGAAACCCCGACCTTGTAACAACGTTGTCTGATATAAATGTGATATGGACATCTTCAAAGGAAGTGTACTGTGTTATGTTTATAGTACCGGAGGTTTTGTGACGTAGATAGCTTGTCAATAATGGTCCGTCCCTAAACTATTCAGAAATTAAAAAGTACATTGTATTTTGTTATCTAAACTTATTTTCAGCAGTTATCAATTCAAATAAACAAATTAGCAATCAATCTTAAAGATGAACAAATAACCTACATAAATGTAGTCGTAATTAAACTCCGTATTCTTTTTAGCCCAGACCATCTCAATGGACATGTTAGTAGGAACGGTGATAGTCCACACACATAGTGTGTTTAAAGGGTAGCTGAGTGTTCCAACGTTCGGAGAAGATATTGTTCCATATGTGCCTGTTGTGTGACCTCCACAGGCTAGAAAACATATGTAGATTGATTATGTAACGTACAAGACAATGACGGTAGACGAGAAACAGGTGACAAACAAGTAACATAAATGCATCTACCAGTGCTCGTTTTAGCTTAAACAAACAATTGGTAAGACACAGAGCCTCACCATATACAAAATTTTTTAGTCACAGCTACATTAAGTTGAGATCATTGTGTAGTCCTATTTTTCTTGTCCTTTGGGGTCATACAAATTATAGTTCCGCTCATGTGCTATAGGGGGGATGGGGGTCATTTTTGTGGTATCTTTTCTTACCAATGATTAATAGCTTTATTTTTTTCCGAGGATACTATTCTCCCCATGCAACTTAATCTTTTTTACATGTAGGACTTTCTCTTTTCTCAGATTAATTTAGCTTTTGCTACATTTTGAATACTTGTTTAGCAAAACCGTATAGTGAATGGTAAATAAGATTAGTAATATTTTTACTACAGCTGTTGTTTTTTTAATCTGGCTATAAACAAATGTTTAAATTGTAACAAAATGTCGATTTTTTCTGCAAACAAAAATAGACTGCTGTTGTTTTTTTAATCTGGCTATAAACAAATGTTTAAATTGTAACAAAATGTCGATTTTTTTCTGCAAATAAAAAATAGACTGCTGCTATACACAGACAAGTAATGTCGTTTTTTTATAACAAAACATGTGCTTTTTAGCCATTTTAAGAAAGGGATTGGATTTCAGATGCCGACATATAGCTATGCATACTGCTACAATATACGGTAAGATAACGAATTCAATATGAAAAACACCAGCCTTAAATACTGTCTTTTGTATTCAGTGATAATTTTTGGTCTACGCTTTACTTGATTTGCGCATATTTTGTCTAAAAACGCATACTTGCATCATTTGTGCGCTGAAGACACGCACGCAACAGTGTTTAGAAATTCATTTGATGTGTTAAAGCAATGTTTATTCGATAGTTTTTACGGCCCTGATGACAGGATTAAAAAAGTTTGACGCTTTGCAAATTGAGATGGCAATAACAGAAAACGAAAACAACATTTATCTCAATTGTAGCAAAACATGTTATTAGGTATATCAACAATACATACGGTTACAAGTAGGCGGGGTCAAATCCCACGTGGATCCTCCAACACAAGTGCGAAGATAGTCACCGACGAGAGCGAAGTTGTTGTTGCATTGGTAGATGACCACTGCCCCTGATGTCTGATCAGGGCCTCCTTGGAGGGTGAACATTCCGTTCGTGATCGCGGGTGGCGGCGGACACACTTAAAGGTACGAAAAACAGTAATGATAATTTTATTCATATATATTTACCTAAAATGCAATATCTGGTAAATCTGTATTTGTATCACTGCCAGCGCTTAAGACATCTTAATCTACTTGCTATGAAACAAAATAAATGTATTATTTTTATAATAATGTAGGTAAACAAAATTGAAATAAAAATAAAAAGGCTATAAAAACTTTTATATGTGAATAAAATAGTGTATTTTAAAGATTGCTAATCTGTATTCGATCTTGATGGCGTGAGAGGCGCACATGTACTCAACTCGCTGGACAATCCATTTATCTTATGAAAGTCGCAGTTTAAAAAATAAGCTTTTACAGGATAAAAAATAAAACACCGGTACTCGATTATACTAACGTAAATGCCCGAACTAGCACACGATTCGCACTGAAAGGTAATGAGTGGCACTTAAAATGCAAATTGGCAGTACTGCAATTTTCAATATAAGTTAGCTCGGTGGCCGAGAGATACATGTACACGCGTTAAATTGCGGTTGTCGGGGTAGAGGGCGCAAGAGCCACATATCATAAACATAGGTTGGTTTTTATGTTCTTTTTGCTGTTTTCGTTTACCTTCTTGTTCCAAAGACTTCTGAAAATGATTTAATGTTACCAGTGTTTTGCTGATGTATTTTGCAATGCTTTTAAGATATTGTAACATTTATATTTTATTACCGGGATGTCAAAATAAAGGTAAGGCACATAAACATATTTTGTTTTGAAATGAAAAACTAAATACTTCATCACGTCTTATTGTTTTTTATTCTGGTAAAATTTTACATTCACATAATTTAAATTACAGTCCTTCTAAGTTGGCAGTCT
>Ga0224511_10000946_pt1 | contig 16111 bp, 5 predicted proteins | sample SF_May12_sed_USG_2_FD_169988 | JGI IMG/M metagenome (GOLD analysis project Ga0224511, IMG submission 169988) | Sediment microbial communities from San Francisco Bay, California, United States - SF_May12_sed_USGS_8_1 | ecosystem: Environmental > Aquatic > Marine > Sediment | place: USA...
TTTTTAGTTGTCGAAAATCATTGCGTTTTTTAGCGCACATATTTTGAAACTGTGCGTTTTTTCCCAGAAATGTGCGTGAAAAACGCAAAACGCAGACCAAAAATTATCACTGGTGGGTACGAAAAAAGTAGATATTTCAGCAAAAAATCTGCTTCAAAGTAAAACAAAGCTTAAAACTAATTCTATATGCTTGTTTTTGTTTTTTCTTGTCAACGATTTTCTAATCTTTTGTACTACTGTACTCGAAGAATGTGTGTATTTAAAATATAAATGGAAGAGATGTTCAAAGAAAAAATGTTGTAAACAATGTGGACAAGTCAAGTTCTTGGGCACCATGACAAAATGGCCCGTACTTGTATTGTTTTATTAAATTAATAGCTAAATGTATTCATTTATCATGTAGGTATTGAATAGCGCTATAAGGTTATTGACAAATTTGTTGTATCTTCAACATCAACATCTAATTAGATTTTAACACCCCTCGTATGGGTTAAATTGTCTTTAGTCAATCAAAACATTTTGAATGGTCGGGGCGGGGTTAATTTTGATCTAGAATTAGTTCAACACTTTTGGAAGGAGCCCTTTTACTAAGAGTACACACTAGTTGTGAAATCCCTGTGACCAACATTGGAGAAAACTTTGATATTGTTGTAAAGTCCCTATTTAATATTTCTAAATACTATAGCTTTAACATATTTTGTATTTGTAAGAAAAGTAACTTATCAATCTATGAACATTTATGTTATTCTTTTCTAAAAGCATTTGTACAACTTAACACTAAAACAATATGTTTTAAATTGTTACTTGTTACGGCGTCGCATTCCCGCTTTATAAACACTTGGCTTAACCCGTCATAGGATGCAGTAGTACAGCTATACAGTGTACATATATTGGTACTGTCAAATGTGATAGCACGACAACTATATGTATTCAGGCATTCTTCGAGACAATCCTCGTAAGTTGTCATGTTGGAATTCAGTAGGAGACATGCTCCTGATGACTGATATCCTTCCATGCGAACAAGTCTGAATGTAGGGCAGTCTGTAAAAGAAAAAAAAACACAGACACATTTAAAAACAAAATCACATGTATCAATAATTTGATAAATTCTAACAATATTACAAATTTTGTTTTGATATAAATCTTTCTAAACATGAACCTTTTATTACAATGATATGAGCAAGATAAGTTTGACTTATGATTGATACCACAGTGGTACCTCAAGCGGCATGACACAGTTATTTACATTTCTTTAAAGTGGTGTCTTTATATATAGATATGTACTTTATTCATTATAACAAATAATGGGTACCACTAGTCATGCTGTATCTGAAAGCCATCTTCCCATATGCAATATCTAACTTTGTACAAATTGTCTTTGTACACTTTCCACCATCATCAAATATGGCGACATTGCACTCCTGTTCTCTACCATACATTCTGTCATACGTGTTGAGGCAATGTATAGCTTGGCATTTTTCGAGTGTAGGTTTGTATGTCATATTGTACATGTACGCATCACATGAGCTGGCTTGTTTACAGTTGAGGCAATTTTGGTGGTATCTGTTTACATCTGTAAAAAAGACGTAACTAAATTAGACACACAGAATGTGCGTTCGTGGTCCCTGGCGTCCCTGTTTACTAGTTTAAACAAAGGCAAACCCAGTTACTAATGTATACACAAACAGATTGTTTACGAAAGAACATGTGGCAATATTTATGTCCACATGTTTGTTTCCAATAAAATCAATATAGGTAATCATGAGTTACATTTAATATTCAAACAAATTATGGTTGTGTTTTTAAGGTGTTGTCCTTAGTACAACAAACAAACTTTGCCGCTCTTCCTCATTGGATTCCGAGTTAAGCTTAAATATAATTCATGATAACGCACGTAATATATGCTTTGTTTTCCCGTTTTAAAATGTATGAAATCGTTTGACCATACAATGGATCTGACAGGAATGGTTTCAAATCTGACATATATTTCAACAAGTGTGTCTCGTTTAAGTGTGCTACTATCGTTTTTTTCATCATATATTAATATAACACTACCCTTATTTTCGATATTTGAATATTAAAATAATACTAACAAGTCTCGCATATTCGTCTTGCATATATGACCTCAGGATCTGGGTCAGGACTTCCTGTATCCTCAGTACAGTTGTAAAAACTGCATCTGTTGTTATAATTGTTGGGATCGTATCTCACTGCCCTGTGGAATAAAACACAGTTTAAAACATTGAGTTGTTAGAGAAAACATATTTTACAACGGTAATGTTTAACGATATCCAAACACAATTTGATTAAGCATTATAAGTGATTCAAATGCCACATATTGTTACGATACAATCTTTGTAAACGTTACGCAAATATTGATATTTTTGTGTAACGGTAATAGCTAAAGCAACAATTATAAATTACTCGACATTCATTGCCACGAAATAGATCTAATTCAAACTACATTAATCCGTATAATAATGTTCTGTTCTCGTGTTCTTTTGGTGCAAAACACACGCACTTATTATCAACACAATATAAAAGGTGGTGTGTCAACAAGGGTCTTGTTTTCCCTAAAGTTCAATCAGCACATTACATATGAAATCTCTGTGATAAATAGTTATCAAGATAATGAGCAAAACCATTTTGACAAAAGTGACCTACAAAAGTGACCTTTGTGACCTCGACCTTTGACCTAAAGAACTTAATTTAAATAGGGGCCAATCCCTCTCCAAGACCAATTAGTATGTGAAATATGAAAGCTCTGTGAGAAACAGTTTTTAAGAGTATGAGTGGAAACCTTTTTTATACAAAATGATCATTGTGACTCTGCACTTTGATCTAATTAACTCAATGTCAGTAGGGGTCATTTATGCATCAAGACCAATTGGCGAGTAAAATAAATACTAGTAAAGTGATAAATTGTTCTTAAGATAATGAGCAAAAACCATGTTTAAATTAATTTACAAGTGTTCCTTGTGACCTTGACATTTAGCCTAGGGAATCCAAGATCATTATGGTCTTTCCCTTTCATCAGTTTCATATAATCACCAAGACCAATCGAACCGTGGAATATGATAGCTCTGTGATAAATACTACTCAAGACAATGAGCGGACACACTTTTTTACACAAACGACCCTGTGGCATTGATCTGTGACCTAATTAATAGAGGTCATGTTCTCACTAAGACCAATTAGCATATGAAACATGAAAGTTTTGTGTTAAATAGTTTATAAGATAATAAGCGGATACCGTTTTAAAAGTGATCCTTGTGACTTTGACCGTTGACCTAGTGAACTTAAAAAAGGGTATTGTCCTTACAAAGAATAATCAACGTGTGAAATATGAAAGCCCTGTGATAAAAATCTCTCAAGATAATGAGCAAAAACTATTTGGTCCACCGACAGACGGACGGGCAGACCGACCAAACAACCGACCGAGCGACATAAGCAAAACAATATACCCCACTTCTTCGAAGAGGGGTATAAAAGTGGGGGTCACCAGGCACTAACTACAACAGTACAAACATTATTGGATTTCGTTTCTTAACATAATTGCCTCTTTCTAATAATATGTAATAATTTACATGAAACTAGTTCAGACTTTTATCAATCCAATCACAATCATGATGGATGTGATCATTGGGGTAACATGCATGATGTCATTTAGGAGCTTTGCAAATCATTTTGCCACACTTTGCTCATGAGATATTTTAATGAAGCAAACACAATCTATGAACCAGCTATCTTTACGCTGTTTGCCTCAGCATTATATTGTTTCCTAAAAGACATTGCAATGTCACAATGTAGTGCATTGATGATGGTATTTTACGCAAGAACCTCTTTGAACAATTTATAAAAAGGGTCACCCATTTATCATTCATTTAACGCATCATACCATTGGATCATTCAACGTAGAAGAAATGAGTTGATTGATGATGACTCATTAGTGCGGGGTGTTTTGTGAAACAGGAACATGAAGTTAGCAGAGAACCTAAAGATGGTGTAAGAAGGACACGAATATTTATGAAAAATGGAAAACATGAGCAAACAACTAAAATAGCTTAAATAATTTTGAAAAGGAACACACATGGACAATTCCATTGTTCTATTGGAAATTTTGACACACGACGAACAGCGGACACGGACCGGTCGCAATAGCTCACCATGAACACTCTCTGCACAAGAAAACTTAGTTTGGTCAATTGGATAGTTAGTTAAACCCCCTTTTCAATAGACATTTGGTATAATTATTCCACTAACAAGCGTTCCTGGGTTCACCGGTACTAGCCTCTAAACTGCGCAAGAAACGAAATCCTTCCGCACATGAGCCAGATGCTGGAGAAAACAGACAATGTCTAGCATCAATCATCTCGGAGAAAGTTTGCTGTTCCTGGTCGGGCTCGAACCCTCTGAATATGAGTCCGGTTGTTAAACAACTGAGCTTATCAGGAGCGGTCTCGGGTGAACTTAACATACTTATTCTGCAGATATGAGATAGAGCAAAATTAGAATTTTGCCTATTGATATATATGTTTTTCATTGACCGTACGAAGGCGGTAATTCAACATTTTTTGAGAAGTCCTTTAAGTAATTGAAAATTGAAAATAAAAATAAAAAATAAAAATCCGTAAAACACAAAAAAAATTCTTAATGTCTGTTGCGTCTTTGTATACTCCGTGTTTTGTGATGTTCTGCGTGTTTTTGTACGGGCCATTTTGTCATGGTGCCCATAAACTTGACTTTTCCACATTGATTACAACATTCTTTGAACACCTCTTCCATTTATATTTAGAATTGAGTGACTTCCTTGGGTAGAGTAAAATATTTATCTTTGTATGCTTTTATGCGTATATTGATTATAAACGTTTGAACAGAGGTTTGAATATTTTGTGGAGTGAGCTAGCGCTTTTTGGGTAATTTTCATACACGTCTAAGCGTTGATTTGCAATATGCGCAGACGAATTGGTTTGGCATTAATCGAAATATCGTTTTCTGTTCGTCATTGAACATTGCACTAAACAACCAAAGTCCTTTGACCTGCTTTATGTATAATAGCGGGTTATTAAAATAAACGTTGTCCCGAAAAAATGCTAATGCAATTATTAAATCATAGTGTTACCTGCATTTTTTTGTTCGGGCACATCTCCAGAGACAATACTCTAACGTGAGGTTGCCAAATTCTACTTTTGATACATTACATACCAACGGGTTAGAAAATTTTTCCACAGAGTAGCGTTCGCAGCCACCTGTAAAAACAATATCGAAGTTTTTAAAAAGCATGCAAAAGCAGAAACACAGCGTAGATCATATTTATATAGTCTACTGATTTACAAAATGTACTTGGATAATGGATACAAGTCGTAAATACATATTATTTAGGACAACATAAAATAAATCCCAAGCCGCATCTGGATATAAGCTATCCAATTACTGAATTTGGCGTCTATAGGTCTAAGCAAACTCAAGATATTCAGCGGAAAGCGATTTTCCCTTTAAAACAACAATGACCTTGACCTTTATTACAGACATCTGGGTAGCGATCCCAAGCTGCCTCTTGATATAAGCTACCAACATAGTCTAGCATCAATCAATCTAAGCAAAGTTAAGTTATTGAGCGGACACAGATTTTCCAGTTTAAAGTGACCTTGATCTTGACCAAAGACACCTAGGTAGCAATCCCAAGCTGTCTCTTAATATTAGCTACCCACAACTAAGTCTGGCATCAATCGGCCAAAGCAAACAAAAGTTATTAAGTGGAAACTGTTTTTCTATTTTAAGCAATAGTGACCTTGATCACATACACCTGGATAGCAATCCCAAACCGCATCTTGATAGAAGCTACCCAAATACTGAATTTGGTGTAAATGTGTGTAAGCAAACTAGAGATATTGAGCAGAACCTAAAGCCCATCCTCCCACCTGTCGACATCAGCATTACAATGATTGTTGTCGCTGAAAACATGTTTAAGAATTAAAGTATTAATTTGATAGTTTTCAGCATATTATACCTGGCGCAAAACCAAAATCCATTTCCTCATACTTCATGAGAGAATACACCAACTGTCCTGCATTTGGATCTACTGTAAGATCACCACAATCATACAGCGTGCAGCGACTCTCAAGTGGTTGGGTGAGCTGGAAGGCCGCCGTATTACAACCAACACTATATCTATATAAATCGCACATCTCTAAACATTCTTCAGGATATCGCCCTAGTGTGGTATTCACCACCTTGCACCGGTCGCCAACAACACAATTTGTGCAGACAGTCTTGTAATATCTGTACACATAGAGATCTAAAAGCAAATGATATTGCAGTAAGTATTATAATCATTGAATGATGAACATCTGCTAAATAATATAGTTAATGATTTTTTTACACCGATTACTGTATAGGATGACATTCTTGTTTCGGTATTTTATATTTCCGTAATCCGTGTTCCGAATTCGCGTTTGCTATATGTCTGTGGGTATAATTATTCCATATATCCGTGAACCATCATGAATTATGTTTCTAAATTATCAAAGTACCGCTTGCTTTTCTCTCAAATACAGGTATTTTTGATGCATCGGATAATTCTTTCTTCTTACAGTGTTGCGTCGTGCACAGGTAAGTTTGCTGCACGATTTCATAAGAACTGTTTTAAACGTTTTGCAATCACAGCGACGTTTTATTTATTCAATTGAAACATCAAATCAAGTCTTAACCGTATTGTGAAATGCTCGTGTCTTATGTATACATCTAACCAGTTTAACCGAAAACGGATCCGTTATGGACTGTTTCCAAGAATTTCTTGGTTGAACGAACACAGACACGGATCACGAAACCATGAAATACATTATTTAGCATCTAATTAATGCAACCCGAACCATTTTTCAGATGTTTTTCGAAAATAATTTAAACCAAGCCATAATTTGTTTTAAATTTATATATACGGAAACAAAAAAGTTTAGTCAGTATTTTGAGATATCGATTGTTATCCCTAAACATGAAGTTACATGAACAATATATAAACATAATCCGTATTTATCAACTTTATTAAATAAATTCGTAAGCACAGATGTATACATTTTGACAATCACGCGTCTTTTTAAATTTGATAAAATGCACGTGCAACACATGCTCAGAGAAACTGATTTGTCAAATGATGTAAAAATTATCAAAACCTAAAGCACATACCCATGGATAATAAGTCTTCGCTTTAATAGGTCATACATTATTTTTATCTCGACTGTACGCCGTTCTTCAATGTTTCGTTAGGCCGGAGTATTTTTGGTTTCCCCTCCCACGACTCAGGTATATTAGGTATGGATAGGTAGGTAGGTAAAATATTTATTTTTCTACTTCTTGTAATTATTTTTATTTCCCTTGAGAAATTTACCTTAAACGAAGAAACAAGAAAATGTTTCATATTTTAATGATTGAAAAAAAAAAATCTCCTTATTTAATACTACCATCATAAAAAATGATAGACAAGCACAGTTACGATAAACACTGACTATAATAAATAAGAGCAATGCAAGAGCCTCTCTTTGTGAAAGAGCCATGGTTTCTTATCTTTCTTTAAGGTCAATAGCTAGTTAAAAATGACTTTAATTAACACAAATATTCAATCAGTTTGCATGAACCCAAATATTTATTTCACAGGGTTTCGCTTTGGAATTTCCTTGTTGAGTCTAAGGCAGTCAGCACACACTGGTAGGACAATTCAGAAGTTTTTACACAACTCTTGGGTTTTTTCTGCTCCAACAACACCACAGTGAGCACAAACATCTTGGCGTCTAAGACTCGATGCATAATATGCAAATTCCACGTGCATCCCACAGGACCAGTTTCGTACTCAATGCATTTCGAATTGCTGTACCGGAGTTTCGTACTCAATGCATTTCGAATTTCTGTACCGGAACATTTGAACTACGATCAGTTTTTGAAGTAAAAAAATATTAAATTGAATTTGTCGATAAAATGTTTTGGGTCGGGGCGTTTTTCTCAGGTCGGTCGTGGGAGGGGAAACAAAAACAGTTTTATTTTAGGCCTTATAAGATCGGCCAAAGGTATTTGGTATGGTTTACGAAGCAATAAACGCATATGCTACGATGCCAAAATGTAAGATGAACTGAATTTGACAATTCATCGTCCAAATAACAATTTAAATGAAACTGGGAGTTTAAAGGACAAACAACATTCAAGTTGACCCCGTAAAAATATCGACACGTAAACATGATATTTTATGACGTCATCATGGCGTAATCGTTATCAAAACGCCCGAAAAGTGGTTTGCTGTTTGCCTGATATATTTGAAACAGAATTTGTTCTGAAACGGCGAGGAATCGTCTTGTCTGAACGTGTCTCAAAGACGTCTATTTACCGACATTTTCATTTGAAACATCACCGTGAAACGCAATAAAATGTGCAATGTGCATTCTTAAATAGTGTTGGAATCCACTTTCAAATCGATGTATGTTACTGCGTTCCACCATTTTTCGTTATTAAAACAACCCACATCATTAGACGTCCACTGACTAAACTTTTTTGTTTCAGTATATTATATATTTTCTAAATAAAAAACCTTAAGTAATAAAATAGAAGTGAACAACCCGCTAAAATGGAGAAATAAGTTGTAAGATTACTAACTTACCTGTACAGTTTCTCCTTACATATGTTCCAGTTGCATTTTCATTTTCATTGTAGTCGAGACAGGTGTACGAAGAACATGTGCCATTATCATAAACTACAGCTTTGCAACCACTTGTATCCAAGCAATCACTAACACATTCGTCAAGGCTTAACGTTGTCGATACAGCATTGGAATCACAAGCCGGCTGGACATCATCTCTCATCTCAAGATAATATTCATCACAATCTGAATAATAATTATGATTTTTTTTCGGAATTGATATGGGATAGTATGTGTACGATGTTATAAAATTCACGTAACCAAGTTTTGAATGTGTTAATAAACAATTTGATTTTAACAAAATTATGCATACAAGATGACAATTTAACGGTTAAAAGTGTTTTAATAATAATAGGTTTCAAGTATGTATTTATATGTTATACTAAATTATTGCGAAAACAACTTATCCTGGCGTATTAATCACATTCGACCACTTTTTTTAAAATGGAATCAATCTCGTTCTTTGAAAGTGGAGTGAAATGGTTGCTAGACAATTAAGACGTTAAATGTAGTACTTGCCTTGATCACAAGACTTTCTCCACACAGTTGTTCCAAAATTGTAAGACACAAGGTTACACGTATGCACGTGACATTCGCCTGTGTCATGCCAGTACATTGATGTAAGTTCATCAGTGGTACTCAAAGCGTTGCGACAAGCATATGTATTGGCAGTCGTTTGTGAGGAACTGTATGCAATAAACAGTAATATACAAACAAAAGTAGATGACAGAACATATGCCACCTTTAACAATTTTTCCTTAGAATTTCAAACACAACTTAATAGTACAAAACAAAACCAGAACAAAAGAAACAAAACACATAAAAACGAATACAAAACAACAACAACAACAACAACAACAACAACAACAACAACAACAACAACTATCATATTTGTCTCAAATTAACATCTTGTCATATAGACAAAGAGCATATTGCAAATATAAACTGGTTACCGGTGGCTGACAGATTGAACCAACTTACTCTGTGGCATGTTTCAAAAATGATTAAATCATTGCGCCTTCATACTGGTTTAGCATATCATCCCTGTCTGCCATATTTATAGTTATCCTACCAGGTACAGGGTAAAGTTTGATAAAAGAATATATTGTGACTGACAACAAAAGGTATACAATTTCTATTCCGCTTTGTGAAAGCTTTTGCCATTATGTCATTTGCCTAGGAAGGGTGTAATTTATTACACAGTTTATCAAACATATTAGGGATTCCAAAACACCATCTTATTTTAAAATCAGAGTTAAGGAACATTTTAAACATTGTATGTGATTGTTACTGCAAGTGTTCTTACTAGTAACTTTTTCATTACATTATTGTGCAAAGCAAAATAATTATGTGCAGATGGATAGTCATTTAACATTTGAATGGCAATGACCGTTTTTATTTAATTTATACTTATCCTTACGTTACATTTTTGTGTTTAGATTTATTTATTTATTTCTCATTCGATTTTATTTTAATGTGTTCTTATTAACAAGGTTTTTAACAAATTGACTTGTACGTCTGTCAGATTACTCAATTTGTCGTGTTTCTTTATTTTAGTTTTAATTCTGACTATTTGTAATTTGACTTTTTTGTACACCCCCCCCCCTATTTCATACAACACTGCGTTTCATTGAACACGATGGAAATAAGATTCTTTTCTGACAATAATTTTGTGCGAATATATTTTCTATTAAGTCGTGGTCGGCCTTGTTGTAAAATGGTTATAAGTCTAAAAAAAATCAACAATTTCGTAATTTTAATGTGGAATTAAGATTTTCTTTTCCATACTTTTTGTGCCTCATTAAAGGCACCATACAGATTTCTGTTCGAAAAATCGTCGTGGCCGTGCCAGCGACCGTCTAGTTTAGAGAAACGCCGTCCGAGCGCTTTACGGGCGCCTTAAGACGCCCAGCTAAGTATCGGTCGGCGTTTCTTACACAGACACCGGCCAGTACCAGTACGATTTATGTGTTACAAACGTGTCTTACCTTGTTGAGTTCTGACATTCAGACGATATTTTGCAGTTCAAACAAGTCTGTTTCCGATAGTTCGTACAAGCTAAAATGAAAGTTGAACCTATTACAATAAGAAATTATACACTTATGTCTACAAATATTTTTTCTCGAAAAATGATTTTTGTGATAAAAAGGTCACAACACGGCTACGGTATGCCGCGAGCCCGTGTTGACACACTTTCGGAGGCTTTGGAAATCGGTCTAAAGCCCTCAGACCGGTTTAAGTTATGCCAACACGGCCTTTGACATACAAAAGCCTTGCAAAAACCTATTATAAGCTTTGTTTTGCTTTATTTATTTACATTGATGGCGATGGCTTACGTCACTTCGCGTTGAGAAATAATCAACGTTATCACGTTTCTTATTTGTAAACATAACTAAGAATGCATAGTTCCACAATTTTTAAATCTCCACCCACATTTGCTGATATCCATTGTTCATGTAATAAGGTTTATCACAAACAGGAAGTACGCTTTCTATTATATATACTAGGTTAGATTGTCACCTAACAATATATACCTAATCCATTGGATTAAAATTTGCCATGCACTGTTATAAATGATCATGACTGACAGTTGTGGAACTGTCCATAGTGCTGACAACTACCGGACTGTAAGACCGCCGCTTTTACCAAGTGAGTTTTCGGACCAGGCTGATAAGCGTTTAGCAGGACTTTACGAGGAAGAAGTATATCTACTAAGTATTTCGCTTTTTGGTCAGGACGTTGTATGATATGTTACATTTTCCCCAAAGGAATTTATAATACAGCAACGAAAACTCATTTTGACCAAGTTATGTATCCTTTTCAACAATTATTGGAACGAAGTTACAAAAGATGTGATACCTTATAAACCACCCGTGTTCTTACATTAATAAGCAGCTTATCTGAGGATTCCTACCAAGTAAAATTATTCTGGCTTGCATTGAGACCAATTTACGCCCCGTTTTTAACTAAATCATATTGGATTAAACGTAACATGAAATATGATTTTTCATCAACAGCTAATGCCTTTACAGTTCAATAAAATACTAGTGAAGATCAGTAGCCTAGAATTCCTTAATGGATAATATGCATTGTGATCAAGTAGTGTCCGCTTTTCGACACAGAAGCTTTAGGTTAAAATGTTTCATAATAATTCTATTTATTCATAGACCACTTAATGTTTTACATTTTAACTAAATGCTAAGAAGCAGTAGCTGATGTCACCAAACCAGACTGATAAAATTTGCAAGCATGTCCACAATTTTGTTTATTTTGCTAAAATGTTCATGAAAAATGCTATCTAATGAACAACCTATGTTGTTTTTTACTTAATTCATATTCATCATCCATATGAAGATTTACTGACAAGCGGGCGATATAGATTATTAAATCCTGTGAACGCGTGTGTAGGATTAAAGAAAGTTTGTATCATTGTATAGAAACATAGTATTTACCAGGTATACAATGACTTGATCCAGGACTCCAAGTGCCGTCAAATGTACATCTCATTATTCCATTCGACCACGGTGTAAACAGTGGGTTACAAACATAGTCCACTTCATCTCCGTCGATATACGTAGCAGAAGCGTTCCAGGTGATGAGCTGTCCGTAACTGATACTTGGCGCGACACTTGGGCAAACTAAAATAATATAAATGAATTTTTCCAGTTCTATTTTGTCAGATGTTGACAAGTCACACACTCCGGAATAATAAATAAAATAAAATTAAATTAAATTAAAATGTTCTTTAAGTTTTTCACGTTGTTATGCAATGACATTTCGATGAATATACATTAAATAGTGACTGGATTTGAACTAACCTTTCGGCAATTTTGCAGATTCAAAACTAAAGTAAGATACTTAGACAACTAAACATTATAACAGACAAGTACTTCAACTTTTTAGATTAAAGATTAAACAAATATCTTTAAACAGCTAGGCTTAATACATATTAAATACTGTATAAGCAACGTTGGTAAAATATCATTCCATACTTCTTATGCACCGTGGCTTAAATAATATTCAAGAATTCTTAGGCAACGTGGCTGAATGCATACTAAATAAATTGTGGCAAATTGGCCTAATAAATATGCAATGCCTCTTAGGCAAATTTGATTTATACATATTAAATTTGTTTTGGTAACGTGGCTAAGTAAATATCACATTCGTGTCAGACAAACTGGCCTAAAATATTAAATGCTTCTAAGGCAACTTGGATTAATACATATTCAATTTGTTTTGGTAACGTGGATATATACATATTAAAACATATTAAGGTAACTTGACTAAATACTCGTATATAATACTTCTTTTAAAAGTTGGCTTCAGAAATATTAAATAATTCTTAAGCAATTTAGTTGATAAATATTTAAATCTTCATAGGACACTTGGCTAAATAAAATGTATTTTATATCCAATACCTAGTAGCAGATTTGGTTTGATAAATATTCAATGCTTTTTAGGCAACTTGGCTACATTGCTCAACATTGTCATTATTTGGCTTTACTTAATAAATGTTCAACGCTTTTTAGGCAACTTTGCTGAGTAACAATTTAATACTTTTTTAAGCAATTTAGTGGAAAACATTGTCAATATTTCTCAGGCAATTTAGCTAATCAAAACTATAAACAATCCTCAGACAACTAAGCTAACTGAATATCAGTTACGTTTAAGGCAACTTGGCTTACATACGTGTATATACATATTCAATACCTCAAAGGCAACGTTCTGTCTACATTTTATTTATTGTGAAATATTAAGGGTACTTGGCTGAAATGTTTTTAATACTTTTAAGGCAACTTGGATCGGTGCCTGTCCAAGTGTCGTTGATGCATGTCCGCAAGTCGTTGCCAACAAGCTGATATCCACTGTCACATGTGTAGTTGGCTTCGCTGTTTTCCGTTAAGTTTGCCGATGTGTTAACTTGCAAACCAGTTGTTAAAACTGGGGGCGGGCAATCTGAAAAAATACAATGTATAAATATTTTATATATTATTTATATATATGTAATGGAATAAAAATGTTAAGAAAGTTTACCGTCTCAGTCCAGAAGCTTTATGAATAGCCTTGTATTGAAATAACATTTTTTTTAACTAAAGCAAATATGCTTAAAAAGCCATTTGTACTTATTATACTATAATGTTTTCCTCTTCAAATGAGGTCAATTCGTATTCAAATACAATCAACAGTCGCAAAGATAAAATCCTTTAGTACTGTTTTTCGGCGCAGCTGTCTAGGCTCGCTTTTGACCCATGGGTTATTTCGTTCTTTAGCCAATAAAAAACTTTGTAAGAGACAATGAAATAAATTAAAGAACAAGCCCTGCATGTAGCTGAATCCAGTTTCGTAGACTGGTAGCGTACATCCATTCAAACGCCTGTTTTTCAGATTGTACAACGAAATATTTTGATAAATTATTATATAAGCTTTGATGGATTGCTGACGAAGATGTACGTTTAAAAAGACAAAAATGCATTATGTTTTACCGTTATTGCATTAATGTTTATGTCTATACTTATTTATGTTATCTGTTTTGTTGATGTATTTTATGATTAACCATTAACAGTTTTATTGACCTGAATATGCAGGGAACTATTGTATGTGTGTAGTAAATTATCTATGTAAGGTAACAATCGACAAACAGTATTATAGTAGATTAAGATTCATTGTAGGGAACAACGACCATCATCAAGCGCAGTGACAAAATCGGTAGGGCAATGAACTTTTCAGTTGCAGGTCTAAATACCATTTTGTTTGAATATTTTTAATTAATTAACAAGTCGACAAGTTTAACGCCGACTATATTACAAAAGCTCTTGTTTATATTTATATAGTAGCGATTACAGGGTCTATTGCCAGGCGGGGCGGTAAATCCGTAAAACAACATACTGAGCTACCGAGGTGCCCAAACAAAATGTAAACAACCAGCGCGCGTTGTCATTGGTTGACGTAGACCACAAACCACTGTACTTTTTATAATTAAGTGTTTTAATATAATAATAATAATATAAAAACAATACATATGTATTACCTGCTGATGTGAATGGCGGCGTTAACACGCAGAAACACACAGCAACCACCGCTACTAACATCCGTGGTGTGAATTCAAAACTCCTTAAACATTAAAAACACTCATTATCACTACCTAACATTCAACATGTTGATTTCTAAATTAACAAAACAACAAAAACAACACACAAAGATTAATTGTTCTTGTAAGAAATACGTCGTTATACTTTAATTGTATAGCGATGACTTGTAGATTTAAGCTTAAGACATTTAGGTCAATCAATAGAAGTCGTCTTCATTTTAATATCATTTGCTCATGGTCCGAAGAAAGAGCTGTATAACAGGTAGTGATATGTATTAATACTGTGAAATCATTTTATTTCGTGGGGTATTAAATTACGTGGAATTCGTGGGCAAGACGATCCACGAATTTAATTACCCACGATATAAAATCCCCTCGGTAAGACTTTTGAGTTTACTTGTAAATAATATCAACATTTGGTATGAGCCATGTATATTGCAAGTTCGTAATGTTTTTTAAACTATGATTTAACTCGTCAGATTCTCAGTAGACTGTTTCTGAAACTGGCGTTAAATATTAAAGTGCAAATGTTTACATTTTTAAGGTAAACGTGCTCGTGCTGATTGTATAACGGTTGTCTGTACCATATCGCAATATTAGTTATTTAACAAATACTGTCGCAAGAATCTATTCATTAAAACAATGTTTCAACAAAATATTTGTTTTTCGTTTTACATACTGTACCAAGAACACACTTTAATTCACATATTTTCGTCTAATTGTGTTTATAAAGTATCTTACACATTGAACACGTCAAATTAACTTAATTAAGACATGGCTATTTATCAAACAAACTTTAAAATGCATCCTATGCTAGTGTATTTCTCACAATTTACCATAAACCCTGTAAATAACTCTAAATGAAGTCCTTACCTCATGATAATGTAACGATAAAATAATAAAATATTTAAAGGTGATGAACTTAATGCCAAAAAATACGACGCGATTGTCCGTGTTTGCCGTTTGACATAAACGCGTAAACGCCCAACCGTTAGACGGCAAAATGTTTACATCGTAAATCTGTACATATCAAACAACATTTCAATTTCAGTAAATTTGTATGTGAAATAACCCCAAAAGTCAAACATGAACTATATTTTCGCTCCGCTTATCAACGCTCAAACCGTATGCAGTTACATTTGTAATTTGGCTTATATTCCATTTTGTTTAAATGTTTCCTTAAATTAATTACATAGTTGCAACATTTCACATTTCTTAAATAACACATTAAATTACAAAACAACATATTTCCATTGAACTGTATTTGTTTAGGTTTACATTACCTAGTCATTTTTGAGTCACATATCAGTTATTACAACTGCAACGTTAATAAATCAAATTAA
>Ga0224511_10000947_pt1 | contig 16111 bp, 12 predicted proteins | sample SF_May12_sed_USG_2_FD_169988 | JGI IMG/M metagenome (GOLD analysis project Ga0224511, IMG submission 169988) | Sediment microbial communities from San Francisco Bay, California, United States - SF_May12_sed_USGS_8_1 | ecosystem: Environmental > Aquatic > Marine > Sediment | place: USA...
GTTCATGATGAGTTATCCTCTCAGCGCCATGAGAGATAGCTCTGAATTGTTTGTAACAGGCTGATTTCCTGTATTGTCATGAGGCTCTTTGCTTGATTCGCTACCTGTGTTTTCAATCTCTCGGCTCAGCTTGCTAGCCTCTAACTTTTATCGGTGCAGAGAAAAGATTTTTATAATCACTATACAACTATTACCAGTATTTATTAAAATAATCACTCAAGCTAATGTTTTCATGAGATTTTGTAGTCTTTTGTAGCATGATGGGAGCTGTGCATTTATTTATTTTTGACTCCGCGTGGACATTCTAGATAGTACCCTGTTAGGCTGACACTAATTTTTATGCTCTGCCTTATTTTATAATTCATACTATTTACAGTTGGTTACAAAATAAACAAATAAGCAACAAGTTGACCAGAAGTTCGATGGCACGCAGAATAAAAGCAAACACCAAGCAATCCCGAGGAATAGAATCGGCCAAGATCAAACCACGGGGAAGCAGCCATGATTGAATCAGGTTGACATTGTAATCGCCTCAAGTATAGCGAACCCATCTCTATCACTTGTTCTGAGCATGACAGGGTATGGTTGAGTCAGCTTACCCGCAGGCAAATCTACGCTGATAGTCTTAGAACCCTTGTTAGTCTTGGCCAGACCAAAACTGCTGATTGTGGGCTCTACTGTAAGAGTCACGAGGTCATCATAAGATCTCGCTTCAAATCTATAACAGAGTTCATCCGAGAGTCCCACCTCATCATCTTTATATAACTATAAATATAGGAAAGTGGTGAGGCTGTGGATACTAGCTACAATGATACCACGCGTGCATCACAAAAGCACAATCTTATCGTGCAGAGTAAGCAAGAATACTGAAGAAACTGGTAGGGTGTGCAAATGAGCGAATGTGTAAGCATATGTGAAAATTATATCATTTGTATTATATGGGCAGCATAACTGACTGCCTGCTGCCAGGACGGTCCATGATGTGGCCCATAGAGAAGGTAACTCTAATGGTTGGTTCTCCATTATTTAACATCACAGTTTGAATCCGATCAGAATCCTAGGTAGAAAATGTAACCATAGCCTATAGAGATGTTTTTGGCAGGAACATTTTGCATAGATGCAAACATATTATGTGCATGTATACAGAGACTCACCTGAGCCACACCATCTACATGATCAGCTGTGATAATCATTCTGCCGCGAGCACTGACAGAGCACCTGATACCACTGGGATGGCCTGACAGGTGATCATGCCCATGCAGGTATACTTGCAAGGCTGTCTTAAAGGTCTCTTTACTGCTGACGAAACAAACGACACCTGACAACAAGGAACAAGTTTTAATCCCCGCCAACATCTCAGTAAAGCCAGAGTATGAAGATACTACTCCGCACACTACACATTTTAGGACGGTTTAATTCTAATTTCGTGCACCATTTTGTGCTTTCTCCCTCCTTGGATTCGGATTGCGATGTTACATAAAGGAGGCCTACAGAGTACCAACTGTATGGGACAAACTGCCAACTCATCGACCATACTGGAAACAAGTCATTGGCTAAGTGATACCATATATATGAAATAATATGATCTTATTACCTGGAGTGTGCTCTGTGAGTATGAACACGCGAGTGATAGTTTTGTGTTTATTGGTTACCGAGTCTTTGGAACCGGCGATCTTTGGCCCAGTTTCGAAGCCATTGCGCCACCCATAAAGGCTGGATGACGAGGCAATTTTTTTTGGCATATCAGAATCGGAGTGTCTCAAAACCTACCTGAGTCGAACAAAAGTTCATACTGAGCAAGAGATGTAGTAAAAAATACGGTTAAATCTTGGAATTCTCAAATGAACTTTCATTCAGTTGAAATTTTCCCGCGTGACGTAAATTGTCGCAAAAGACATCACAGTGGATCCACTTTATTACATATGCGCGCCTGCGCGATTGGTAGCCAAAGCCCAACTTCTACAGCTTTGTCACACTTCTGACTACTGGGATCGAAGTATGAGCACGAAATGGACCCAAAAACGAAAACAAATACCTATGAATTCACTGAGTTTAGCTTAGTCCTAACTCCTAGTCTACCTCGCAAGTGAGTGATACTAACTCGGTGACCGAAGGAATTTACTCACCTTTTTCGAAAACGGTTTTTCAGTCTTAGTTTGTGTTCGTTACTAATAGCAAAACAAGTGCTCTTATTGAGTAAACAGGCCAGCAGTATGTTTGCAACCTAGTCCTATTCCAAGTGGCTGTCTGACGCTGTAATATGTACGGTTTTCTACCAGTTGAAGCCATGGCGTCAACTCTAACCTTTAGCATGATCGTTGTAGCAGATCACGTGCATTCCCTGGGATTCCCGGGCAATATCAGCCAAACGTGGCTCTCTTTACGCTTGTTTTGACAAACCTGGAGCTAGTGATACCACTCTAGACCCATTCTCAGCGCTTGCTTTTGTACTACCTTAGGAATGTGTCAGGGGTTATGAGGTGTCCCAAATATTGGGACACTCTCTGTAAAGCCAGGTAGAAAATGATCAACTTTGAGTGCCGGCCATTGACTAGTCATCAAACTTGCGATATTATACGTCATACAAATGGCCGATTAGGCTCCGCCCTTTTAAAAACGTTTGTCAGAGGGTGCCAATTTTGCCATCTTAAGCACGGATTTAAGGGCACTTCTGCTATGTCTATTGCACTGTAACTTGACTCAGGTAGGTTTCGAGACATGCTGATTCTGATCAGCCAAAAAGATTTGCCTCGTCATCCAACCGTTAATGTGCGCCATGCTTTAGACTATATATGTTTGTGATGATTACTCACCAGAGACTTTGACTGCTTGTTTGGCTGGTATACGAGTAATGCTAGTGAGTAACGCTTCAGTACCCGTCAGCCATACAGTATACTGACTGAGTAGTATGTCACTCGTTTGTCTGTTAACCACTTTGATCACCCATTCGCGGGAATCATAGCTGCCTGCACTCAGTCGGGTCTCAGCTAAAAGTATCCGCAAAATCAGCCAGCATCCAATTGGTAAAGTCACATCACCCTATAGTTCATATGAAATTGAGCACATTGGCAATGAGGTTCTCTATTGAAAGCAGAATTCTCATGAATTGACCCATTGACTCAAAGTTATTCTTCCCAGTGCAGGGCAGAGGAGTTTGCTGGGTAACAGCGAGACTTTGGCAGAATCTAACAACGAATTAAGGTCGCATGCCGCTTCCATCATTACCGTTGCTTTTCTGGGTATCAAACTCCTGATTCGCTCAATAGGTCACGCGTTCAAACTCAGTCGCTGCTGCTTCCTTCTGCGTGGTACAGAGTCACCTCCATATAGTTACATATCATAAGTTCATTATTAGAGTTATAGAGTTATTATTAAGAGGGTACCTCTATGGTTGCCTCATAAATTGCAGGATGCTACAGAATAAGATGAACATGATCATGACTCATGTATTACTCACCTGAAGCTACCTCATCACGATCAGTAGTCTCTCTCAGTTGCTTCATAGAATCGGGAAGCATGTCCCAGTACACCCTGCTCTTTGGTAAAATAGATCGGAGGAAGACTAGTTCTGTCATGTTCAGTAATTCATTGTCTGTAATAGTGACAGATTTAAGGCATGAATCCCATCCTGTATTTTACTTGCAACGTGGACCATTTTGTAAAGAAGATTATGCTTTTTTTGGCACTTGACCTCCTAAGCCTTAATCTTGCTGGAGTTGTAGGAACTAGGAATTATGTGAGGAGATCATTCTCACAGTGGGCGCTCAGCATGGCTAGGACTTAAACTCCAGATCATTTGATGTTGAGTACTCTAGCCATCGAGCTGTTCCACAGCCTTAATACCGCCATAAATACAAAATAAAATTGCCCTTTTCTAATCTGAGCAAAAGCTCCATCTCCACACGAAAACTCCTGAGCGCTTAGTGGAATCATTGATAGCTGGATAACTAATGCTTGGATGGAGACGAGAGGCTTTAAATACCTGAGGATTGGTAGACGGTGAGTGAGGCATCCAGCTTCTCACACAACCACAACAGAGGTTTGATGGATCCGGGAATCAACGACCCGCTAACTGGGAATGTGACACGGCCTCCCTTTTTTATATTCCCTTTGAGTAACTCTTGCATTCGGTACACGTCATCCCAGCTACAAAATCAGGAGGGATAAGAACTGACAGATCAGAGCTGATCATCTGGTGATGCACAATCTATTGAAGTATATTTATTCTATGTTAGCGCTTGGTAATCCAAAGTAGTGGGTCACCAAAGTAGGTTGGTAAATCGCAGCCTATGTTCATTCTGTGCAGGCGTTTCCGTATTTAAGTGAAAGAAGAAAGCCCTATATGAGATTACACACCAGTAAAAAAGACCGGCAACTAAAACTTGGACTAGAGCTATATATTAACCTCGAGTCAAGTCTCCGTGACATAGATTACCTTTTCTTCTTTTGTATCCTGACCAGTCTCAATGGTTGCACAGAAATTGGGCTAAGAAGTCTCTGATTCAGGTTTTTCTAGTGACTGGATTGATTTGATTTGGATTTTCTGTTTATGGTAATCTTGCCCCAGAGAGAAGGCTACCCTATGGGTCTCCTTTAAATAACATCACAATCCGAAACCACCAATCACCGAGACTGTTATGAAACATAACTATTCCACCCGAACTAAGACCCCTGGGGAAGGGTCCTGTCCGCTATGCACTAAGCCATTACTTCACTACAACATAGGACCCCCCCACCTGTAGTGATGGTTCTGTGTGATTCGAGTTTTAGGTAATACTGTCCATCCCAAGGATAAGGTGCAGTCTGGAAAGCCACTCAACACTTTGGCGAGAAACGACTTGCCGGACACTCGTGTGGTTTTCATTCCGGGTCCAGGCAAGACGTCTGCATTCAGCCATATGGGCACCATAATCTGCAACACAGGATTAAAAAATATCCGACAGTGGAGGTTCAACCTAATACGCTACCATATATCGCTAACGGATTTATATGCTAGCAGTGGAGTTATTTATCAATTAAAAACATATTATGATTTTAAAAAATATTCAATTGAACAATAGCTGTAAATTATAACAACGCTGATAACCCTGTCTCTGCGCCACCCCACAGTTGAGAGAGGGCAACGCAGAGGCAGACAGCATAAGCTATGAGCAGACAACATCAAAGAATGGAGTCCAATAAGTTCAGAGCAACAGCGCTGGCAACACATAACAGGTGACTCCAGGTTTAGGTAGGTTTCCGTACCACCACGGCAGTCACGAGATTAAAGCAAAGAAACTTTATAATCACCTTATCGCGAGCCTGTTGTAGAATTCGAAGCGAAATCCCAAATGATTGTAGGGTTTTGAAATCTAGTTTGATTAAAGATTTGCCTCCAATGGTTTTTTCGAGGAACTGTTGCAGTGTGAGATCACTGTCCAGTTTGGGTGGGTGCGCCATTACTGGCACGAGTTCCTGATTATCTGTTCCTTCATTCCTTAATATAACGTCGGCTTCAAAGCAATCTTTACCATCTAAATTGAAAATAGCATCATTTTATTTTCCGTGTGACTGGGGATCCAAAACGATGGCATGTTCTGATTCAGCAGGCTTGGGTAATTCGGTAAGAATTCCGTTCTCAGACCAACAGAATAATTGGATACTGGTTTGATTCCTGCTTATCATTTTAAGTTCACCGGATTTAAATGATGACGTTAAACAAGTAGGCTCACCCACAAAGTTTCCCTCTTTATGGAAGACACCACCGATCAATTTGACCCAAAAAAACACCAGAGCCTTGGCAATGATATTAACAAGAATGTCTCATCTTATCATCTACATGTTCAGGGCTGCAACCACAGCTAGTCTGATATAACCATAACCATGAGGAAAATGATAGCACCGAGCACTGACCTGCTATGGCTTGCTGAAGCTGCACTTCAGAATTAACTGCATGAGCCCACGTAAGAGAAAGCAAGTCGCCTTTTTTGATTCGGTCTTCAAAAAATTCAGCCGCATCCATTTCACTAACAGTCAGTGGCGGAGGTTCGTTTCGAAGAAACCATGGAATCAACCCTGTGTAGAAACAAGCCGCGCGATATTAAAGGATGCAGAGAGGTATGAGGTCATGTGCAAGGTCGTATAAAGTGGAACGGGATGCAGGGAAAAACTGTGAGAACGCTATGCTTTCAGCTAATGAGGCAAATACGCAAAACAGTCAAAGATGAATGAAGGTAGACTCGAAAACTATATAAATACAATAACAAGGCAAAAAGGTCAAATAATGAAACAGCACTGTAAACAATGGCGTACCTCCATTCCATGTTAACCAAAACTGTAGAAGAACAAACAGAGCCATAATCTGAGCAAAAACGCAGGCCAAATACTGCTCCTTACTCATACGACGACGAGTAGCATAGGGGACGAACATTATAATCTCAACCTGAGTAAGTAGGAAAGATTGCAATTAATACTCCGGTGAATGTTATTGACACCTCCTCATACAATCAGAGTAGAGGTTGTATGGAACAGCTTGGAGTAATGTGTGTGTTCTGAGTGAGAGAGATTGAAATGCGAAATGTGTTGAAACACCTTTTACAGCGAGTTTGCGCGATAGCGGTGGCCGCTTAGCGGTATGACATAGTCAATGTTAGGGTGTTTAGATGTGTGGTCACTACTGCAAATCTGCCGAAAGTAATGGTCACTCTCCAGTGCACCAGCGGTGGAGATCGGATGCTACATGCTCTATTATATTGCACGGAGAGCTGGCGTTGACCAGTGATAGCGCAGATTTTATTTACACAGAAAACCTCAGGACTGCTTTCGATTTATAGGTCAAAGGAGAACTGAGCAGAACGGCAAATTCAAAATTTATTTTGGCATTGGTTACGGCCTGCTCAATCATTATTGGTATAAAAATATAAAGCGCAAGCTCTATCGCTGGCGCACGCCATTTTCACTACAACTCAAAGTACTTTTTCTGTGGATACCAACTACCAAGGCTTCACCGCTCGTCTAAATTCAACTTTACTAAAGATTTGTGTGTTGTACAATTTCCTCCAACTGGTTTTGAGGCAAATAAAAACTGTCAGTGTCACTCTTGTTTATAGGGGCGGATGGCAGTTCACTACATTAGCACTGGCAGTGGCAGGCTAAACAAAACAGCGCAAGCAGAAGAATTTAGAATGAGTGACTCACCTCATGAGATCGAGATGGCAATGCCGTATGGCTATGCTCAAGACTCAAGCCAAGCTTTGATCTTGGTTTTTGAACTTGAAGTCTAACTTTGAAGTCACCAAGTCAGTCAATTCGATAAATTATGAATAAGTAAGGACTAACTAAGCATGAGGTTGACTTGAGACTAGTCGAGCTGATACTGATATAATATAGTATACCCAATACTGACGTGACTCACTGACTGAGTCACTGACTCACTCGACTCAGTCACTCTCACTCGTCACTGACTCAGCGAGTGTCCGTAACACCGATGAGAATTCCTATTTGTGACAAGTCTGTGATATTGGTTGCCTATTGGGCCATGCCGATGCAATAGTGTGTCGCGATGATAGAATCCACTATCTAGGCCAGTGACTCTCTAGTGAGTCTCAAACACAAACTCAAAGTCTAACTCAAAGTCAAAGGTTATTCCCAAAAGATCTGGGAGAACCGGAAATATAAACACATAGAGCCATTAGAGGCTCTAAAGCCACCACTCTACGATGACAACAATTTGGCGGTACCTATAAAATTACTAGTCGCTCTGGCACTGGCCATAGTCCGGCTTTGGTCTGCTTTGAGGGCACTACGGTATAATCAGAGACAAAGAAACAGAGATATGGACACTTTGATGCTCTCGTGACCGTAGATTCAGAACCCCTGTGCTGGGCAGTTAGTCTGTTGGTTGCAATTAAGTTCTTTTATTTGCAAACCTAGTCAGGACTGCTGATCCTAAGACAAAAATTTATCATGGAAAGGGTGTCCCAAAATCAATGGGTTTTGTTTGATATGTCTGCATGCGGACCGCGGACGTCCCCTAATGAAAGGATTGTATATGCAACGAATTATGGCTTGTAAGTTGTAACACCATCGTTATACTTATAAGCTAGTTATCTCATCTAGACATCTACACAGATCTATAATCATTGCTCTACATTATTACTGGTAAAATGGCAAGTAACTGTTACTCTATAGGCACATAGACACAATGTGAGCTATCTTCTCTATATGATTATACACAATCTCAGTATCCACATAGTTCCCTTTGACCAAACAATCACTAATATTAAATTTTTCAGGGTCGGCCTCGATTTCGTAATCACCAGCAAATCTCGTGAGGGTAATATCGTGATTTGCGTTTATGTCATATCTCCGTTCTTTATGTCTCTGGGTATAATCAACGAGGGTGGTATAATCCCCTCCCCCAGCCCTCCCACTCCGGCACAGAGATTAATAATATTGAGTGTAAATAAAACCATGGCCAACAGATCAATGCACGGACGCTGGAAACTCGAAAACAGAATGTGATTTATGAATGATATACTGTGACTTCCAATCCTTTGAATGGAAACTCATTTAAATTGAATTTCTGTTTATCCTACCATGACAGCAATACTGGAGGAGTGAAGGAGTTGAGATACGCCAAATGTGTCTTCACTTGTTTACAGATTCTAAAGCCTACCATGAGCAAATGGCCCCAATACCCTGCTCAAATGGAAGCTTATATATATATATAGCCCAGTCCATCATGGATATTTAGAGCCCTCAGCGATGGACTATTCAGACTGTCAATGCAACAGAATTGAGCTCGAGATGGGAAATTGTTTTCTTGAATGCCTGCTAAGGTATGACACAATACGATGGTGGGCGAAGCGCTTCCCGCCGGCTTAGTCCCCATCTAAAGATGGATCCGGGTAGATCTTCGATTCTCTCAGGAAAAAACAATTCCATATATACCAATACCATGTAAAGGGTGTTCAGGTTTTAGCATTTTTAAAAAAAATTGTTGCTACAGAGGTTCTAGCATCAAATCATTTAATGTTACTACTTGTATAAATTAAAATATTATAATATATTACAGTAGACCAATTTCATGCTTTCTGTTCACTTTCAAAAGGTTTCTATGCACATGGTCTCTCACAAGAGGTATCACCCCTACATTACAGCACTATCCGAGGAAAAGTATCAAATACGTAAAAGTTATTCCTTACTATTATTTTAAAGTAAATAATACAAGGAATCTTTACTTTTTACAAAAGTAATTGAAATATTAGAAAATTAGTGACTTTTGGAGTAACCTCTCCCAACCCTGCAGCTAACCACGGATAGACATTAGCTGAAAAACCGATCGAGATGTGACGACTTCAAGCTTTCGACCGCGGTGAATGAGAGACTCACACTTATACATGTATTTACCAACAGTTTGGAAAAAGATAATCCGGCTACTACACAAAATGAATACTAGTCGTAAGATAAGCTGACAAGAACCATGAAATCCCGTGAAAAAAACTAACCATTTTCAGGTACCTAGGCTGACAGCTGAAGCCGCCACAAAAGGACCTAGAAATCACTTTCGTAGCAATGGTGGGGCAGGATATATGGTGACACTTTTCCGAATCAGTTCTTCGTGCTGATTTCAGGTATATATTTGATACACCTTGTGCCGTTTAACCACAAAATGGCCGCCAAGTTGTGCGCGAAGTCCGTGACTTTTTAATGCTGTAGACATAGTCCAAGCATAACCCATAAACCACCTGTAAAAAATGCACATATATTTCATTCATCAAAAGTAATTTGTAACCCTCCGTACGCGGTCAATGTAAATTCGGTACATAGAGACTCATTAGATCGGCTGGTAGTTCACACTTAGGCGTATACAATCATCAAAGCATGCGTGTCAATAGGCACGATAACAGTAACTGTCAGATACCTGACTATGATATTGGGAGTTATGTTATCAGGATTTTCATCAGCGAGAAGATAACTCTTGATATTTCTGGAGACACCGGACAATATCAACCTTGGACGCGTAACGGAAAGTAATGCGCTATATGTATACCTATTTATGTTTATATCAATGTTTATGTTTACATTCATGCTTATATCTATGACTATGCTGAACTGTATAAATGGGGTTATGTGAGGATTGTGTAGTGATTGGTTTGGTATTAGTTTATGTCATTCTTGGTGGATGCTATATATTTTACATGCGAAGGCCTGCGAGCCAGGAGTGGACTGTAACCTAATTTTAAGTAGTTAAAAACTTGTCGTATTTGATATATTGTGGAGTGTCAAACTGATCCGGTGTGCTACTGAACCGGGTTCGTATTATAGCCTTTATTTTATTTAGTCGCTTCTTATATTTTTTCAGAACGTATTAATCTGCATACATAGTAATAAAGGTAGCCATATTCAACATAATCAATTAGATATAGTGATTGACACAAAAGAGGGGTAGCTGGCATCCTGACAGTCCCGGCACAAGCTTATTGGAACTGGAAGCCTTTCTATCCTATTGCCTACTTTAACAATACATAGTTTAGATCGGAAAAAAGCGAGAATTACAACTGCATTACAGCTTTGTGGATTGATCTGAAACCCACATTCGGTGAAGTTAGGTATACTTATCAGGTGTTGTACACGTATCTACCCTATAACCTACCAGTGAGTATAGGACACAATCGCGATATCAACCGGTGGACATAACTTCAGTATTATCGCATAGAACAATTGGTAAATAAATTAAACTACTGCAGGAAAAGAAAGGGAGGGTAACGTTTAACTTAAATAAGGCAATGGGTCTTTTTACAATAAGATCCACGGAAATCAGTGATTCTATCGATTTAAAGTCGGTGCCAGAAACAGAGTCCAGTGCCAGAAACAGAGTCCAATAGACAGCCCAGTTAAAATTCAGAGAGCTACAATAAGGCTCAAGCAACTGAATCTTCATGAGCTACTCGTTACTATTTTTGTTCTGCCAAATCCCAGTCATAATGGAACGAGTAACAGTAACAAGTACCGCTTTGTAATCAATACTTCCAACCCTGGCCATAGCGGGGCAACCTATTTTCCCCGCCCCACGTAAATTGCCTGTAGTTGTTTTCTCAAGGCATTTAGGTGAGCAGTGTTAAGTTCACAAATGTCACCTTTTCCAATAAATGTCACTGTTGTTCACAAATGTCAACTTTTCCAATAAATGTCACTGTTGTTCACAAATGTCACCCCACCTCGTGGCAGTGCCCAGACTACGACAAGTATCTTTTTAAAAGTCTCTGACTATTTGGCTTCAGATTTTTGTCAAAGAGGATAACTTTGACCGATGGCATCTTTTAACTTTTGATTTGTAATTTCATAGATGTATTAGTGCAATTGAATAATGTTTTGCTTGTAGCTTCTGTGGTGTTTTCGTTGCTGTGTTTCCTCATTTTCGTCCACTGAATGCTTTTGTTGGATACTTGGGGATACCTGTAATCTATTATACATCTTCACCGCTCACTCGCTGACTGATCCTGTGGAGTATGCAAGACCCCACTCACTATCACTTCATCTCCCTTGCTTCGTCACAAATTGCCAGTCTTTTCAATTTCAACTTTCAGCATGCCCCTTGTTGAGTATATGAGTTGAAATTGTTAGCCAAACAGAGTATTTGGCTGGCTTCAGAGTATCCAGTGGGATGTCTCTTGTGGAGAAAAGATAGTGGTTTCGCGTCATGCAGAAAAAATGGTTTCACAAAGTTCACCATTTTATATGCTCCTACCTGTACTGATTGTTGTTTTCTTGCTGGTATATTACTTGGCTGATTAGCATATATAGAGCTATCTTTGCATAACCTTCTCTCTTAGTTTTCACTAAGAAATCATGTCGAAAAACCTATCCTTCATTCGAACCGGATTTCGCTGGCATCAAACCCGACCGATTATCTGTACAACTTAAAAATAAAAGCTACAAGCATCGGCATAGTCTTTAAGAAGAATAATGATAGCTTTATTAATGATAAATATTTATAATAAAATAATAAGTTTAAAAGTAAAGACAGCCAATCATTAGGGAGCCCGATGTGACTGGCGGCATTTAAAACCAAGTTCTGGTCATCTGGCCAAACAATCGTTGCTGTCATGCCTATATGAACGTCTCACCACATTAGGTTATCAAACATATAAAAAAATTGGTGATCCAGGCAGAGGGTCTTTAGTCTTGCTGAAATCCATGTTGCGTGTGATCATTTGTGATGTCCATGGTTTAACCGAACACAATCAACCCATAGTAGAATGCAAACCTTATAAAATACACCAACAGGGTTTCCTCACAGGAATAATGCCATGGGTACAATCGACCCTTCTTTTTAGCCACTCATACATGTATTTGCTGACTTGAGAGTGGAAAGGAAGAAAGAACTGACTGCGGCAAACAACTTGGCAGCCACTACCTAATCAGAACTCTATGGTGAAAGGTGAGAAAAATTGTTGAAATGAGACGACTGGTCTTCTAGTTGCCATGATTATTGATGCAGCTGTCACCCTGTCCCTATCACACCTAGGATACCTCTAACACAGGTGTTGACAATAATAACTTTAATTTCATTGATGTCTTATTGCAGGGTTGGTGTCAGCGGTGATGGCGAACTGTGGAAAATTTACTTCAAAATATTTATGACAATATGTGCTGACGTTGTTTATTTGGAATAAACCAGATAGGAAACTACGAAATTCATGGCACAACCCAGGACTTGATGTGAAGCCTGGCGTCAGTTGTTTCTGACTACACCATGGCAACAAAGTTACTGGCTGGGCCATGTTGACATAGAAGAAGATGCGATTAGAGGTCTTCCATTGTTCCTTATTCCTAAAGGTACCGGCAATCGTCAATAAAATGCAAAAGAATTTTATGTTCGATTACCGGTACCGAGTTGAGGTACGATTTCAGCTGAATTCCAAAAAGTAGCACTAGAACTGGGCGAAATAAACTGGAATCAGAAAAAAAGGTAGTGGGCGAGCGAAGCAGTATAATGCTTCGCTCGCTCACTACCCTTGCCCGCCCGAAGAGCCAGGTAACCTGACTACACGAACCGTCGTTGATTTCTCGTCCGGAAAATCGTCTAGTGTGCATGGCACAGATGACTTTAGGTCACTGCATGGCAATACCATTACTTCGGTTGCGACGATAATGCCCTATTTCTGTGTTTTGCCATTTAAATTCGATTGAAGTTATTAAAAATGATTAGTTTGCACTCTAAATTGGTCTTGTGTTTTGGCTACTCAAACGGGCAATCTCCGCTAAATCGCTTTCGAACATCGTTCAAATACCGTTTTAGACCCAACAAGCCCTAGCCAGGTAACCTGGCTAACTGGCCCGGATATTCTTGGCCCAATCATCTCTGAGCGTTGGCAAAACTGAGATTACAAGTGCACACCCCTTCCGGTGTTTTCCTTTACATTCTCATTAATCGGCTGTAACGCAAAATCGGATTCTATCAATTCCAGCGCATACGGTCATGGCTGATCCGTTGTCACAGTTCGCTGACGAGGTTGATGATATTGAACAATATCTCAATGATGACCTGCAACCAAAAGATGTGGATCCTAATCCGAAGCCCGATACAGACGATAACAAAGAAGCGCCTGCCAAGCACTTGTCTGAGAACATCGACTCAGACTCTGACGAGGATCTTTTCAAAGCTGGCGAGGAGACCCAACCAAAGCTGCATATTGATTCTGGAGAGTCACCCACAGACACGGTCAGTCTTCACAAAAGTAAATGGGGTTTTAACGCGAGTGAGTATTGAGTAGCTCTTGTAGTTGTTAACAAGGCCATCAATTCCATCATTGGCCATGGAATGATCATGACGGTTGATGAAGTGATGAAATTGAAAGTTGAAACTACTGGGTTGAATCGATAAAAATGGCATGATCACTAATGATGATTGTGCACTGCATCTTGCAAGTCTGTTGGTCACAGAGATCATACTTGTAGCATACAAAAGCTATTATCAAGGTTGCCCTGTAGATTTTGGGTAGCCGCCTATTCTTTCTGCCACCAGTATGAGTATCAGTATGGCATCAGGGTTGGAAATATTGAATACAATTCGGTGTTCGTTACCGTTACTTGTTCCATTTCATGGAAGAGGTTTACCTTGTGAAGATGCAGTATCGAAATCAGTATCAGTTACAATCAGAATGCATTCGATACTCTTACTTTCTCAATGACTGGCTCATCTGCATTGAATGGTTATGAAGCTAGTATGAAGTTAGTACCCGACTAAAACAGCTAGCTACTAGTACTAGCTAGTAACCTAGTATTAGTACTAGTAGCCATGAACGTTCATCCACATCCTAGTGGCGAGTTGAGGCAACTAGGTAACCTTGACATCGATATTGAGTGATCTAAAAACAGTGCAACCTATTAACTTTGTTCATCCTGATTAGCGTAATTGGTTGCAGAAACTACAATTTTCTTCGTTTTACACCGAGTCTAAAAGGGTTATGTCATGGCCAAAAGTGTCTTAACTTGTTTTCAGATTCTGAAGACTATCATTAACAAATAGGCCCAATACCCAGCTCAAATGGAGGCTTAGATATAGCGCTATCCAATGCGCATACATAGAGCCCTCGGCGATGCACTTTTCAGACGGTCGATGCAACAGAATTGGCCTCGAGATAGGAGATTAACACAGCTGTTGGTGTTTGCGTTGATTTCTCAGCTTACGCGCTGATGTTTGGAAAATCTTCTTGCAGGTGCATACTAGACCAGTAGTTACACGAGTTTGAATAGAAAAAATGTTCAACAGAAATATAGAAATAGGGTTTCAGAGTGCAGTTTTTCCCCTTTGTCAGCGAGCGTTAATGCCATTATTGCGCAAAGATAGAGGCCCGAATGCATCGGCCTCTATGTAGGGCTAGGAAAAACCCAGCAAAGCACTCCTTATAACTTCGGTTTTCTCAAATATTACGTCCAGTTTTGAGCTCTACTCGATGTTATGAGGGAGTAAAGATCATTAGGTTAGTAAGTTTTAGCAATTAGATCCCGTGTTCTTTCTATTTGGGCCATTCGGACCGTAGTTATTCAAGTGCCCGATATTCGTTTGTGGAAAAAGACCACTCGCTTTTGCTGCAATGAATGTGTAGTTGCCTCCCTTTAAGAACAGGGAGCACAACTCCGAAAGTGCGGCTACCATTGACCGTGACAAAACCCCTTTAAAGAAAAGAAATCTCACATAATTGAAATAAGATTCATTCAATGATATTTTTGTTCACTTTTTACTTGGTAAGTCTGGTGTTTTTATGCCACAGCCCCTGTAGGTGCGTCGTGTATCGAGCAGCAGGAACAGATTGATTGCTTTCTTAGAGAGTGTCAGGTATTTGTCGCTGACACACGAAAACAGTGCATCGATATCGGAATATTGAATAAATTTTTCCAATCCTGTATGGTATCACAGTGAACAACTCATTGCACTGTATCATGCAGTTGTTACCACTCTGTATGTCCTTGATAATCAGTTCCATTAGTCTATGATATGTTTCAACATCACAGCTCACGATGTCATGCGATACGACATGTTATACTTGTATACAGGTGCCCAAGCTGACTCAGTCTATAAGCAATACCTCAGGTATGTCGCTGGATGGGGATTTACTAGCTCAGGTTGAAGAGGAGATGGGTGCTGGTACTAAAGATTTGGATGTGACTGTTGATGCTCCAGAGAAAGTGGTCAAAACTATGGAGTCTTATGTGGTGTTTAACGTCAGAACAAAGGTAATAGCCGCACGCTGGATTTCTTCTCTTGAAAGCTGTCCTCTTTCGCCAAAGGTCTACTTTGAAGCCGTTAGTGTTAAAGAGGCAAAAATAACTCTGGTTGTGTTTTCACAGTTGCCTGTCTTGGATTATTTCGTGGGTTTTGTAGACTATAAGAAGCGACTTTGAAAACCCGGAGTATTCTGTTAAGCGGCGATATAATGACTTTCTGTGGCTGAGACACCAGCTGGAGCAGACATACCCTCATCTCATTATACCGGTAAGGTTCTTTATAACATCGCAGTTCCGCTTCCTAGTAACCTCTCACATTACATGTACTCATTTTTCGGACAAGCAAACGCTCGTTGCATGCTGCCCTGCCACTAATCTGATGCACCTACAATGTGCT
>Ga0224511_10000948_pt1 | contig 16110 bp, 9 predicted proteins | sample SF_May12_sed_USG_2_FD_169988 | JGI IMG/M metagenome (GOLD analysis project Ga0224511, IMG submission 169988) | Sediment microbial communities from San Francisco Bay, California, United States - SF_May12_sed_USGS_8_1 | ecosystem: Environmental > Aquatic > Marine > Sediment | place: USA...
TGAATGAAAGTTCATTTGAGAATTCCAAGATTTAACCGTATTTTTTACTACATCCCCTGCTCAGTATGAACTTTTATTCGACTCAGGTAGGTTTTGAGACACACTGATTCTGATCAGCCAAAAAAATTTGCCTCGTCATCCAACCATTAAGTGATGTAACCGAGCTGTTATAGATGTACCTGAAGCTATAACATTGATCGCTCCCTCTTGACCGACTATTTTTTCGTGTAATCGCTTTTCTAATGGGAATCGTTTTCTCATGTCAGCCTCTCGTTTCGCGTGTTCTTCAGCCTTTTCTGCCTCCCATTGCTAAAAGCATAAAAACAGGGTTATCGCTACAGTGTATTATTCGCCGATTTGAATCAGTAGCATATTTCAGTTGAAGCATCAATTGTTATGGCGCTGCCAGAATCAATGATTTGCCGACTGACTATAGTCGGGAAAGTTGAAAACGGCCGTGGCTTTTTTGCTGCTGCTGGTCAAACCAATGAGTTCTCACAGTTCAATGTTGATTCAATCTGTTTGCCAATGTTTCCGCATTATGGTTCTTTTAGTATCGGACCGCGTAGACCACTACCGCATGCCCAACTCAATGTTACTAACCTGAAGATAGGTAATTGCAGTGTAAACTTTTCGGTCTACCAGCCGAATGGCGGACATAGAGCCCCTCTGAGGCTTTAAGGCTATGGACAAAGAAACTCATGGGTTGTTGAATCCGTGAAAGAATTGAGTAAGCAAAAGTCATTAGACATGAATTTCCGTGACCGTCAGTTAGAGGCCTGGCTATTAGGGGTTCTACAAGTAGTCTGTTGGTTGAAAAGTTTCCATCGCGAGTGCCCATCTCCGTGTTAGTACCACTGAGTTTGGCATATGGTAGTGGTGTACACTATCTGATACTAAAAGAACCACAATGCAGAAACATTGGAAAACGGATTAAGACAACTTTGAATTGCAAAACTTAATTGGTTTGACCACCAGCAGCAAAAAAACTCGTGGCAGTCTTTAACTTTCCCAACTATAGTTGACGACCGGTTTTCAGGCTGACCGTCAAACTAGACCGATACTGTACAGAGTAAGCAGTGTCTTCTATGTACTAAATCTGTGGAACAAATAGGGGTTGCGTTTTCTGCCTAATGCCTACACAAAAGTCAGCTGTAAGGGCTCCCAGTCTGAACAATTTCACGGATCACACCTTGAGCAATGATCACACAGCCAGAAAATTGTCTAGTTTTGGCAAAACCATGAGTCTGGTTTTACACACCAGACTGATCGGTCTGGCTCTACCATTAACATAAAGATTTCCCGACATTTGACAGTTTTCAATGGGTCATTGTCAGGAATCTCCCTTTCTTCATACTAGCCAATTCATAGGGCAAACCCCTAATACCCCCCCCCCAACGAATTACACCACTTTTCCTACCTTGCAATTTAAACTAAGTTATAAAACGAATAGATATTAAGAATTTGCTCAGCTGCAAAGTAGCGTGACCATGCACATACGTGAAACATTTCATGTTTGGACCGCGTAGCAAACTGCATGGGTTTATACCCCTGAGCATTTCTGATGAGCGGGTCTGCGCCAGCTTTGATAAGCTGTGCCATGATCTCCACATTATCAGCCAGTGCAGCGTAGTGAAGCGCCGTCGAGCCCCTACAACAAGGACACCTGATGCAGGAGGGGTCATACAGATGGGAGGTTGATACAGAGACCATGAACATGTATCTGCCGACATCAAGGGTGCCTGCTTGTGCCACAAAATCAGGCTTTTGCTTGTATTACGTCTTCACCGTTACCGTAAAGCTGCTAGGTTAGTCCTAGTTATGGCTTAGCGTGGGCCACCATGAGCGAATCCACACCAATGCCCCATTTCATAGTGAGTCTTATTTTTGTTTGAGCTAGGATAAAGACGATCAGCTCAAACTCACAAAGGGGGCCCGCCAAGACTGGGATTCAAAGCCAGGTGCTCACGGCTGAGAACCCAATACTCTATCAATGAGCTATCCCGCTATCCCACAAAATCAGATTAAACACAGATTTGATAGTTTTGCAGATTCAAAGGAATTGTACCATAAAGCCTCAAATTCTGTGACTATTTAACCTACCTGAAACTTGCAGAGGAAAGCTTCGCAGAAAACTGTTCATTTCTTGTCTTTTGCACGGCGAAGGAGGATTTTCCAGTTTCTTGAGAAATTTTTTCTAAAAACATAATCCTTACAACAGCTCAAGCAGAAATGATACAGTGTGTGGCCCCTGTCTAAAATGATGCTTCATCACAGATCAAAAGCCTTTGGGATGAGGTAGTGGCTTATTGGGCAATGCACTGTGCTTAGAATCAAAGGTCTGCAATAATGGGACTTACAATCAGAGCATTGACATGAATATATGGATCAGCAATCAGTCCACAGTACAAGGTCGAACCCGTAAAAGTCTCGTCGAGTTCTGACAGCATTCAAATGGAACAGTCCCATTAGACTCGTTGTATATTTTATGGAAAGAGTAGACAACTTCATCATATGAAAGAAAACTAATGCGGTGTTGTTTCCTCTTAAGTACAAAGAAAAGACAACCGTGATATAATTGTAGCGATTCCAGGGTATTTTGCTTCTATTTGTGAAGTCACATGTGAATCATTTTGCTTGACCTTGAGATTGGTGATTGCCAATCCATATATTCTCATCAAGGAACAAGAGGTTCTGGTTTGACTCACTATTTGGGAGCCACTTGATCATTTCATCCTCATCGGATTTGGATTGAGGAGTCGTATAAAGGAGGCCCAAGCACTGAGTTACCTTCTCTATTAGGCACATCTTGGGCGCAAGGAATTAGGTTAGTGAAAAATTATCCCAGTAATGTGCCCGTTGGTACGACAGAACCAAGGAAACGATCAGATATGGGTCCACCAGATCAAACAACAAGATTGTAGGTTTTTCCTATCAATCGCAGTTAATATGGCGCCAATGCTCACTACATACTTCCACTGTCTCACTACATACTTCCACTGTCTCACTACATACTTCCACTGTCTCACTACATACTTCCACTGTCTCACTACATACTTCTACTGTCTCACTACATACTTCCACTGTCGTCAGGTCATGGCTACCAGGTTACACAAAGAAAAGACCTAAAGCAGGTAGTGTTATATGGATGTACTTACTCGCGTTGGTATAGCTGTCGGCAAGATTAGGATTAGCACCAGCATCAAGAAGCAATTTAACTGCAGTGAAGTGACCATTCATGGCAGCCACCATCAAGGGAGTCCAGCCAAGTTCATGCTTTCCATTCACATCAACCTAAACAGATCAAAACATACCAATGACGGCCTCAATATAGAGAAAGATAGAATTTAATGACAACAAATGTATTACATGAACAAAATGCATGTGTCATTGGATAGTAAGGTAGCTCAGTGGGTAGAGCACTTGGCTCAAGAACCCGGATTCAAACCCTGGTCATGACACGCTTTTACTCACATAATTCTCAGCTTCTACTGCTTCCGCGCAAGCCTCAGCTAAGAGGTCGGCTAAATGGTAAAGTGAATGCGTCAAACACAAAGGTTTTTTTTGTAAGTTGAAGTTTTTTCGTACTTGGTGCGCAATACCCACAAGAGTCACACATGAATACACTGAGAGGTGCAGTTATTGAGCCCTATTATTCAAGAATTAAGATAAAATCATCTTGTTGTTTTACATGGAAGGCATCGCTAAGCCAATGACATGTTTTCAGGACAATTCGTGGTTTGTCTCAAACAGTTGGCACTGTACGCATGGCCTACCAATCTTAACTTCGGGATCCGAATTCAATGAAAGAGGAAGCGCAAACTGACGCAAAATGTGGAGTCGAATCCAGGTCACCAGGGCCCAAGCCGAATGCACTACCCACTGAGCCACCACCTCTCCCCTTTCCCTCCTACTCTTTGTGCACTTCTCTCCTATTGCAGTGGTACATCTCACACACGCAAACTCTTATCAACCTCTTAGGAAACATACCTTGTTTTGAATAAGTCTACGCAGAGAAGCGAGGTCATTAGTTCTCGCTGCCTCCAGCACTAAAGCAACTTCTTCTGTATTCTCCGATGCCTTCACCTTCAGAAAAACCAGACTAGTTCCTAACAGGGCTGCTACAATGAAGGTATGGTATCATGGCATAGGACCTGCATAAAAGTGATAGCTAGAAGTATGAGGAACCCTCTTGATGTTCCCAGGACACTGGAGATTCAGCCTTAGGTGTAACAGCCCCTCAACTTTGAACAGTTTTAATCACAACTAAGTAAAATTATGCAATTTTACTATTCTCAATCAGCATTTTATTGTTTTGGTGTTACACTGAATTTTGACCTGAATTGTCTACTTAACTCGGTTTTTGACACCTGCTGTCGCTTGACTAAATGGAATCTCCACAGCAGTATAAGGCTATAAGCTATGAATTATTTCATGGGGTCCTTTTCGCAGTGAGGGCTCATGATTTGGAACTAGTTTCGTAGTTCACACTGGTTGCACATTTAGAGAACAGAGGTAAAAGGATGGTCTTAAAGGGGTTATGATACGGTTGATGGTAGACGCACTTTGGGAACTGTATTCCCCATTCTTGAAGGGAGGCAACTCCGCATTCATTACAGCGATAGCGAGTGGTCTTTTTCCACAAACCGAATATCGGTCACTCGAATTACTACGGTCCAAATGGCCCATATAGAAATAAAATGGGATCTAATTGCTAAAACTTAGCAACCTAGCGATCTTCACCCCCTTATAACATCAAGTAGAACTTAAAATTGAACGTAAGATTGGAGAAAACTTAAGTTATAAGAAGTGCTTTGCCAGTTTTCCCTAATCCTAAATAGAGGCCGTTGCGTTCGGGCCTCTATCATTTCGCAATAATGGCACTAATGGTGGATGACAGAGGTGAAAAACTGCCCTCTGAAACCCTATTTCTATATTTTTGTTGAACATTTTCTCTATATAGACTTCTGCAACTACAAGTCTATCGTGCACCTACAAGAAGGTTTTCCAAACATCAGCGCTTAAGCCGAGAAATCAACGCAAACACCAACAGCTCTGTGTTAATTTCCTTTTTTGAGGCCAATTCTGGTTCGTCGACGGTCTGAAAAGTGCATTGACGAGGGCTCTAAGTATGCGCATTGGATAGGGCTATATCTAAGCTTCCGTTTGAACTGGGTATTGGGCCCATTTGTTCATGGTAGGCTTCAGAATCTACAAACAAGTGAAGTCACTTTTGTCCATGTCATAACCCCTTTAATGCTAATTTACTCAGAGGAGTTAAGACATGACTAAATGTGTCTTCACTTGATTTCAAATTCTAAAGCCTACCATGAACAAATGGGCCCAATACCAAGTTCAAATGGAAGCTTAAATAGAGCCCTATCAACTGCGCATAATTAGAGCCCTCAGCGATGCACTATTCAGACCATTGATGCACCGAAATCGGCCTTGAGAAAGGAAATTACCATAGAGCTGTTGGTGTCTGCATAGATTTCTCCGTTTACGCGCTGATGGAAAATCTCTTGCAGGTGCATACCAGACTTGGAGTTACACAACTCTAAATAGAGAAAGTGTGCAGCAAAAGATAGAAATAGGGTTCCAGAGCACAGTTTTGTCACCACTATCAGCGAGAATTGGTACTATTATTTTGCAATAATAGAGATCCGAATGCAGCTGCCTTTATTTAGGGCAAGAGAAAAGCACTTCTTACAACATCAGTTGTCATCGATATTATGTTCAATTGTGAGTTCCACTTTATAAAGTGAGAGAGTAAAGATATCAAGTTTTAGTAATTAGATTAGACTATTTGGCCAATTCGGGCCGTAGTTATTCGAGCCAGTGATATTCGTTTTTGTATCGCTGCAATGAATGCGGAGCTGTATCCCTTTGAGAATAGGGAACATCACTCCGAAAGTGCATTTACTATTGACCGCGGTTTAACCTCTTGACGTCTTCAAATAAACAAGATGTGAGAAGAAACAAACCTTTTTTCCAGCTATGACCGATGGTGCGAGTAAAATAACTGTTTCTAGAAGTCATGTGATCATATGTAATGGTGCTAACGCATCGCTGCCTGTGAAACACCATGCTTGGATGTTTATTGAGAGACCGCTGTGTTGATTGCCGAATGAGCTTCAACAGCCTCGACATGAATGGGTGGGGCAACTCCATACTGACTCAGATCCTGCAAACGTATGAAAGCTAGGCTGAAGGAAAGCACCAAATAACTTCTGAAGGATAGAATCATACAGAATCACAATTAAAATTAGATCAATCCATATGGGACTGTCTCCTAGAAACTAACTTACGACAGTGTGACTGGCTGAATATATGAAAACAATGAGCATTCGGTCATGCTAAATTCGGTCATCAGCCTGAGGACCGAATCTAAAGTAGAGTTTACGCGAGCAGTAACCGAGCGGTTGCCACTTAAAAACCACTCAAAGTGGCCGTCAAGTGGGCGGCAGCTTCCGGTGATCCAGCCGCAGAGTGCCAATCCTGCATGCACTATTTCTTCAGCGTCAGGTAAGCGGCAACCAATGACAACGCGGATTCGAAATTGCCGCTCTACCAAGCTCGCCCTTGACCTAAACACCGGAAGCAGAAATCTAACGAAGTAACTGAAATCGCCACTCTGATTGGTCATCACGCTTGAGCCGCTTGGAAAAATAGTGCATGCAGCATCAACTCATAACGGCACTGTGCCGCTGAATTGGCGGAAGTTGACGCCCATCTGAGCGGCACAGACAGCGGTGCCGCTCGTATAAACACCCCTCCGCAGCGCTCACCGTTGCCGCGCCGCCCTCGTCTAATCCTACTATATAAGTACAGCATGACTGAGTCAGTGAGTGTTCTTTATTTTCATATGTCCATCTAAGTTAAATTAAGTCTTAATGCTAAATAATTTAGTAAACTTATTAGTCACTGAACCTGACAGAGGCAATTATACTAGTACCAGGAGTAGTGATGAGTTCAGTGTAAGTGTTTAGTACTCCTCGCACTGGACTGATCTACCCGCCAGAGGCAAAACTGCCTCACTTGGATCACTGAATCACTTAGTCACTGACTGACCGACCGAGTGAGCCACTGCACCGACTGCAGGAATGAGAAATGGAAGGATGGATGATCATGATCATGGATGAGTGATTGAGTCAGTCAGTCAGTAAGTAAGTCATTAGTCAGTGACTCAGTCACTCGGTGTCACTGAGTCAGCGCCAACCAGCAAGGCAATCACTCGGAAAGCGGTACAGACTCAAACTAGAAATGAAAATCTTCATCAAATTACCACTAAGGCGTATATTATAATGGAGTAACAGGAAATAGATACGAAAATCTTACAGTTACATTACATCAACCATAAACTGATAAAGTAAACCGCCAACAGTACATTAACTTGTGGCGACTTGGGTGAAGATCATCCAAAGGAAAAAAGTGGAGCCGAGTCAAAGGCACTCAATCAAACAATATCCTGCATGGTTCCGGTCAAATTGCTAAACGTGCAGAGAAATAGTGACTAGCGATCTTTGTATTTGAGATCCAGTGGGTAACTCTAAATGAGAAAATTCACGATATTCTTGGTGATTTAGCTTTCTGGAGTGAGGTGGGGGCAGTGTCAGGTCTACAAATTGCATGGCAAGTTCAATGCTGGACTGCGGGTACATAATATGGCAATAGATACAGGGCTTTCAGTCAATCAGACAATCAATCGCTGCTTCAGAGCTCAGATTGGACTTTGAAGCTAGCTACCTGAGGATGCGTCAACGCAGTCTAAACCAGCCATAACCCACAATGAAGTTGGTTCTTTTTGACAATGAAGGATGATGATATGACTATAATTAGGAATTACAGTACCAGCGAGGACTATTCTTAGTTATAGGGATCGGTGGGTTAGGAGAGGATAACTCTACAGATAAGCTATGCACCAGAAGAGACAAGCCAATGTGCCCTGATTGGCTGAACGTAGGTGCAGCCAGTGAACAGGAACTATAAAAGGGGGATGCCTGGTATGTGAGAGAGAATGGAGACAGGACGACAATGGTGTATAGTCAGGGGATCCCCAACTACAGACAATTCTACACAGACATTTAGACCGGGATCATACCTACCTACCTGCCTATGGTGTAAAGTGTATATCTGGGATTACTAACTCTAGCAAGCTACGTCGTGTGGACACTGTACACAACGTAAGTTGATACTGTCCTTCAGGTCGTGCCTGGGAAGCAGTTGGTTTGGACCTGTAAGTCAGTCTAGGCACTCAGAGGAGTCTAATGTTCTAGCCCATCTAGGCATAGTCTGGTTAGAGCAATGCCCCGTAGTCGATGTGCATGACGTCCCACTCATTACTGAGAATGGGGTTATCTGGCAAGGCAGATAACAGCTGGGAACGAGGGAGTTTATAGTGGAAGTTAGCTTGCCCGACCCAACTCACACTCTACCAGGGCGCCCGCGGATTCAGTGTGAAGCACTAACTATAAAACTGAACGGATGGTCCTGGGAGGTTGGGGGTCGGTCAACCTAAGCCATTTGTTTACACTTCACCCGCCGAAATTTGAAGAGGGAGAGGTGGAGGTGGATCTTGTACATCTCGTGGAGTGATTTTGACCCTAATCCACTGGTTGGGACCTTCCGAACCCACACTAGCAATTTGGAGTGAGAGTGTTTGCTAAAGGCCCATGTCAGAAAAACACCCCGCTGGCAGTGGGACTCGAACCTGCAATCCTTAGATTGCAGATACAAACTTTTACCAGCTGAGCTATCCTGACCCCCAATGTGTACGCAACCAGAGAAGCCCCCAGTCAGGGTAGAATGAACATAGTATTTTGATATAGAAAACTCGAAAATGAACGTCACGGCATATGAACGTTCAATGAGGCTTATAATCCTTCTTACTCGGTATTTTCTCGAACAATAGCTTAGTGAGTAGCGTACAGGGCATTGTACCGGGGGTCTCTGGTTCAATTCCCAAAACAGGTAAAACTTTGTCTTTCCCATTACCGCTGAATAGAAGAGGTCCATCCATCATATACTTCAGTGAGAGTATTGTTGCGTGGTTTCAACTGGTAGGTTTTTTTTTTCGTTAACCGCCGTAAAACTAAAACACTAAAACAGTATGATTTCCAATAAATCAGTATAATAGTCAAATGTAGGGCTGGAAACAGTCGAATCTTGCAGATGATACAAAAATATTTTATTCACTCGGATTGTTATGAAAGAAGAAATCCAAAGGGGTCTTCAAAAGACGTTGTCTTTAAGCTAGCAATTCATATTTTCCCTGGACTGGGAATTGAACGAGGGACCCCTTGTCTAGGTCCAATAGGCTTCACCCTGCAATAACACAACTGATTCAACCGTGCCTAATGCGGCAATTATTTATGATGCATTTTTTTATAAAGTCATCCTGCCATGCATAATATCGGCTTACAAACCATAATGAGCTCATATACAGATATCAGAATGAAGGTGACCAGATATAATCCGGGATGGAGAGGTAGCTTATAAACGTATAATACCTACAATACCTATTATATGACTATGGGGTAGCAGGATGGCTAAAGTCTTAGCATCCTGAGCCGCCATTATGAAAGCGAGCTCCTCCAAAACTCCTAGCTCCTACCACTCCAACAAACCTCAAGCTTTCTTCTTTCTTCTGGCAGGATCAAGCGTCTTCAAACATTCTCTATTGATGGTTGGAAATCGTGTGATTTGAAGTGCAGGCGTTACTTTTCTACTCTATCACAATGAGGTAAGGATGTATATTTTGCTCTAAAACTGTGCAGTGTATTTTAATCTTCGCACCAAGAGCAACACAGTATTTATAGTACAGCCTCATAGATGAGCTTACTTTATATTGCAACCTCACAGATGAACTTACTTTATATTGCAACCTCACAGATGAATTTACTTTAATTGCTATATCTCTGTGATTTAATTCAATCAAATATTTTGAGAGTCGCAAAGAACATTTTAGCTGGCAAAAATGAGTAAAAAAATAAAAAGGATTATTGCGGAGTTCACGCTCACAACCGGAGCCCGCTATAATCAGAATTCAAACTCAGGTTCTCACAGCTGCGAGTCCATCGCTCTACCAGTGAGCTTTCTGGCCACCCTAGAAGATATACATGTACACAGAAAATAAGACGGGGCAACACCAGAGCATGATATATGTACCTGTAGGGGCTGGGTGCTGACTAATGCTTTTATGGGTGGTCATACATGTAAGGCATGAGTATATTTGTGCGGTGAATAATGCAGAATGAGATTTTTTATACGCGTAATAGTTGACTTGATGCGTATTTGCACACACATGTATTACGCAGTCATACTCCGCGCTACTGCTTTAGTGCGTTTCAAAAAGGAACAAAGCAGCTGTGTAAACCTTGATTTCTTTCATTGATTCAAATGCTCTTATGACTTTGCCCCAGACTGATAAAATGTTCTTTTTTTACGTTATATGAATTGGATTAGACTCTTGATAACATAATACCCAACAGCAGATTGGCGATATCACCTGGTGTTTAAGTAGATTACCAAGTCAAGAAGTCTATTGGGAACATGAGATTCTCCTACTATTCAAAACATACTCATTGTAATGTCTATAATATCACTGTGATTCTCTGGGTTGTGATATGCTAGGAAGTGCTGCTTTAAATTGTCATTTCCGACCTGCATTTTCTAAATAGCAGCCAGGCCTCTATTCATACCCTGGCTACATACTATAGCGCGCCTCATTGCCATACGAACATTTAAAAGTAGCAGTTGTCCCATAGCCAATGGCCATCGTGCTGTTAGAGAATCAGCTTGTAGTGGCAATGGTGTTACTGAGGTGGCAAGCCACTTTTCTTCCTCACCGTCCTTGACCTTTCTCAGCTTCCCCAAGAGAGCTGAGTATCCATTCCCTACTGATGAACAGGGGGGAGCTTTTAAAAAATGCTGCGTAAAAGACATATTTGAAGCTGGGACCTTCAGCTCCAGTGGAGAGTGCTCTGACCACTCAGCAGTAGCGCCTCTTCCATGTAAACATTTGACAACTGAACTGTTGCAGGTTTTCGATGATCCGTCTGTTCTATCTCCTGGTTATAACATCGTTTGCTGGCCTGACTCTGTATAACTTAACTCTCTTCAAATGGAATGTTAAGACGAAGGTACAATTTAGCATGGGTCGTAAGCTGGATGTCCCTGTTAACACACGACTTTGGTCAAAAACACCGTCAGAACATCCCGAGGAAGGAAAAGTTCTAACAGAAGACAGCAGCACTAAGAATACCAGTCAGTCTCACACCGATCTCCAAACAAGGATAGAAATAATAAATCTGAACAGTAGTAAAAAAGCTGAAGTTCAACTTAAGAAGATTTTGGCATGGACACCGCTTACAGCTAAAAAGCCTGTATGGGGAATTAAACCTTACTCATTCAATAAATGTGAATATGACAACTGTATCGCTACTGGCAATCGGTCTGAGTTGGACTCCGCTGATCTCTTGCTGTTTCGGGTTCGCGCTTTGAAACGTGACTTGAATCAAAAAGACCTAAGACAATATGTGTATCCAGTTGATGTGGTTGACCTTCCACCGGTACATAAACCTAAGCAGATGTGGGCATACATAAACCAGGTAAGACTGTGTTCATGCAGGCGGGCAGGCGGGCCGGGGGAGGGGGGCGGGAGGGGGGCGGGAGGGTGGACGGGCGACAAAAATATAATATGTGATTATTTCAATGTTACATTGTATTTTATGTTACGTCTGTATGTAGCCAGACTTATCGGATATTAGCAAAATTGAAAATCTGGCTCGTTGTGACATTTCAGAGCAATTGCATCTTGAAAATCACAAAAGAATGTGCAAAAATAGAATGCAGATCTGTGCAATCAAGGATCACTCAAATCGAGTAAAACGATTTTCATGGGTTGCATATTCTTTGAGGGACTCCGTCGACTCTAGCCAACCATATGTAAACCAATCACAGGATCATCAGACTCCGGATTCACCAGGAACCCCTGAGTGCTATCCACTAAGCCACCACTTTATCCTAACAACAAGCCTCATTATGAGACGGATCATTGATGCTGACCCGCTCATGATGATCCGTGTTATGCTGTAACTAGTGAAAACCTAAACCGACCGCTTCACCATATCGGTGAAGATGTCATGCGATCAACCGCTTCAAAAATACATTCCTTTTCTTTTCCCAGGAATCACCGGTCTATACCCTTGCTGATGAGGAAGTTTCTCAATTAAACAACCAGTTTGATGTCATTTCAAACTACCTATTTGACTCAGATTACCCTCTCTCATACATTCCGCTAGTAATCAAGAAAGCTGTCCCTGAAACAAAACGAATAAACTATGCTCATGGCAAAACCAAGATGGCTGCTTGGTTTGTGTCGCACTGCAATGCCAGCTCTGGGAGGGACCAATATGTGAAGGAATTACAAAAATATATCTCTGTTGATGTATTTGGTGAGTATAGGCAATACAGGCTGGAATAACATAGTGGTAATCCAAGGATAGGGGTTCAAATTCCACTGTTGGCAGGCTGTTCCTTAGCAGTCTGCTAGGCCTACTACAAAAAAAAACTTTTGCTTAACATAGATTCGGTCATTCCAAATGGAGTTCAACCTGTCTGTCTCTTTTATGCACTTGAGCAACAATAACACAACTAGTGTACAATTAACCATCATTGTGTTTTTTTTTATTCGGTTGGGTACTCCATTACTGAACCTCCTAAGTGTTAAAGCTTGTTACAGGGGTAGGAGTCATGAATTACGTGAGGATATCATTCTCATGGTGGGCTCCTGAACCAAGCAATCCAGCTATTGGACTATCCCTCTGTACATCGCAGAGGACCTTTCAATGGCCTATTCAGGCTCGTGTTTGATCATTGTTTATCAGCTGGAACTCGGAGTCTCTAACACAGCCAGAGAGTTAGAGTCACACTAGGTTTTTTTTGGGAATTTGAACCAAGCACCACCTGATCATCACTTTCTGAATCATTTTAGGACGCTGTTCGGGTGTATCCGATGGTTGCACTTCCAGTAATCTGACGTGTCATCATGAACTCAGGCGTCCATATAAGTTCTACCTAGCTTTTGAAAACAGTATCTGCACCGAATACATCACCGAGAAATTCTGGGACACTCTGAACAGCGACGCTTATAATGTACCAATCGGCCTAGGTGCTTCACTTCAAGAGTACGAGAAGTTTGCTCCACCAAACTCTTATCTTCACAGTCGTAATTTCAGTTCCGTTAAAGCCCTCGCTGACTTAATGATTCGACTTGACTCTAATGACACTGAATACAATGAATATCACGGGTGGCGAGCGACTCACGAATTGAAACCGAGGCCGAGTATAGAACCATTGTATTGTTTTTATTGCCGAATGGCCAATGAAAAAAAGCCGGGTAACCCCAAATATAGAGAGCTTTCTACATATTGGTCTCGAAAGAAGCAATGTGAACTTTCTCCAGAGCCCATCAAATAAAACACGCTTACCTTTTGAGACATTGGGGAGGATAACCCCATGATTGATATCATGATGCAATCCTAAATGGCTGTTCTCTTGCTTACATTTTAACGATTTTTCTAGCATTCTTGTCAGATTTCTGCCTTTTGTATTTGTCTTTTTAATTTTACATCAACACCAAGTCTATGTAATCATTTCATATTTGTTTGTCGTTAACTTACTACACCATCGGTATGTGTTTTAATATAATATTATTAGCTTCATGTGAAGAACATGATTTTAACCCAGTAGAGTTCACTGTTCATATTTTTGGTGAGTCAGGGGTTATGTCATGGCCAAAAGTGTCCACTTGTTGCCATATTCTGAAGCCTACCATGAACAAATGGGCCCAATACCCAGCTATCTATTTTCTAGTAGCAAGGTTTCCGGCGAGTCGGCTGAGAACTCGGCCAAAAACAAGGGCTCCTGAGAAAAAGCCCTCTTTTAAAGTGTTTTAAAAGGTGGTATCAAAAAACTTTTTCTAGCGATTCTGTCATCCCAAACTATATTCCCTAGTGGCGCTCTATTCAATCAACCAATCAGATCTCATCTTTGCACCTCGTGGCAAAACTGCAGTAGCTGTACTCTACTTGATGTTATGAGGGAGTAAAGATCATAAGGTTACTAAGTTTTAGTAATTAGATCCCATTTTATTTCTATTTGGGCCATTCAGGCCATAGTTATTCGAATGACCGATATTCGTTTTGTGGAAACAGACCACTCCCTATCCCTGAAATGAATACGGAGTTGCCTTCCTTTAGGAATGGGGAACACAACTCCGAAAGTGTGCCTGCCCTCGACTGTGACGTAACCCCTTTAGATTTTGGTAAATAAAAGGCAAAATTAATAGGTGTCGTTTAGCTGATGGCCGTGTAGTAAAGCAGCTGTTAAATATTCAACTTATAGTCTTATACTGGACTGCGTCACGAAACTAGAAGGAATTTCTGGTTTGCAAAATGGATGGTGTGAGGTGACGTCACGGGTGCTATTTTGCAACGGGTATAGAGTAGAAGCGCAAGCCTTCCATTACAACGTATATGAAACGAATTCACTTCTGAAGGTTTCTAACGTCTAAAAATAGCCTTTAGACTATGCATGCTTTGAATTGCATACGTATTCAAGAATAAACAAACCATAACCAGTCTGCAGAACATAGAATGACAAGTCATATACCCAGTCATTTCTTACACCAATAATTCCCGCTGATCAAACGAGTGGTGAGTCTTTCATGCTTGTTAAAAATAGGTTGCCCTTATTTAACTGTTCATGCATGTCTTTTCTGGCCTCAGTAATAGACAATCTTGCTCAAGCTTATATACCTTATGTACCTTATATACCTTATGTATAACTAACCAACTGCTCTAGCCATTGAGCTATAGATCTCGCTATCTAATACTAGTTATCTGTGTTATTTTCTTAGAGTGACTGCAGGCCTTTTCACCCCTAACTGCCCAGAGCTGCTAAATGGAAACGTGTGTAAGGCTCATTCCTGTATCTGAAGAAAGGAATCGCATACAGCAGTTTCCAAACAAACCATGTGCTCAATCTCCCCACATTTGTCACTGTTGCTCTTCAATAATAATGGTTTTCCTTTTTCATATCTTGACCAGCGCCAAGGGGTACGCGGATAACCTAAAGATAGCCTGACTGGTGTCAGTGGCATGCAGATACGCTGCAGATACCCTGACTGTTATCAGTGGTATGCAGATACGCTGCAGATACCCTGACTGGTGTCAGTGGTATGCAGATACCCTGAAGATACCCTGACCAGTGTTACGAGTATACAGATACCCTGGAAATACCCTGACTGGTGTCAGGGGTATGCAGATATCCTGAAGATATCCAGACTGGTGTTGCATCTCCTCACAAGTCTCAATGAATAAACATAACTTGATTAATAATCAGATTCGGCATAAAATATAGGAGCTCCAACCACTGAGAGTATTACTCTTTTGGGTGGGCCTCCTATATTTAATGCTGCAATTCGAATCCGACAAATAATTTTATTTACATTTATTCATTGAAAATCAGAAGGACATTGCTGTATTGTTTGATACAGATGTGTCCAATATGTGATGCCATAAGAATTGCTCTGATTGGACCAATCAGAGCAATGATTAGGGAGGTCTTTTTGATTTCAAATGACCATGCCCTTGCCCATAGTGAAACTTTTGGTGTAACTTTTCATGCTGTTGGGCGTAGCAAAATTAGGATCATTTTGTTTTCATACAATTCAGGGATATGACTATTGGTGTAGTGTATCCATGAAGTCTCAACCAATGATTGCTAACATTACCACAACACAATAAGAAAATCGCTTCATGGAGACTTCTTTCGTGTTTCGACTAGTGTGAGGGGTTTGCAGAAATTGGACTACTGAACTCTTTTGATGCGGTGGTTCCCAGAGTTCAGCATTAGGATACTCTCTGCTTGCAATCGTGTTCCTGTCTAACATCGGGTTTCAAAACTGATGAGGGTGTTGCCAAAGACAAACTTTTTGCCTGAGCTGGGAATTGAACCAGGTTCAAAGCCCAGTACGCTACTCAATACACTATATCACTTTACTCTATGCATGGAGACGGTTGCAGTTTTTGAAGTTAATATCCTTTG
>Ga0224511_10000949_pt1 | contig 16107 bp, 10 predicted proteins | sample SF_May12_sed_USG_2_FD_169988 | JGI IMG/M metagenome (GOLD analysis project Ga0224511, IMG submission 169988) | Sediment microbial communities from San Francisco Bay, California, United States - SF_May12_sed_USGS_8_1 | ecosystem: Environmental > Aquatic > Marine > Sediment | place: USA...
GACTAGACTTGGTTCTATTATGAAAAAAAACTGATTCTATGTAGCAACACTATGATCAGGTCTCCCGAATGGAGGAGAGGCAATCCTAATCCCATCGTGTATTGACACTGATGAGTGATTGGAAAATGGAGCGCGACACGGAGCAGCATATATCATTGAATTGTCTATTTATTAGTGGGCATTGGTACTGATTGTTCACCCAACAAATTCATTCATTCCCATTCTTACCATAAACTTCTCATCTTTTTCATAGTTGAATTCCTGATTGCCTCTGATTACACTCCTGCCTTTCTTTTTACTAAAGAGCTCGTCCTCTCTATCACTAAGCTCCTCCCCTTTGTCACTTAGCTTCTTCCGTTTGTCATTTAGCTCGGCCCCTCTATCACTAAGCTCCTCCCCTTTATCACTAAGCCCCTCCTGTTTGTCACACGGCTCTTCTTCATTGTCATTTTCCTCCCCAAGTTCACGCTCCAGATCACTGAGGTCTGCCACACAAAAAAAACATCAGGTGATTCCGAAAACTATCGGTGGAATCATTCACATTAAACTTCTAAAATAACAATATAGGGGATATAACATACATGTGTAGTTCGGTTTAGCTCAGGTGTGAAACCGGAACCCTAGGGGTTATGCTCCATGCGGCAACTGTTATATCGAGATTTTGATAGAGCCACTTGCCATTTCTTTTGAGGAAACCATCAAGAGGAATTCTCAGTTTAATTGATTTGAGAAGAAACCCATTACTGATAGAATATTGAAAAATGAAAATCCAAGATTTGACAAACTTTCAATATTCAGATGAGAAAATGACATGGTAAACTCAACACATATCAGAATAACTAACAATTTCTCCCTACCTTCATCCTCCTCTAGCTGTTCCATTTGAGCCATTTCTCTACGACTCTGATACTCCTTGGCACGCTGTTCGCTGATCTTTGCTTTGAGAATGGTTTTCAGCATGGATAATTTATGTATGCCGCTGGCCTTCTCAGGCGCCTTCACCACATCGAACATACTCAGCTCCGACTGAGAACCGTCATCATGCACTTTAGTCACACTGCGAGGAGCAAACCAGTGTTCAGACAGAGTCAGACAACTCTCAATGTTTAGATACAGTGTGAGAGAAGGTAAGATCATCTTGTTTTACATGTATGGCATCACTAAGCCCATGGCTTATTTTTAGGATGGTCCATGATCCACTTTCATGTTCAGTTGGGTAGTACATTATCAATATTCAGTCTAACCTTCACCTTGCAACAGCCTTAACCCGGACCGTACTGACCCGTTATATCCCTGCAGACTTCGGTCCCTCCATCAGCCCAAATCCGTCATACCCTGTCATGACGACTTCCCTAGTTTAACTTCAATAACGGATGATATATGGCAAATATAATAATATTTTGGTCAGAGAATAAATATTGAAACATCAATATAAGCATTGAAGTTGTTTTCTGGTAGTTGTTATATATACATAAATCGTTGGTAAACCGGGTCCAAATCGTAGCCATTTTTTACTTGTATCAATGCATTCACGGTGGCCAACAATGCCACGAGGTCGTGAGGACGTTCCTGCTTCTAATCCAGATTACAGTTGCTCCCCACCAACGGAGCGCTAATTCTATTGTCAAATGGACTTAGTGTATTATAGCAAGACAATCTTCCTGACTGGCCAGAACCCATTGGATTAGTTCACAAATCACTCACAAGGGCTCTATCTTCATTTAAATTTGTGTGGCCTAAGCATTGGCTAAGTAAGCTAAAATCAAGCGAATGCAAAAATTTGCATAAAAAGCGAAAGTCCATCGCGTTAGTCTGTCCGAACAACCGTGACAGCGAGTCAACGTGACAGCGAGTCAACGTGACAGCGAGTCTACGTAGTATTTTTCGCTATCGCACAATAGGCCCCGAGTCGCTTTGTCTCGCCGCATTCAGGCGACTTGCCCGATTGAGCAGAAAACTCCGTGTATGTTCGGGCAGAACAACGCATTGCTTGTATCAGATTAGCGGCAGAGTAACGCGCAACAAACGTTAGCTTATCTGAAAACGTCTATTTATTGGATGGATTATGACTCACGTCAGGGCTTTGTATTTCTCGAGACCGGCTTTCCGACTAGCTGCAGCTCTCTCGGCCTCCTGTTCTTTTTTACTGATAAACGCCGATTTAAACAAGGCCAGCTCTCGCTTGGGAACTGCAAAACCGGACATCAACGAAGGATAGAGACAGGTTATCCTCTACATATACCACTATCAGACATATGACATCTCTATAAAAGTATAATTTCTGAGTTTCCTTGTAAGATAGCATCTGTGAGTGGGCATTCAGTTTAAGACGCTAACTCTGCAAATGCTTGTCTAACCACAGAAAGGAAATTCTCCTTCCCGAACAAGGAGTGATGTCATTTCAATGTTATACTCTGATGCGGTAACTGATAGGGCCCTCAGAAGGGCAGAAATGGGTAACCTTTGCTACCTGTATTCACTGCAGCACATAGATAATGGTTAGCTTCGCCATTTATACAATGTTACTGCGTAGCACACGGGCGCATACAAACAAAAATAGGAGGAAGTCATCGCTGCTGCAGTTTTTTATGAACAAAACTGCCCAGCAACTTTGCACAGTCTTTCTCTCTAAAGCGTTATCCTACAGCACTACAAAGCATAAATGTATGTTCTTGTTAACTATAAACTGCATATAATTGACATACCTTTTGAACAATTATCGAACCTAACCATTCCATCCGGGTCACAGCTGAGCTGGGGAACTTTATCCAAATCCACATTCTCACCAACCAGAGCACGAAGTCTCTCTTTTCTTGCCCTTTTAGCCTCTTCACTACTCTTACTATAACAAGACAACCACCCTCTATTGATACAAGAATTAGTCATCAAGTGAGCACGACTCCTGGGATTAGAGTTCAGCTCACAGACACACAATCTGTAGATGATTGGTCTGCGACTTAGCTATCAAAACAAACCAATTTTCGCTTCTTTTCAAAAATCCTAATTACACGAGTGCCGAACGATGCAAGGATCAGCCTTGTGTAACATTTGTGACTGGCTCCTGTGAGCCACTAGTGTGAGAAACTGCCTAAAAATTCCCTCCGTTATTGGCTTACACACAACATCGTTTATTGAGTGCACAACTATTACGAATTACAATTGCAACTACCTGCAAACAGTGATGGAAGAAACAGACCCATCATCAGCCGTCTTAGTACTGTCATCTATCCGAGTACTAGGCGATTTGGGTTTCTCTGACACTGGGAGTGATTTCTCAGATATGCCAATAGTCTCAGTTGGCTCCACATTCCCAGTCACATTCAAGTGTTCAGCAAGGTCTGATGTTTGGAGGCCACTAGGCCTATAATCTCCTGGCATCGGACATTTTAGATCCCCAATGAGAATATCAGAGGTATTGTCATTGGATACATCTGATGTATTGGTGAGAGTGGGCTGCTCCACAGCGCCTGTTGATGGGTTTTCAGTCACCTTTAAAATCATGGAATACTGAAAAAAACAATTCTATTTGAACAAATCATTTCGACGGATCAGATGTGTAATTCTTACCGGGTATCAAAATATTGAGAACGATCCTTGTGAATCTAACAAACCTGCAAGGTCCAATCGGGAAACAAAATTCTATTACCGAACCCATTGCCAGAATCAGTGAGCCTCTAATTTTTTAACTTTCATAATGTGTTATACTTCGCGATCGCCAAGGTCAGCACCAGCACTTCTTAACAAATAACACTTGTATGTGAATATTTGACTGACCTTGCTAGGTGAGGTGCAAGACTTGAGCAGAGCTTCCATCTCATGTGGATATTTAGGAGGACGTCTGTACCCACGAATGCTAGAGCAGGGCCGGTCTCTGCAACAAACACACAACCACAGTTACACTTTGGTTAAACACGTGCCATAACACAACTACACATACATACATACATACATACATACATACATACATACATACATACATATAAAAACACAGTCTTTAATACACTATTAATACTATTCCCAATATTATTGTCATCAATAAACAATACTAAGATTTAGGTACAGGTACATCTGGATAGCTTTTTATCTCATTATAATGAAATTGCTGTACACAGGCAATCCGTCCAGTGTTTATCAGCCCGAGGCCAGCTCTAGACCTGGCAATTATATGAATTGCTCAGTCATATTAGCAGCCTAGCAACCACAAATTTGGCACCCAGACCGAAACAGTCTAACCACTCACCTATGCAGTATTACAAATGTCCCTTTTGAAACTTGCACTAATGGTGCAAAATCAAATCAACTTATACTGAGGCTCTGGTTTTCACTCTTGCTTAAATCCTCACTGTGAAACAGGGGCAGAGTAAAATGGAAGAGTAATCCGTCTTTCTTCAGGATCATGAATTGTGAAAAACGAAATTATGTCTATTAAATCCTTTGCCGAATGAAAGGATCCAGACTCAACTAACCGAGTCACAGCAACATTGAGGCAATGTGCTGTGACGTCGGCACTCGCCCAGTGCTGTGACGTCGGCACTCGCCCAGTGCTGTGACGTCGGTACTCGCCCAGTGCTGTGACGTTGGCACTCGCCCAGTGCTATGACGTCAGCACTCGCCCAGTGCTGTGACATCGGCACTCGCCCAGTGCTGTGACGTTGGCACTCGCCCAGTGCTGTGACGTCGGCACTCGCCCAGTGCTGTGACGGCTAACCCGGCAGTTTCAATGTGACAATGGAGACATCAAACAACACGAGATGAACGTTTTCATCTTTGTGAGTGACTCACTTTTGGTTGGAGATGAGCTTATCGACATTCTGTGGAGGATTTCTCAGCGCTTTCAATAAATGTGGCGCACCCACCAGGAAGTCAGCGAGGGATTTGGAAGGCGGCTGGTAGACGGGCACGGTAACAGTTCCCTCTACAAACGATAAGCGACGGATGAAAGTGTTCTGATTCACGGGAGCTAGGAACGGATTCTGATGATATGCTAGAACTACATGTGTTCCAAAGCAATGTGCTGGAGCTGAAGCATCCCATTGTTTTCAAAGCGCAAAACCCAGCTCAATTGGAGGCCTAGATATAGCCCTACCCAATGCGCATATTCAGAGCCCTCGGTGATGCACTTTCCATACCGTTGACATAACAGTATTGGCCTCATGATAGGAAATTAACACAGAGCCATTGTTGTTTGGGTTGATTTCTCGGCTTATGCGCTGATGTTTGGAAAAATCTCTTGCAGGCGCATACTACATCTGTAGTTACACAAGTCTAAATAGAGAATATGTTCAACAAAAATATAGATATAGGGTTTCAGAGTGCAATTTTTTATCTCTATCAGTGAGCGTTAGTCCCATCATTGCGCAATGATAGAGACCCGAACACAATGACCTCTATTTAGGGCTAGGGAAAACTGTCAAAGCAATTCTTATAACTTCAGTTGTCTCCAATAATATATTCCAATCTGAGTTCTACTCGATGTTATGAGGGGGTAAAGATCATTAGGTTGCTAAGTTTTACTAATTAGATCCCATTTCCTTTCTATTTGGGCCGTTCGGGCCATAGTTATTCGAGTGACCTATATTCGCTTTTTGGAAAAAGGCCACTCGCAGTTGCCCCTTTAAGAAAAGAACACAACTCCGAAAGTGCGTCTACCCTCGACCGTGAGAACCCCTCTAGTTGGAGTCTCACCTCTGAGCATTCGCTGCTTTTCACTGTATACTTGCAGCTTGTCGTCTTGTTTCTCTTTACGTTTATAAGACTTAGAGGCTTTTTTCCCGGCGGGCTGTAACATACAATGCCAGTGAATTGGGTTGACATTTCAAGATAGTAAAATAGAAAAAGAGCCAGGCGGAACCGGGCATTTGACAATAGACTCAAAAGGTTAGTCTCCATAGCAGATCGCAAGGCTCGCAAGCTTCGCAACTTGCGTCTGCGATGCGTATTGATATGGAAACATGGTTGGGACTCACCCTGCATAGTTCGGGGAGGGTCTGCGATATTATATAAGTCACACATGTTCAATTTTTGCGAACACCCACGAAATTTGTGGCGTTGTTGCGAGGTATGGAAACAAAAAACGCAGGTTTGCAATGCTCCTTTGTTTTGGAGGTACAGTTTTGGTCTTACTCTTTTATGTGAGAGGTAGCAAAGTGTGACATGCACAATCACGGAATCCTCTAGAAATGCTAGTAGGTACTAGTAGTGCCCACTTTCCCTACCTCCAAAACAAGGGAGGTTCGCAGTGGCGACAATTGCGACCTGAATGAAAACCCCAGCATCGCAGTGGGAAAAATTCGCAGGAGGTCGCAACCCTAACTTGCTGTGAAGCTTGCGAGCCTTGCGATCTGCCATGGAAACTAACCTCAATGCGAAAAATCTGCCGAAAGCAGGCAAATACAACTGTACCACACGCAAACCACAACTACCATCACGGTAATACTCTTACGGATCATATCTGTGACTCACCCCTGAGAACTTGGTGCTAAGTTTATTGACTGGTTCACACTCCGACTCAGAACTTCTGCCGCCTGACTTGCGCGACTTGTCATCGTCTGACTCTTCTGCGTCATACAGTTCTGAATCAAGGCCGGACATGGAGGTCATCTAGAAATAAGTAGGCAAAGTTAGGCTAACATGGATGATCATGACCGCTATTTCGAATACATCACTGTGAAAATGAAGTAATCGATTTTATTGAACATTCTATCATCGCAGAAATTAGCCAATGGACATTGTTCGGGACATGAGGTAAAAACTCTAGTGTTCTCCTCACTCGCAGATGGCCATTAGGGGGGAGATTAGGCAGCACTAACTATAGTACTAGTGTCCATCCCATATTACATGCCTGCTTCCATCTCCGTATAACACTCATCTATAGCACATTTCTACGATCTCAATACATTATCTTATTTAGTCAATAGCCTCGATCCAAAGGGCCAGTTATGCTGTTACCAGTTATTAGAAACCAGCAAAGATGGAATGCAGTTTGAAGGACAAGACAAGATGTGTTCCATTAGATTGAAAGATTACTCTAGGTATACGCAGTAGAGTCCATTCTACCTCCTTGGGCGGGCTTTTCTGTCGCTTCTTCGTGAGTATTCTCCGTTTTTCTGGTTTAGATAAAATAGGTTCCTCATCCGACGAGGAAGCGCCGTCTCTTGATTGATCACTCGCTTCAATTGGTTGTTCTCCAGAGGTGATTCTGTCTGTTGATTGATCAGCTAGTCTAGTTCCCATTGCTGATTGGTTAGCAGCCCTCTCACCAGACTCGCTTTCATCAGATGAGCTGGCAACTCGGGCCCGACTCCTTTTTCTGTAACAGAGCACAGAGATTAGGAGATAACACAACTTACCTTATCAGTAAACACCGTATGCATATTTCTGTGTTCTTTCAATGTACGACCATGCCTCCCGAGCTCAATAACTTACGACTTTGACAGTTTTGGGGAAGTTAGTTTGTTTATACTGGAAACAACATCGTCTGCAGTGCAGGTTTTCTTTCTATCCGATTCAGACTCACTGGAGCTTACCACTTTCCTCTTGATCTAAACATTAGACAATTGTTATACTGCATGACAGTTAGTCTGAGGAAGTGCTATGGTAGCAACGCCGATAACTATTCGATCGCACAGGCAAACTCACAGTATAATGCATGGCCTGCCCAGCCAACCAATTTCATTTACATGGATCACTAGACCCTTTTTATTTATCGGGGTCAGGGAGAATACAAAATCTCAATCAAAAATCCCAGCATTTGCTCTGACCAAGTGTATAGACTACAACCCTGTTCCAAAACTTTCCTAGTGCCCCGTGTGTGGCTAAGTCGACAACGACCCGAGTTAATGGGAGGAGAGGACTGGCTCACTTCCCAGTCTCTGCACCGCACTGTATTCCCCAATAATTACATTTCATCACAATGATGAATAAAGGCCACCATTTATTTACCCTTCTTCAGCGACCAGCAAAAAGTCTTCTAAAAACCGCTTGGGAAAACCTCGGTGCAAAGATAATTGCCACAAAAGTACCGATTGGATTAGACGCACCCAGGCTCTTTTACCAACTAGTGCCTAACCTGTTTGGAGCAGACGGGCCCGTCCGAGTCAAGATCAGATTCCGCGCTCATAATGCTCGTTTCAGTATCAGAGAATACCAACTGGTAAGGACAGCGCACTCAGCCCGTGTAGTATATATTTATAATCCAGACTATATCTGCAACACAATGTTTGCCAATACAAGGGTCAGTAGAGTGAGTTAACACTCAGCAGTCACCAGCAATTCAAAAAGCAAACAGCTCAATGAGACTTTTAAAGTTGTGGTCGGCATTAGTCCATAGGGATGATGGCGCAGCTTCTTGCAGCACAAGACTCTTTTTTGAACTCATGCTCTAGGCTGAATAACATCAATAGAACACAACTACAATCTACAACAGTGCCATAGCTATTACTTAGCTACTTGTTACATGACTAGATATTATATTAGGCCTAGCGAGGAAATGATTGAGATCCAGTACACTAACATGTGTTACTTACAGTCTAGGTAAGGAATAAACACCTACTGACCTAGGCCTACGGTTACACTGACCAAGGGTTAAAGGGGTTATGACATGGGCAAAAGTGACTTCACTTGTTTGTAGATTCTGAAGCTTACCATGGACAAATGGTCACAAGTCCGTGAAGTCATAGCCTATACTATAGGATAGATCATAAGATCAATAGATTATGTCGATTGATAGAATATTATTTGTACTTGTTACTGTTAGTTACTTAAGTTAGTAGTTGTAGATACTGATGAGTCATCGACTATTGACTTGAGTGATTAGTTATAATATATAACTTATAGTTATAAGTTATAACTTATATAACTTCTACAATGGCAATGCCCTTGGCTTATCTTATGCCATATAATAATGCTATAGCAGTATATATACTTATACTTATGTCTTATAGTATAACTTGAGTTATAGTTATACACTACACTCTACAGTGAATGGGTTATACTAGTTATAGTTATACTGACTGAATCACATCAGTGAATGATACTGACTAACTCAACTGAGACTGATAGTGATAGTATTATTACTTACTCTTACTCTTAGTCTTACTCTTAGTTAGTAGTGATAACTGATAAGTGATTGGTTAGTGACTGATACTACTCATTACTTGTGATACTGAGTGACACTGACAGTGACTGAGGAGTGAGTGACTGACTGACTGAGTCACTGACTCAGTCAGTGAGTCAGTCACTGACGTGACTGAGAGTGAGTCCAGTCCCGTGTGAGCGTGTTTTGGTTTGAGGACTGTAGAGTATAGTACACTACGGAGACCGGCTAAAAGTTGAATATCTTCTTTTTCGTACCTACATGCAATGTATATTGCATCTACTAGCTGAAACAGTAATGCAGTGGAGAACAATGCAGAGTTTTCCGGTTCAAATGACTCGGTGACGGAGTAGATAACCAGCCTTTCCACAACACATTTGTCGCGCCAATAGACCAATTGGTCATCTGATTGGTTGAATTGAAGGACCAATTAAAATGAAGTGCGGCAATGATGCCGGTCTTATGTGGCAAGTGAAGACAATTCTGTATGTTTTATCAAACGGCGTTACCCAGGCGACTTGATCCTTTGACATGTGGCGGGTCGTGGGGCGAGGGAAGGGGTAGCTGAGGAATTTGGTTATTGCCAGTAGCCATTTGGCCTATGGGACGGAATGGGACAAGAAACGACTGAAACTATCATACGCTGAGAATTCTTGAGGTTTTCAAATCAAATAGTTAACTACCTAAGGGCGTTCTTCTGGGATGGGTCCTTAACTTTACCGTCGTATAATTACTGTAAATCAAGAGAGCCACGCACAGTATAGTAGCATAATGAGACTGAAACTGTTGATGCCTTGTGTGCAGGTGAGCCATCAGACAATATTCTATTATAGATCAATTATGGACACCGAAGTTGATGTGCAAACACAAACACTTAACTACCGAGTGAATTAAGTGCAACAACATTTCAACCTAATGATCCACTCGATTGATTCATAAATTTCTCTATTTTTATCACAACAACATATACAGTCTTGCAACCTTTGTGTTCTTTGAGAAGCTGTGGGGTATTTATTCAGAAACAGTTAACATGCATTTCTGTCATCAAGTTATTGGTCAAAGGGTGCATCGATTCATAATTCCCCCATGTTTTGTGTTAACCCTCGATCAGTCATAGTCATTAGTCTTTGGTCATATACCTATATTCAGTGCACCCAGTAAGTAGTGTAAAGGGGCTCTAACTGTGAACTTCCAGGCTATACACCAAGTAACAGCAATGTAGTAAACAAGTTATATCTGACCAGTCTTTCCTCCCAAGCCACTATGAGCCAAGAAAATTCCTATACGTAGCTACTTCTTCTTTCGTATGACGACTACACCTCAAAACTGCTCCAGCCACTCCATGGCTCTAGCATTCACACACTGTGTGTGAATACGTGACTACGATGCATCATATGGCAAACAACTCTTTAACTGGTGTTTTGACAATGTATACATTGCCCCGGTGTTTATCTGTCATTCCTTTTGTTCTATAAGATCTAAATAATAAATTATTGGTCACAATACAAAAAGTATACATTTCTATGAAGGAGTGACTTGAAGTTGAACAGCTGAAGTTATATACGTTTGTCATTTTATTTATTCAATGGTGCAACTGCAATATCATACCTAGTTACCTATTACCTTAGTCCTTATGATACCTACATGTAATGTGCTGCTATACTATATGCTGCTGCATAAAGGACTTTATGTCCTTTATGGCATTGTGCTATAATGCACACCCAGTCATTCATTTATTGGCCTCTTTTGCAGGAACGAGAATCACATCGCGGATCTCCGCGCTCTTCGCGCTTGCTATATCGAAACAAAGTAGAAAACGCTCGACTATCTTAGGAAAGACAATCGACTTGTTTAAAAGAATCTACAACGTTGGAATCTATAAACAAAGCTGCCCACAATCGCGTATCTTTGATAAAACGCGCAAAAGGGAATCGCTGTGTATAAGATGTTGCTTTCGTTTTCACGTTCAGTCACTGAGTCAGTCATTCATCCATCGCGTACACCGTACAGCGCTTTGGTCGAGCATAGGTTTGTACTTTGTTCTCATATACAGTAAGAATAAGCAATATAGTTTTGTAGATTTGAACCGAAATGAGCTGATTCGTGACTGACTCGGCTGCAGTGAGGAGTGACTAAGTCAAATGATCAATGACTCACACTCACAGTCACTCGGTGACTCACCACTGACTGACTGACACTGAGTCAGTCACTCAGTGTGAGTGTTACTCACTAACTGTGAGTGCTGAGTGAGTGAATCGCTCCACTGACTGAGTCATGAATTACTGAGTAAGTGAGTGACTCATCTGATGATGATGGACTCATGAATGAGCCCCTCAGGCGTCACATGACATCTGCAGTCACTGGGTCACCCACTAATTAAATTAATACTAATAGAATGAGTGTCTCACAGTCACAGTCACACTCACAGTTACTGAGTTAGGTAGTCAGTCAGTGACTGACTGCCTAACAGTAACTCAGTAACTGGAGTCCTCATTCACTGACTTAGTTAGTTAGTTAGTTAGTTAGTTAGTTAGTCAGTCAGTCAGTCAGTCAGTCAGTCAGTTAGTTAGTTAGTTAGTTAGTTAGTTAGTTAGTTAGTTAATGTCTGCATTGCCTGTAAATCCAGAGTTATGCCCAATTAACTCCATCGCGGCCTATTTGTGAGAATCATTCGTTACTTGCATTGATTAAGTGTGCCTCATGTCAAGAATAGAAATATTTTAACAGTCTCGAATGAATGTTTGTATGCATGTTCTATTTCTCATTCACAATTAGTAGGTATACTAAATATGGTTTCGATGAGAAGTCATGATACAAAATCAGAGAGCAGTATATGTGGCTATTGTACTGGGCTGCTTTATTGTATTTTTTGTGAGGCGGAATGACAGGGTATTTTTCCTTGCATTTTTCTTCACATCGGGCAAAATGGTCCGGACTCTGTTGTTTGATTGAATGTATACGATGTTTGATGTAGTGGCTCCTGTACTCTGATCCGCTTTTGAACTTACGCCCACTAACCTTGAGTCTCTGATATCATATACAGTGTATGACCTTCTGTACATGTCTCAGCTTCGTTTTCCCAGCTGTCGACCAGACTGACGTGCAATAACAAACCCGTGCTATCGCTATTGACTGTACAACTGCTGTCACAGTGGCCGGTGGTATCTGTCTCCCAACTTTGCATATTTGGTGTATTGCGGTGTTCATCATCTTGCACAGGTATGATCTGCCCATGTCATTTGGGAATCCATGTGCACTTCTAAGTTTCTGATTTTTGTGACCTTAAGGGAGCCATAGGTAGTTGGTGGGTATGTACAAAGTAACTGGGTGTCATCAGTGGAGGTCCGAGGAACTCTGGTGAACACTAAACTGTGACTTGTCATTCATCTATTGTTCTGTTGATCACTGTGGATCTGTGGACGCAAATCAGCACAACTCAGCACCAGTATCCAGCTTTGACAGGCAAAGGGGCCTAGTGACAGGACGGAGGAAGTGATATGTTACAAAATACAAACCTGATTTGACTGCTAGGGAATGTCTTCAGTTCTCTGTTGTAGACCGAGTGCAGGAACTCCAGTGTGCCCAGGACTGACTGGCCGATGTATAGCGGAGACAGCTTGCTATGGATCCTGACACAGATAGGGCCACCCAGCTGATAATTATTCTGTCAGTCATAGCTACACTTGGGGCTGTTCTATCACACCATGAGGAGTTTCATTCATGGCTCAGTAAGTTTCTGCATCTATTGTCTCAAAGGTGTTATATTCAGCTCAATAGGGTCCTGGTACTATCGAGCATTGTTGGTACGCATGTTTCTATTAGTCAAAGATATGAAGTGTGACGGAAAATAAGATTACCTTTTCTCTGATCTTGGAAAGCTAGCTGTGGAAAGACGCATGGGAGTTTTGGTGGATAGTCGGTGGTGTAATACTAACTACAATGTAAATCCTAACCCAGAATCTTTCCACCAGGACTTGTAGAGCGCTGTTAGGCCCCCTCACCATTCCATATTTGAACCTATCCAATTCTGTTATTTTATTATATCACTCTGTAATTGTCATTTTTGTTTGTAGCCTTCACATTACAAGCCATCTTCGGTGTTGAGCCTGAGACAAAACTGTTCATTTTGATCTTGTCGGCTAGAGAGAATTATAAACAGAGGGAAGCTCAGCGATCTACCTGGCTCAAGACTCTTCCTTCAATGTATGGGTTGTCACTGACTCTTCTCTGTTCATACAACGCAATGGGATGAGTTTGCTTTTTCCAGAGCCTTCTGTATAAGGTGGCTCGTAGAGAATATGGTGCTATGCGAGCTATTCAGGTCTAGAAATCATTGCAAACACAAAAAGCTCTTTACATATTTTCTACCTAGATCCGAATTATGTTGCGTCAGCATTCCAGAAAGTTGCATTGAGAGGGTTTTAAGCATGCACACTGGATAAGGCTCTGTCTAAGTTACCATTTGAGCTGGGTCTTGGGCCCACTTGGTCATAGTAGGCTGGAGAACCTGAAATCATGGTATGTTAATTTCAATCCCAGTAGGTATTAAGTCTGGGTGAATAACAAAGGAGATGCTGTGTTGGCAGTTAAATAAGAGTTTTCTGATATTGATCTATCACCTAACCATTGCTTCACCATAATGATCTGGATTTTTGTAGTGTCAAAGCGAAATTTGTCATTGGTAAATCAAGTTGTCCGATACACCCAGCCTACAGGTTCAGTGAGCACAGCTGTGAGAGCTGGAATATTTCTTCCACGGGTAGGTTTCTGTCAGATAGGTGCATCGGTATAGTTTGTTCAACCTTACAATCTGGGTGGAGAATATAGTGTCGCCAGAATGGAGTTTATCAGGTGGTGCTGGACCAGTGTGTTATCCGCAAGTCAAACTCTTTGTACTCTTCGGCCAAAATGTTGTTGACCTGGCAAACTAGCGATGTTTTTTTACCACCTACGACAGGCATTCACGATGCCTGATGACTAGAGAGATGAAATTCCTGTGGTTACTTGTTAGTCAGTTCATAGGTAATACTTACCAACAACAGTTTGTACAGAAAAGCCCTTGCTAACGCTGAACGATTATTATAGGCTTGCCTCGTTAACCGCGATCAATCGACGGCCATGCCGACTCCAAAAAATTTTTTATATTTTGTACTCTGATAAAAACTTCCTGGTCTATATCATGAATACATTGTATATTGAGTGAGTGAATTCTCAAACAGATTGCTAAACTAGCAAAAACAACTTCATTTTCTGTTTAGGTCATGTAAGCCTATATAGTGAGCAGCAGCTTGACTACCGGGTTCGTGTTTAGATAGGGACGAAACCGATGGGACTAATTAAACTCCGTCTCCCATCGTATTGTGTCATACCTCATCAGGCATTTGAGGCAGCAGGTTTTGAGCAAGATCTTCCAAGAAATGAGATACATTGTGAGACCATGTTTTTCAGTTCAGTTACACTTTAAGTCGCCACCAACAGTAAAGGCCAATTAAAGTCCTGTGGCAGAACTAGTAGCTAGATGGCAGGTTGCATACATTATGCAGGAAGGGATAAAAGTGCTGACAAAGACACCGAAGTATGTTTGCAGTGATTAAGCGTTTACCCTGATATTGTGTAGATTTGTTTCTCTCCGTGGCTCATGCACCTGGAAAAGAACTGATGACATAGGCTCATGAACTCAGCCATCACTAACTTGCCGACTCGCTTTATTCTGTTGATGTACAGTTTTATTTCAGATATTGCCCCGTCTCTGGCTATCATATCCACATGGACAGAAGATGTCTCCTCAATCATCTCGCCTCCATCCACTCAAATCAAGTTTAAGGTTGGCCACTATGTCCCATTTACTGAACCATTTACCATCCATCCTGGGCGCACATCTAGTGTCGGTTCTCTACAGATATAAGGCCCACCGTATTGTGCTGTTCCATCAGTCACTGGGGACACTCAGCATCACTCATGCATCTCACCATCTCTCCATTGCGCATAATAACTCTCTGGTTTATTTTCTGTGTGAGATTGCATGTTTGGAAACTATTGTTTGTGCCTATTGGGCATTGCGGTATTCACAACTGGAGAGCCTATCAGATTTTTTGAAACTAGAAAGGGTTTTAAGTAGGGAGTAGCCTCCTCCAGCACTCAACAAAGGGATCCAATTAAAATACCTTATAAATCCTAAGATATTCTGTCAATTTGCACAAACTATATACAGTACTATTTGTTATTCGCAGGTGCTGCACCCCCTTACTGTAACGAGGGTTTATATAGACACAAGCTACATACAGTCAGGAAAAATCACCCTCACTCTCTATGATAGACAAAGTGAGGTGAGATACCACCTTTAATGCACCTCATGATTCAGAGTTTTTTTCTCCTTTTACTCTTAATAGCCATCACAGTTAACAAATCTCAGGATATTTTATTTCTTTTATTAGTATTTATTATTATTATAATTATTATTACGGGCTTGTGTTCGCAACTTCAATGCAATTCCAAAAAAAGCCATTCGTTTTTCAGGATGAAGTGTTCAGTTTTAGACAGGAGATTATGTCGGGAGTCCAAAGCTTTGAGTTATCACATCATCTACCCAAGGTTTGTGGTTGACATTATCAAGCGTACCCTTACTTTCTATGGACAATCTAGCGTGATACATTGAACAGTCTCAAGGATGGTGTATCAGATGTTACCTAGGGTTGCAACAAATGGGTGGTGTATTTCTTTTACATATGCTCGTAAAACCGCAAAAACTCGTTTGGAGCATCAGAACCAAAAAAGAGACACTCGCATTTTCAACTTTCCCAACTATAGTGGAGAAATAGTGAGGGGGAAATTTTGTTTTATCAATCAAGGGTATTTTGCCATCCTATAAGGTACATGGCCAGGACATAAATTCAGTATCAAATCATCATTAACCAATTACTCAAGCAGCCGAGATATCCCACTATCCCTTTTCCTCCGCTCAGTAATTTTGAACTTCTTATAATGTATTATTAAGAATACTGTGTGATGGCATG
>Ga0224511_10000950_pt1 | contig 16106 bp, 9 predicted proteins | sample SF_May12_sed_USG_2_FD_169988 | JGI IMG/M metagenome (GOLD analysis project Ga0224511, IMG submission 169988) | Sediment microbial communities from San Francisco Bay, California, United States - SF_May12_sed_USGS_8_1 | ecosystem: Environmental > Aquatic > Marine > Sediment | place: USA...
GCTTCCATGTCTAGTAAACATGGCGGCAGTTCTTTGAAATAAATTAATAACACTTATCTTTATGGGCTTATTTTCGTTTAATAATTGTTTAATAATTAAATAGGCAAGCATTTCATCTTAATAAAAGTAGGTATTGAAGTTACTTATTGAAAGCGACCAGAAACAAAACGGACACCGTAGTGTTTTATAAAGATATAGACCACTTCTCTTACACAGTTTAATGCTTTTGTTGTCGGTGTCCCCTGGTCTTATTTTATTATTGTGAACACAGGGTTGCGTATTTGCTTTTGCTTTTGAATTTCGTCACACTTTGTTTGTTTTGTTTACATGTTCTAGAATCATACCATAATCAATAAGGTTCATAAACCATGCTGAGCCAAATTTACAAATACATACACATGAAGGTTTTATAGCGTTGTGGATTTCGTGATCGTTTTAGTAAGCATGTGTAAAGTAATAAAAGGTCGGTTAACTATTCATACTGTATTTTCTATATGATATATGTGTGATTTTTTGTGATGGCGTAAAATATAGTAAAAGGTTTACTTATTGCGTCGAATAGAATGACAAAAATAGATATCAATATAACTATGGTGGTGTAAAAGGGACTCCCCTGCGGTCTGGTCTTGTGACACAAGAAACAAAATACATATTATACAAATGTACGTTTATTGATAACAGTGTAAAGATATTAACAATAAATCAATTTTAATGTTTGAATATTATTAAGAAATGTGACTTTTTATTGAAAGAAAAAACTGATTTTGAATACAATACCGTGATTTTGAAAAACACTGCGACATTAAACAATACAGCGTACACATATAGCGTGTACGTATACCCTATGTGCGATGTACTGCGACAAAACAACTTGCATGCATAATTTTTTCTTGTAACATATAAGTTCTATGTTTTCTATGTGTGGGACATTTAATATTGTAGTATCCTAATATTTCATTGATCGCTTGTGAAATCGTTTTAACATTGTAATATATATGTTAATCAGGTAAAAAAATCATTGTATAAGCCGGGCGGGCTATTGGAGTTGGGTCCATTACAGTGGCATATAAACAGGTGTATCAATAGTAAACTTAAATCGACTCAGTTTACACTTCAGCGTGTCGGCAGTTTAATTCAAATCCTACTGGTCCATACTTGTCATCAAGATGATATAGCTCAGTAGGCAAAACAGTGGCCTAATTTTAAGGACGTAGGTTTGAATACAGAAGTGGATTTTTTAAAGGTAATATAAGTTAATGTATGTGGTATGTGTATAATAATATAAATTGAAGAGATGTTCAAACAAAGAATGTTGTAAACAATGTAGATATGTTTAAGGGCACCATGACAAAATAGCCCGTACAAAAACTAACACACTGAACGACACAAAAACACTTACAACATCATGACGCAACAGACATTTAGAAAAACTATATTTTTGTGTTTAGTCAGAGTACATATTCGGCTAGTATGCGGAATTTATTATTGGAAAACGTTTACATATCATTACCTTTAAAATGTAGAAACTAAGTTACATGGGGTGAATAGTTTAAGTATGCATTTGTTAAAACTTTGAATCAAAATTAGCACTTCAACGCTGCACAGTATGTTACAGTATGAATTTGTACGTGTACTAGTGAAAAGACCCACAGCGACACGAAAAAGCATACAGACCTGAAATCCTGTCAAACCAGTTATGTTACAGAATATTACAGTAATCTGGTATTCGAACACTAACTGACGGGATCGCACGCCTTAATGCATAACATTAGGCTATCAGGTAATTTGCGATGATTTACTATTAAATGGACAGTTCTGCAACCGTCAATCATAATGATTTTTAACAGTACATGGTCAATTTTAATCCAATAGATTATGGTTATGGTTGTCAGGTGACAATCTGACCTAGTAAATACAAACGAAAGCGTACTTCCTGTTTGTGATAAACCATATCGCACGAACAATGGGATACAACAAAAGTGAGGGGGGAGATTAAACAGTTATCTGAACTGTGAATTAAATAAAAACAGAAACAACTATTATATTCACGTTACATAGGTTTATGTGTATTATCCCGCTTTTCATATCTCACATCAATACGAGCCTGTTATTGTTTACTGGTCAGATTATCCCTACCAGGTTATAGGTGTAGAAATCTGTTTATTGACATTTATGTCCTTCCAGAAATGAAGATTACGACGGATCCCCCATGTCTAAATATTCAAAATCCATTTACCAATGGAAGGATTAGCGTATACTTGGACAAACATAGCCGCATGTCTTTGGACACGCAGGAATACATTGTTAAACAAATTAACCACTTGTCTAAGAGCTTGGTTATACATGTACCAGCCTCAGCGTAATGTCAATGGGCATGTCCTAAGACACGAGTCTGCCCCAACATACCGTCTACGTTTCTCAATATTGGTCCATTACATTTTATCATATGTTTACGTATGTTAATAAGTTGGTGAATTTTAATAACTCGTGTTACTAGTATTTCTCAAAACGTCAAAACGTTATTACTTGCATTATTTTGATATTACCAATTTTAAAATGATTTATTTTTAAATTATAACTTTGCAATAGTTTGCAATCTAGATGTCGATAATTCAAATTGAATTTGCCAATCAAGAAAACAGAATTCAAATGGTAATATCAAATTTCAAAAATGCAATCGAAATGCAACTTCCTGATTGCTGATAAAACACATTTATTTCCTGAGAAAATGTAAAGTAAATGTAAGTTAATTTTGCATTGAATGCATTGTGTATTTTATAACTGCTTCTAATCATAAAGATAATAAATGTGAAAAATAAATAGGTTAATTTAAGTTAAAAACAAACAAAGTTTTAATATTAAACGCTTTACCAATACGAAAAAGTAAATATAAATTTAAAATTGCCGTGTGTAATAGTCGATGTAGAAGTTGTATATTTTAAATTAACTAGATGGAATGCTTATATTATAAGCAGTAATATAAACATTATTTGCATTACATACATACTGTACATTCCAAAACGTTAAAGTACATTTAAGTATAGAGCCTGTACATTTTGCAGTTTAGTAACTTTAGTATACCCATATAGGCAGTACAAAATAAACAGCATGTTTTAAAACAAGATAGTATGGTATTATAAAATGTTTAAGGTTGATATTATTGTGTAGTTTGTTAACATTTAAAAATAGAGTTCTGCTCATGCGCTAGGTCGCGTCAGTGGTTTGGTAGCTTTTATTACCACTGATAAACAATTTAAAAAAGCCGAGGCTGCTATACTCCACATGCAGGCTGTGCTTCCTGAGGGACTTCCATTTTCTCAGTTGAATTACATAAGGGCACATTAACATCATGTTATTATTTAAGTTCAATGTTTTCACGACCCAAAAATACTCTCGCGCATTTTCTAGCTTATTGTATTGATAGCATATACACGTAGGCTTATAACTATAATCGAACTTCATTCTATACGTATAACGCCATGTTGATATTTCAGTTTTACAATAATCATTTGTTAACTACTACTTAATGTACTGAATGTTAACTTGACTATAACTATATGAAGACAAATCGTACGACGTACTTAACACAATTTAGTTTCAAACATTGTTATAGACATCACATGTCCTCTTGCCAGTGAAAGGTTATCAAATATTCGACACTGACGTACTTGAAATGCATGGCCTCTAACTCGGATCTCATACTACTGATAAGAAAACTTTTATTAAATACCAACGACTCATGTCCCAGTAAGCATATACAGGCTCGACACCACACAAGTAGGGCATGTTACAAGCCCTTCTAGCGGTCGCCTCCATCGTTGGAGGCGTCCATGCCGCCGGCGATTATGACGGCATAGACCAACGTCAGATATGCCGTCGCGGTAACCAGTCGGTGTACGACTTCACATTCAAGAACGTCTACGACAATGAGACGCTGTCTATGTCACAGTTCCGTGGCAAGCTCACGCTTGTCGTGAATGTGGCGCTCTACTGAGGCAAGGTATGTGCATGCAGGGTATGGTGTATCGCTAGATATTTGATTTGTATATTTCAAAAGGTTTTGGTCGAGATCAAAAAGTGTTTTAGTTTGTATACTCGCTTTAATTAGTAAATGCCGTTTTCAGTATAGATTATGTTATATCACAAGGGTAAGTTCAGATAACCAGCGCTCCTGGGTTCACCAGTATAAGCATCATTTCTCTGAAAGCAACTCGCTGCTTCCTTAAATGAACGAGCTGTGATTGACACCGACTTGGCGCTTTGGCTATTATCAAACATCACAGAGACCATTCAATATAATTGTGTAATGATATTGTCAAATAGAACACATTGTGACATCTCTAAACGTGGCTATATTTGTGATGAATTCATACCTGCAGGCGTGGCAGTACCGCGTCATGAATGTAGTCCAATCCTAACGAGTTTTATATCTATGTTTTGTCCAACCTACAGGTGTGGCAGTACCGTGGATTGAATGCACTCCAGTCCCAACACGGTGCTGAAGGTTTCCAGGTGGTGGCGTTCCCTTGCAACCAGTTCCATTATGTACGTGCATAACTTTTTTACAGTTAATATTCATTATTATTATTTCAAACGAAAAATGCATATGCTTCCATTGTAAACGATGGACGTTGTTGTTGTTGTTGTTGTTGTTGTTGTTGTTTTCGTAGGACCCTAGGACAATACTAAGCACCGTTATTATCACAGAAAAAAAAATTGATTTCCTCGGTAGGACCCAAACCACTGATCATCAGATACGCATTCTCGCGCTTACAGACTACATTAGAACCGCGACACTGTGATGTAATTAGAGTAATAATTGCAATGTCATCTTTTGTGCTCAAAGGTATAAAGAAAAACCAAGTTAACATCGATTTTTGTTCTGTTTTCTACCTTCCCAGTTGGAGCCGGCCCACACCGGCTTGGAGCTGATGCACGGGTTGTATGCCGTGCGACCTGGTGACGGCTTTGTGCCCGCCTTCCCGTTAACGTGGAAGGTGGATGTCAACGGAGCCAACGAGCATCCCATGTTCACATATTTAAAGGTCAGAACTTACACATACTGGTATAAAGGCATTCTAATTAAAAACGTTTGTTGAGAAAAAAACCAACGAATCAGTCATAGTTCTGTTGGCAGTTAATGTTTTTATTATGTGAGATTTTCTAATGTGTTTGTAAAGTCATGATTTTGAAAACTTATCACGACAAGATAAGACTACATAGACTGATTTAATAGTAATGCATCCTGGACATTGACTTCCTTACTAACACACATCGTACATCATATGGTGGTAAGGGTTAACATTCACCCAGGGCTGTTGATAACCATAATCATTTATACATTGGATACATGTTATATTATACTTTAACGTAAGTTGAACTTATTTTTACAGTCTCTTTGTCCGCCGACGACGCGCCAAATCGTGACGCCAGCGCTGTACAGTCCCGTCATGTACAACGACATCCGGTGGAACTACGAAAAGTTCCTAGTAGGTCCTGACGGCGTGCCCATCTACCGGTACGGACCTGGCATGGACCCGTCCGTGGACCAGCGGATCCCGGCCGACATTGAGGCGGAACTGGCGAAAATGAAGGCGCAGCAGGCCGCGGTCGGATAACTGTTGACGTGTGATTGACTTTATATTTATGTGTATTGTTTTTAACTTATTTTGTTCTTTAATATAACATGTTAATATTGATTTCATGTACTGATTAATGATTATTGTATTTTAAATGTGCTTGTTCTGTAGTATTAATGACTCGGTGGTCATAAACGGCTTTCCCCGTGGACTGTCGACGATATGTCAGGACAGACTCGGGTCTTTAGTGCATTCGACTTGACTCTGGAATGACATGACTGACAATAAACACATTTAAAATATATCTGTCTTTGGTTTGTCTTTCTCTTTAAGGGTTTAACGAAAAACATATTTTTTCTCTTTTTAAAAATTAAAAGTATGACCTTTTTATCTTTGAACCCAAACATTGTTATTATTATACTACACATGATACATGTATACACTCTATTCGTGTACATATATACATTTGCGCTGATAAAAAACCCCAAAGCACAGTTTGGGCATATAAAATGTAAAGAATCTATAGTGTCCTAAAAATCAAAATAACTGCCTGAATAAGCATAAACAATAGGTAATATGTGCTAGTTTATGAGAACATTGTGCACAAACTAGGATGTTTTATCAATATACCATTTAATAAGAGGGAAAATCATGTCATTGTCGATGGGACAGACAAGGGATTTAGCTCGGTCTTTTATGTAGTTTACATAGTTTTAAGTATGTTGTCATAATCGTTTTAAGAGTGAGAGAGTCAATATGATATAACTTGAATGCGACTCATATCTAAATTATGTTTTAGGTAAATTCTGTTAAACTTGAAATACTGTGCTCTAGTCCCTTTAAGTATGGGTAAGAAACGTATATTGCACCAGCAAAGATCAACTGACTAACCTGTGTCATTCAAGGGATTTACCCTGAATTCGTTTTCAGAGTTACATGTAACATAGTGTAAGATATATTTTTAACGCATCGAAATTATTTCAAACATCCGTACATATTGTCGTTATTAGTTAAATGTAAAATCCTCTAAACTAGTAATTAATGACGAGCTTGAAATGCTCAAAACACTTTTAAGTTGTCTTCTATCTTGCTGTGCGATTGATACGTTTATCTGCAAAACGGCATTGTCTACGTGTTTTATTTCTTTTTTTATGGAAACATATAATGGATAGCTCCCATTTGTTTTTAGAATGATGGTTTTAACAGATAACATGACATTCGTATCGAATGTGAATGGTTCACACATTGGGATTGCAAGTTAGAATCTTCCATAATGTTCATTTATGGATCATTCAGAAATCTGCAGACAGCGATAACAGATTTCGGGGATATATATCAGTGAGAGATGTTTGCTCTTTAATGTGCAAATGGCTTGATGTCAAACTGTTGTGAAATGTTAAGATAACATTTGGCAGAAGAGCAAATGGGGTGAATTTTTGCTATTCCAGGAAGGACTACGTGGTGCTGTCGTTAAATATTCATAACTCGTTTAATACTTGGAAATATATATGGCGAGCCTCTTTTGCACCTTAATATAACTAGTATAACTATCAATCCTGAATTCAAAAGATTGGCGTCCCTGTCCGGCATCATACATGTGTTGATTTTTGTAAATATTATAAGTACTGTTTTCTATTTTAACAGTACATAATTAAATACGAGGTATAACTTGACAGTCCGTAGACACCTCTTATTTTAAGTGAATAATTTAAAAATGTTGCAATAATTAATTGAATAATATAACAATAATACACGTGAACTTAAATATAAAAATTAAAACATTTTCAGGGCCTCGTTGTAAAGATGTTTATTATTTGAAATTATGTAACCTCAGCAACATAAATTAATTATATAAATGCAACTCCGGTCGTTGTAATATCATTACCTTTATAATTACCGGCCTCGGCTAAGCACATTTGGTAAAGCATAGGACCCGTCATACGAGGGTCGGGAGTTCGAACACCACCGGAAACGACATTCTCCTTGATGATAAATACAAGACAAAACGGCTGTGTATTATTGTAACTTTATTTGTAATTTCCGTGTAACACCCATCGCGAATGAATAACTTTTGCATCCTCTACAACATTTTTAATTATAAAACTTTGTCAATTGCATATACAGATATGATGTTACTAATGACATGTACTCGGCCATATCTGTACTGTAACATATTTATAAGAAATTATATGTTAATTAAATGTATACAATCTTTCTTGTTGAGTGTATATTATGCCATAAAAAGTAAATAGCTGATCGACTTTGTTACATAAATAACTGTTTAACATGTCAAAAAACGTGTTTCGGTAAAAGCGTGTTTGTTTAAAATCTTCATGTATGAAATAATATGTTTAATTACTGCAAAAGCATTGCATTTATTAAATAACTTACAACAAGTAAAAGCGATTTATAGAAAGAGTAATAAATTGTGTGCTGACATCGTTTGTACTAGTAAATATAATGTTATTGAAATGTATTCATATCTCACATATATATTGACATTGTATTGACAACATAAAATAATTGCGTCTGCAAACGACTGGCATCGATAGACCCTTTCAAGCTTTCGAATAGATAGGTATACCCTTTTGTCTAGCCCGATAGTGCTAGGTGATATTTCTTGTCAAAAGAGCTATTACTGCTAGATTGAGTATAAAGTTGATGTATCAAAATGGTTTGTTCTTCATCTTATTTTGTGTAAATTGAATTGGTTGTAGTTAGAAGACTAATTGACAGTTTTCATTATGCTTTGTGCTGAACAGCCATTGTAAAAGACCTTGTTAGACAAAGGAAATTAGTATTGTTTTAGTCTGTTTCCAGATCTTCATCATTTTTCTTTTAACTATAAACATTTCTTTTCATGTAAACAACTTAAAGCTACACTCTCTTGCCGGACAAACATTGATAGCAGTTCGGGAAAACATATTTCATACGAAGTATTCATATGTGTCTAGTATCGTAAACGCTAAACACATTACGTCTTACAATTATATTTTGCCGGCGCTCCTACTGTTCCAGTATGCAAATGAAATAAGGAATGTTGCGCAAACGGAGTGCAGTGATTTACCGATGTCTGTAAACGTTAGTGTACAGGAGATCGCTGTGATTAACGATAACTGTTGTATATTAAGTCAACGACTAACACGTCTAGCCGTAATAAGTGCCAAGAAAAATAGTTACGTAGCATTAATTGTTACAAATTGCATTATTTGGAAGTGGTTGCATAAAAGCGTTGGCCATCTATTTGCCAAAGCTTCTTATAAAGTACGTTTTGCCAAATTGCATGGCTTTATCAAGACGATGTGTTTTGAAAAGATCTTTGCAACACATAACGACGCTTGCTATCAACATAAGACAAAACGTTTTAGTCTCGTTATGGATGCAATGATTTGCGCCAGGGTAAATATTCCATCATCTTGATATAGCTAAAATTACCACCTCTTAGGATTAGTCACTGCTGTGCTTTAACCATATTTGATATTCACCTTTGTAAATAAAATTTAACGGTTTTCATTTATTAAGGGTATGTTGTTAGATGAAAAAAAACTACAACAACAACTCTTTCAAATTTAGTCACATACATGTATGTTATCAAACCTGCACTGTTTATAGAAAGATTTAGAAAGTAATTTTAATATATTAAATAAAGAAAAAGTATGAGATGAGGAGCAAAAAATTAATGTGTGTATACGAAAACCTTACAAAAGATAAACATTGAAATATGTTTAAATATATAAAATACATCTTCTATCTTTACTAATTAATGATGTTCATGTATATGAATAATGTGTATAATTGTAAACATGTTATACTTTGTGATTTAACGGCAGTATAATTTGCAAAATTTAATAGTGTATAAAGAGATGTAATGTTATGAAATTTTTTCAGATCTCATATACTCACTGACATTGTATGAAAAATAAAAAAATGCGTCTGAATCTGCAATAGTGTGAAATAATGACACTATTAAAAAACTACTTTCATGTACCATTATGTCTAGCTTGAAAGTATGGTGCGTGTTAACAGAAGAACGATCAAGATAAATTTGTGTGTAAAAACGTTGTATCAGTATAACAAAATTATACTCTTAAACACGTTTCTCATTCTTACCCGTAACAAAGAATACATTTTATCGCAGAGTTATTCACTTACATTGAAGTTAATAATAATGGGAAGGGAAATAATGCATGTAGATAAATTTCATAATGCTTTACAGAGTGCCGCCCCTTGCAATCTGTTATTTTAACTTGTCCATCCAAGTTCATTAATTGTGTTAATTTGTAAGCACTATTTCTCACTGAATAGAGTATCGTATTTTATATTTTGTTAAGCTTTGCGTGTCTAAAGCGATTACGGTCATATGTAAAGGCGGTCTTCTAAAGGATGTTCTTGTTAATATGTGCAGTCTGTGCGCTAATTATTTTTCAACTAATGCCCTTCGGGATATTGAAACGGAATTTGTTATTTTACGACAGACATTTTAATAGCCCGATTTTTTTATTTGGTCATCTTAATTCAAATTTTGAATACCATTTGAATGCATCTAAGAAATGCATTTACTTGCACTGTATATACTATCCAACGGATAGCCTGACAACGCTAACTTTCCCCTATTTCTATTTGATACATGAAACATAGTCCCCGCCCCCGAGGGCGTGGAAAGTCACCCCATCTTCGTGATTCCACAGCAATGCTGATGAGCACAGGCAGATATTTAATCTGATTGTTTATGGAGAAATTTGCTTATTTACGCTAATTGCTCTAAACATCGGAACTCCACCGAGCCAACAAGGTTTAGTTACTTGGATGCAACTGTTTAGATAAAATGCCAAGCCTCAAACTTGTATATAAAACAGTGTGCTATATAATCGTAATAAATGCAAACGCTTATGTTTTTATAGTCAGGACTTTTCGTTTATTTAATAAGTAGCTTATTTGGACTGACAAAAATACATAAAAATACATTGTTGGAAACGTACTTCGTTTTATTCTATACGTAAAACACCACATAGTTATCGAGATACTAACTTCTTTAACAGAGACAGTACAACAACATAAATCCATGTGTTACGTGCATACAACTTATATCGCTGTCTCCGTCCTCTTTTGAAATTATTTTTCTTTTCAATCCGGAAAGGTTAGTAAACTTAAATCTGGTTGAACTCTATTTGTGCATAGCCATTGGTGCAAACGTTGCAGATGATTTAAATGTCTAATATGCCAATCCCTTATAGAAAATAAATGCATACTTGTTACAATTTAGGTTGATAAGCACACCAATTAGTATCTTCATCAAAATAGACTGGTGCATTTACCTCGCTTTATCACACATGTAAAATATTTGTGGCGTAAAACTAATGAGTTCTTACATATGATACGTAAATAGTTTTTGTTTGGAACTATTTTCTAGCGTAAGAGCTTGTTTAACGTCACGCGATATTTACATACATCTTTAGGCTTGTCAGCTAATCTTCGCATCTGTCTAATTGTTTCAGACGCTGGGATTGCAGTACATAATTGCTTACAGAGCGCTCTGTTATCGCTAGCATTTTATCCTTCACTTGTGCGTCGGCGGTTTCCTTTGTAATACCCGCGTTTGTTGATTCAAACGCAGCGGTCAGTAATATAAGCCAGCCAGGAATAGGTGGTCTTTTCAGATTAATTGAAATAAGAGCGTTATCCGCGTTTTAAGGCAATTGGAAAAAAATATAACTTTCACATAATGTTTAAGTCATCAAATGCTGTAACAATAACACGATCTTAATGGTAAGATATAAGTTTAATATCCTGCCACGTACAACTGCATACAACTAGCAATGACTATGACAATCAAATCTGATAATGTTATGAGCTGTCTCGCTTCCGAAGTTTCACCAAAACGTGATCGTTTTTGCCCGATTTTGTTAAGACGTTTTTTCGAAAAAAAGATCAAGTATATATCCACTGAATGAAGTGCGCTTCCAAGAAAATGATCAATACGAGTGCCCAAACCGAATTTAACATTGAAATATATTTTTGTTACTATTAGTTTTTACACTGCTTTTTTGCAATGTTGTACTTTATTTGAAGAAATAAAGGAATATTTTGAGTATTTATGATTTTTTAAAAAGCTGCGCTAGTTTGGAATTAGCGAAAACGCCAATTAGGTTTTTTGAAATTATAGTTTACTTAGTGTATTTACACACTTAATATTATTAAATTATTTTTAATTATCTGAATTAGTTTTAAATATATAAAGCTGACAATATGTCAACCCATGCATTAAAAAAGAATGTAAGAAACGTTCACATGCCATTAAACTGATGAAAGGGAAAGCCCTCAGGAAGCATAGCCTGCACGAGAAAACAGCAGCCTCGGTTTTATTATTGCCATGTCTGTTTGTAGAATAAATATTGTTTTATAATTATTCAAATGATGTATTGTATAGTTTTGTATATTTGCCACCAATCGTATATACTTGTTTATTTGATAAAATAATTACGTTATTGTTTGAATCTTCCTTTATTTACAATATAAATGTTGCAGGATGAGTGTATTCGTTATTACAAAAGTGATATCAGTGCAAGATCTTTAAACGTTTTTAGCTCAACCCGCACCAGGCTTTACTAACTAATGGCTTCACTGCTGATTTCATTCAAGTCACGTAAACACTGTTTGGGAATCGCAAATGTTTTTGTTTGAAAGGTCTTGAATTTCACCAGCGTAGTATCTGTTTTCAACGTTATTCATGTTAACGCCGCTCTCGACTGACATTTCGTTGCAGCGTTCATCAGCGTTAACGTTAACGTCATGATTGTGCGTTTCGTTGTCGTTCGTTCCCAAATCTTGACACGTGGTATCGGCACTGCACGTGGAACTCGCACTGCATGTGTCTTTCTTGGGTCGTCCTTTGGGCTTAGTGGGAGATTCCGACCCGCCATCTTGCATCACCTGTAATTATGTTTAATCAATCATAAACAATTGATTAAAATTACCTTTTATATTTTTTTAAAAAAGAACTTTGTTATGAAATATTGACAGCTATCCAAAAATTTAACGTAACAAAAAATAAGTTCTTTTTGGGTAACCACTTGATAAAAATTATGTAGGCTGGGTAGGTTTTTGACCATGAAAATACTTTTTGTCTGCTTGAGTTGGAATATCAAATTTAATATCGTCCCCACACCCTAAACCAAAACAAAAAGACAAATAGGAGTCATTTTCTACGTGGGATCGCGTTACACAAACACGCCCTAAAATGTTAAAGTAGCTAGAGCACAGAAAATTAGGTTGAAAAGATTTAGGTAAGAGTCTTAGCAAAGAAATTTGATGAAATATGGCCAACACTTAAACATTTCTTGACTACATATTTAAAAATATAAAAAATGCATGTAATATGAGGTAAATCCTTTTCGTGTCCGTGGACAAGAAAATCATTTCCCCTCATAATGAATGGTATATTGGAAATGTCCTGGTTTGTGCACATTTTTCTTCAAAACTAGCTCATGGTACCTATTGTGTATGCTCTATTACGCAGTTATTTAGACTTTTAGGTATAGTTTATATTTTTTCTCATGTTAATGCCCAAACCGTGCTCTGGTGACTTTAAGGCCTAAAGAGCGGTCTAGCGTAAGCAGCAATAATTATTATTATCAAGTTAAAATTATTATTGGGTTTGTTTCCCTTTACCTACAATATCAAATAATCAACACATATGAGGAAAATTCGATGATGTTCTTATTATGTTGTTTTTAAAGGCTGATTTTACGTGAAGGTATAATGAATGTGCCCTTTAGGAAAAAAGTTACATGTATCTTAACTTTTCACCACACAGAAGACAACACTCATTCTAGAGGTTATACAAACCTGTTTTTTCCACTTCATGCGTCGATTCTGGTACCATGTTTTCACTTGAAGTTGAGTCAAGCCTAGCGCCTCTGCGACGTCTATTCGATCTGGCGTCGAAAGGTACTTCTGTGATTCAAATCGCTTTTCCAATGCCATCAATTGAAGATCGGTAAACACCGTACGACTTCGGCGACATCGCTTCGCCTTTCCGTAACCATCCGAACCGCTCGGCGATCTTGTACGAATGTAAACCGGAAGTGGAATAGGGATTGAAATTCCGCCATCTTTCGACTGGTTTGCTTCCAGAAGGTTTTCTATAGAATACCCTGAAATATATTAATTGTTCATCGACATTAGACAGAAAACAAAGCAAAACACATGCTAATGATTTGTTTAAAAGACCAAAAAGGTTACTAATTTTAAAAACAAAAAAACACCTCACATGGTGCATGTAGGGAATCTATTTTATCCAAAACAAATACTATATTGTTTTAATATTCTCATTTTTTAAACAAACAAACAAGTGCGAACTTTTACATGTGTTGCTTTATAGAAAAGTCGCTTTTGGCGTTGTAATTTATAGCAATTGAGCAAATATTAATTATGCACTATTTAAGTATATATTGAGCAAAACTGTTTATCAATCTGACGTCAAAGTGCATTGTACCACGTGTATGTTATGTGACGTTTCAATCATTTAAATTATTAACTAGAATCAACACAGATCAGCGTTATCAACGTAAACAGAAGAAAACCTGCAACACATGAACGCTATGAATAAGTTTCAAGAAAAGAATAAAGACACACTTTTTTACTTGAGTCTAACGCTGACGTCTCTGGCGTCGATAATCATTTGTACGAGTAATTATGTGATTGTAATAATCTCTCGACCATTTGATCAAACAAATTTTCATCGAATATGGAAACGATTGTGACATGTCAGGAACCGGAAAATGACGCCGGGCTAGAATCAAAACTTTGACAATGGCCTAAACGTCACACATTAAAGCGGAATTTCACAATGTTTCCTCTGTTTTATCTCGGTTTATATAACGTCATGAAAATGTCGCAGACGACATTTTTTCTCAAAAACTACTCTTACATATACCGAAATACTATTTTAAAATACTATATTAATAATTGATGCATTCTTTATTACAATGCATGCTTCTTTTCGTAAGAGATATTGCTATCTGATGGGTAAATACCTTTATGCCACACACGTGTCTGTGGATTGTTTTGTTATAAAATACTAATCACAGCCAGAAAGCCGGGCCACTCACATGTAAACAACAATTACTGACCATTAGCCCCATCACCACAATCGCCAGAAGAATCAAACAGGCTAGTAATCGCTGTTTATCAATTAATTAATCAACTAATTAATCAATTAAGGATTAATCGTACACAGGTACTCTGACTACTAGATCTCCTAGCGTTGTAATTGTCTTGTTAACGTCCGATTAGTATGATTCCTAATAACAGGTGAATGGTCAAGTGGGGAATGTATCCAAAATACGGGTTATTTATATTTCTATAACAATAACGTTGATTTGTTTCCATTGTTTCTTTGTAATATATAGATGCTATAAAATACCCTGTCCCTACATTCATAAATAATAGAACTTGATAACAAACGTTACATTTTGTGTGATTATTTGTAAAAAAATAATACGTTATTACTTAACATTACTGAAGGGAAGAGTATGATTTAATTGTAAACAACTGTTTTAGTACTTAGGCTTAGCATATCACAATACCACAACTGCAGCACAACTAAACTAAACATTAAATACACCGCATTGTCTTTAAATAGGTTAGTTTTAAAACTAGTCTTCTAACTTAAGTGCACTAATAAGTATTTTTTGTCATATTCATGACTGTCAGAAACATCTCAAGTCCATTTAAAATTAGAAACATATAAATATGCGATTAGCGGCATTTTTTAATTAAACAAAAGTAATGAGTAGTAAAGTCTTCAAGTTTTGCTTCAATCATGTTCGTCTTGGTGCTCTACGTGTTTTTGTGTTGTGTTGTTCCGCGTGTTTGTTTGTGTACGGACCATTTCGTCATGGTGCCCTTAAACTTGACATGTCTGTATTGTTTACAACATTCTTTCTTTGAACATTTCTTCAATTTATATGAGCGTCTGTTAAAAACAAATGTGTGGCAGGAGATTTGTCTTTTGAAAATATTCATACTTGCTATGGGAACTTTTTATATTTTAACAATGAAGTTAAATTTATGGAAAGGAAAAATTTAATTTATATACAGACAAACAACACGTTGTTTATTAAAGTAGCTGTCCTCCAGATGCTCAAAAAATAAAAAATGAAAAAATAGTAAAATTAACGGTAAATACTGGTCGAGTTATGTTCAGTGGAGAAATCTTTTATTACTGACCCCTTAATTCAGTTGACAAATCGTTGGTTAAACATCGTTTTTCTTTGCTTAATCTACTGCGTTAGTATAGCTGTATCCGTTATGTATAGTAGGAATATTCCGATGGCAGAAAAGCGAATTTTCTTTTTTCAAAGCAAAACAGTGAAAATATGTAGTTTTTTTATTTCTAACAACTATAATATATATTTCAAGAGATATTTTGAAAAAAAAATGTAACTAATGATTTTTTAGTATATTCTGGAGCACAGCTGTTTTAATGCATGTAAATTAACAAATATTCGCAACATACCAAACGTG
>Ga0224511_10000951_pt1 | contig 16103 bp, 10 predicted proteins | sample SF_May12_sed_USG_2_FD_169988 | JGI IMG/M metagenome (GOLD analysis project Ga0224511, IMG submission 169988) | Sediment microbial communities from San Francisco Bay, California, United States - SF_May12_sed_USGS_8_1 | ecosystem: Environmental > Aquatic > Marine > Sediment | place: USA...
ATTTAACATGTCGAGCAGAGCATTACGAAAACTGCGTGGGAATGATCTTGACGCGTTAAAAATTGAAGGCGATCAGTCAGAAGAGGATGTCGAGCCTGTATATGCCCGTAAATCCGAGAAGGCTGCAGGCAATCTGTTTGATTTGGTTAGTGTTTTGTGCTATGTTTAGTGTCTTTCAACATAGTCTTTGTTATTCAGTTTATCGGTTTTTTTTTCTGGTCATTAATCGTGGAATTGCATTTAAGGGCATGTCTTGGCAGTTGTGTAGGTTTTTATGGCTGAATTCACCACCTGAAAAAAAATCTCTGACAAAATCAGGACAGACACCAACTATGATCTTCAGTGTTCCTGTATCATGTATCCTTTGTAGGCAGTGCCTTATCTTATTATTTATGATGTATCAACAATCTACCTGTCGTAGCAATTGAAATGATGTTTGGTCTTACAAAAAGCTTTAACCCTTGGTCACTTGAAATCAAGCTTTTTTATCTGTTTACTAGCTAAATGTAGGTGATGAAGATGGTGACAAATCAAATGAGGAGAATGTGTCTGACCCTGATACAAGAAAACAACATGAAGAAACACACAGTGCTAGCTTATCAAAAAAGAAAAAGAAGAAAAGGAAGAAAAAGAACAAGGAGCAGGAAAAGGAGTTAGAAGTGAAAGAGGTTTAGTATTATGTTTTACCTTTTTTGAGCAAATATTATACAGACACAACAACTTTTCCCTGAAATCCTTACAACAGTTTTTTTTATTGACATGATGTGATCATCTACACACTTATAAAATTATAATAAACAATTATGTACGGTACTTTATGTCTACACAATATGTAGTTAAACAAACTCTTTCTAGGGTGAAGATGAGATAGATGCAAGTATTCGGGAGGTGAATCGTCTCCTTGACAATGCCAACATTGGTGAGGCGACATTCTCCAGCACCAGTAATAGTCAGATGCCAGCCAGCACTCGTGCTATACTTAGTGTAGAACACAGGTACCATACTGGTCTTTGTCATTTAGAATAAGATTATTATCAACCTACAAAAACAATGTTTGAGACAGGGTATATTTTAGTCAGTTGTTTGGTTGGTCAGGAATCACCTGTTGGTCAGAAGGTCATTCAAACGATTATTAATGCCATTCTTTGGCAAAGCTTTAGTTTTGCTTGATATTAGTTAGCAATTCCAGACAACTTTTTCCCCACAAATTTGTTAGGGGCGGACATTCGTTAAACTTTAATTTTACAACCCGGGCAATCGTTTCCCCACTTTAATCAATCGTCTACACCAATCGCTGAATATACTGACCTTGGTTTAAATGTTATTACAAACACAATAGGCTGTTTGTCGTTCTTAGAAGGAATTGAAGGTGACTTAATGTAGAATTTGAGTCAGTGACTATGACTAACTTTCTGTACTCATCTACACAGTCAAAAATGGAGCAAATGTTTGGGCGAGCAAATGTACAATTGCTAAACTTCACACTAGTTCACAGGTGAACAAATTTCAGCACAACAATCATTTCATTGATAAAAGCTGGAGTAGGACTGTCTAGGGGAACGATTGTCCGATTGGTAAACTTGATGTGGGAACGAATGTCTGGCCCCTACAAAATTACCGGAAGAACAAATGTCCAAGGTAATGATGGTCCGTATACCTAGCTTTACTTCTACTTCGATATTTTATCTAGCTTCCATCTACCTTTTATGAATTTGAAGTTAAAAGCAATAGTAGATGTAAATGGCCTTAAAGATAGATAATAAAACAATTGACATTACATGCCAAGTTTTATCCATTGCAGATTTCTGAATCCAGATAATGAGCTAAAAAGGATATTTGGTTCAAGAGTTGTCCGCGAAGAAGGATCGTAAGTAAAAATTATATGTAAATTTTAATTTAACTATTATCCTGTATAACTCTGCATTTAAACACTTACTTTATAAAGAGTTAATTTGCAGTTTGATCTGTTGTTACTTGAGTGTATTATGCTGTGTTTGATCAACCATATTTATCAGATCATAAGGTTTGAATAAAATTGAATTTAAAAAATCAATATCATAATAAAATTTTATATTTAAAAAAGATAAAGCATTACAGATGTACGTAAAATGTTTTTAAAGTTTGAGTTTAACACCGCCCAAAATTAAATAGCCCATCATTAAATATATTCATTTGGCAGGCGTAGAAGACAGCATGGGAGGCGGAGACAGAAAAGCACATGGTTAGCCACGCCCACAGATGCCTGGCCTCCTATTGGTCGAACAGGTCAGGTGATTTTTAGCATCTTAATTATTGGTTGAGGGTTTGATTTCTAAAGAAGCTATATGAGATGTTTCTTTTTGGCAACAACAACTACACCATTTATTGCATTGAAACAACTACATGCTTATATAGCAAAAATGTAAAATAAAATATGAACAAGTAAAAGAATAATCCGATTTGCAATTTTCAAATAGAAAAGATACTGCATAATTTTTAATATTCCATTTTTGTCAAACTCTAACTTATACATCATCATGTATATTTGCTGTTTAGACTTGTTTAAGTCATAAACTGTAACAGCAGTTTTCTGTTTGACATTTCAGGATTAACAATGAGACTGAATGAGGAGAAGAATGGATGCCAGTATTTTGTATTTGAACACTCACAGAGCTACCAGAAAGTGCAGTTTCAGTTTTACGATGCAGTTGAATCTCTCAATCCACAAAATATTGGGGTTTGAATAACTTTTTGTCATACATTTACTTTTATTCTTTAGTGAAATTATTGAACTTTTCAAATACCCCTAATTTTTTTCTTATTTCATGGTCACATAATCAAAACAGAATGTTTTAAAAGTGCAAACTTAACAATTATCTAATCTTAAATTGTATGATCTATATGCAGGAACTTAAAACCACCACCAAAAAATTCAAATTTCACAGAATCTAAAACATACTGTTGAAGACATGTTCCCTTGTGAAGACCTGTTCTTGTGTATTACAGGATATAATATCCACCCAGCCCTACCACATTGATGCCTTAATACAGCTGAGCGACGTTTTCCGCATGAACGAGGATATGAACATGGCGGGGCAACTCATTGGTAGGCTGTTACCATTGCTAAGTTTAAAAAAATTTTTTTTTTTAGTTGACATGTGGTTATATTTAAAAAGCGGTATACATGAACTTTTACACACCTGTTTGGATATTTTGCTGAATAGAAAGCTGGGAACAGAATCTTGCATATGTTAACAGTAGTATATGTTTGTTTGTTGTCATTTACGAAACTAATATTTATGGTTAAATATGAGTAAGGATATGCACAAAGAGGTTTTTTAAATTCAATGCAAGTATTTAATTACAAATATATTATGTTTTTAATTTTTAACTGTCAGACAACTCATTTTATGTTCCATATGTTTATTCTAGAATAATCGGTATTATGGTTTGGTCATAAATATTTGTGATAACGCAGTTTTAACATCAGAGTAGACTTAGTCTTACTCATTTAGTAAAAAATTTGTGTTTTCAGAGCGAGCTATGTATGCAATGGAGATGGCGTTCCATCCGTTGTTTAATCTTGCCCTTGGGACATGTCGTCTGGAGTATAAATATAGAGAAAACAGGTATCTTGTTTCTTTCAACTATACACTTAGATCTCTACCTATTTTATTAAATGTTTTGACAAAATAATACCGTTTTAACACAATAAATGAAAACTGCTGGAATGATGTTTAACTTCAAGGTGCTTAAACATTATTGTATTTAGGTTGATAATTATGTAGGTGTTTGTAAATTTTAAGATGTAATTATATTGATGTTTATCTTCTAGGTATATGTAAATTCCATAGGTCATTATATTTTTATACAATTTCTAGATGTTTGTAAATTGATTCTAAAGTGATTATATTCGTATTTTAACTTCTGGGTACATTGTTTTTTCGTAAATGCCAAAGATTATTAGATTAACATTAAATTTATAGGTTTTCATTCAAATTCTACATGGTCATTGGACTAAGATGTTCTATACGTATGCAGGAAAGCACGTTATGTTAAAATTTGCCAGTGCGCATAGCCAGCGATACCGAAAGATTCACTCTTTTGATTTGCCCCAATAATGTTGTGCATTACGTCGTACAGTTCACTGTACTAGTCCTTAAAGGGACCTCAAACAAAACTCTGTAAGTTTACTCTTTTTATTGTTAATATTTCGCCTAAAAGGCTTTTTCAAAGTATTTAAAACACTTTTACTACATTTTTTCACATTGACATATCTTCTAGGTGCCTGTACCTGGCCCTGTTTCGTCACATCACAGCCCTGGGACAGAGGGGCTGTAACAAAACAGCCCTGGAGTTCTGTAAACTGCTCCTCAGGTATGTGCTATGACACTGTAAGTTTTTGCTCAGTTCTCTCTCTTGGGCGAGAGCAGATTATTTTCTAACTCCTTTTGGATTTTGCATAATAAACTTGTCAGAAGACGTATTTCTGTTGTACAATAACACTGAAATAAATGGAGACAAAAAGGATTACTTTTATCTATTTTTGGCTAAATATTATGTCTCTGTTATATATTTCCTGAATTTAGGATTATCGTTCAATACACTTATAAATTAGCAACACTTTTTCAACGAGGAAAAGTGTATTTAATGCAAAACTATAAAAAATTATCAAAGCACTAAAGACATGAAATTATAACCGTATATCCTGGTTCCTGTCTAGCCTGGACCCAGACAATGACCCCCTGTGTACGCTGTTGATGATTGACTTCTACGCAGTGAGGGCATCCGACTACGAGTTCCTCATCAGGCTGTTTGACGAATGGGAGGTGGGTTGGTGGGAACAATGCACAGTTCTGCAAAACTTCAATCTCCTTCCCTTTATGTTCTTTTCTCATGTTTGTGTGATATTGTTTAGCACAAACAGGAAGTATGCTTTCATTTGTTTTTACTAGGTCAGAGTGTCACCTGACAATCATAACCCTAACCCATTAAATTAATATTGACCATGTACTGTTATCAATGATCATGATTGACATTTGTGGAACTCTCAATTGGCTGTTAAAGCATTTATTGTTATGGTGCACTTACTGTTGTGGATTATTAGTATACATCTGTAGTCAGCCAAAGCTTGAAATTTAAGGCTTTAGACCAATCATTAGCAAATAATCTGTCCAAAAGCAAGCATACAGCTTGGTGTCAGCATTAAGATATGAATATATTTTAATGCTAACACCAAGTTGTATGCTTGCCTTCGACAGTTGACATTGACAAACTGTACCAGCTGTGACAGTAGTTTATTACCTCCCCTTGGCAATTTTTTTTAATGAGTCATCTCTCTTTAAAACCGGAAATATGCTGTTTTCTCAGTTTTTCCATGGTAAAGTTCAGATTTTTTATTGAAATATGAATCAAAATAATAATATTAAGCTATCTAACAGAAGAATTTGCTTAAAAATCAAGTTAGGTTCAAATAATACTAGAATTTGTACATTTTCCATAGGCTTCAATGTAAAGGTTATTTATGATTATCTTCCCCAACTTAAATATATCTTTAAAAAAGATATGGTGAAACAGTTCATTTTAACTGTGTTTGTATATATGAAATTTAATATAATTATTGCCATCCAGTAATAAGATATGAAATACGACAATGATGGTCCTAAGGCGTTAAGTTCCAACAAAATTACATTTTGTTTGAATAGAACTATTAGATCTAGCTAAGTTTTCAAAAATGACAAATGGAAGTTTTCTGTGAAATGGTTTCAAAGTCTAATATAAGGAATCTAATGTATGTAATGCCCTTAAACATGATAGCATATAAAGATTTTGCAGAGACAGAATGTAAAATTAGGTATCTGTTGGTAAGCTCATGTCCTGTTGTTAAAAGTCATTGGTTGGTGTTTGCCTTCTGCCCTCATACTTGTAGATAGGTCTTGTTGTATTTAACTGTATCCTATTTTGCCTTTTGCTTTTAGTAAAGTAAACAACAAGTCATTGCTTTAAATGTTTTATTTATAAGTGAGGGTACACCATTCAATATGTATTTTGGCAAACACATGTCTACAACTATTATGGTTACCTAAACCATCTGCCATACAGAATATATTAGCTAGTGTCATCATGGTTGGAACATGCCCATTTGTCAATTTTATTAGAGAGTCTGGTAAGTCTTTGGGTACTGTTACTTGTTTAGATTGTTGGTATCTAAATACCCTAAGTGTGCCTTTATCTATCTATTGAAGTATTTTTTCATATTTGAAGTGGGTGTATGTTCATCATAACTTAATTGTGAACACAGAAAACAATATAATTACCGTATTTCTCCTAATAAACACGCCTGGGTGCGATGCAAAACACAATGAGGGGGGCTATTTTAACCCTAAAATAACAAAACACTGAAATTACAACAATCCAAAACTGTAACCAATAATACCTGCGTCACTGGTGTTATAGTAAATTGTTAATGCGTAAAACTCACTTAAACAACGCAAAGACAAACGCAAAGACTCAAAAAATGCATCAACATCCGCAAAGTATTAATTTCGAAGTTTTTTTAGTTGTCGAAAATCATTGCGTTTTTTTAGCGCACATATTTTGAAACTGTGGGTTTTATTATTCTACAGCAATAAATACAAACATGAACGTTTTGATAAATACATTTGTGTAAACAACTTTAGTAGTTTTATTTGTTAATATCATAAATAGGTCACTCAGAATATAACTTCGGCAAACCAAATTTAGTGCCCGGTATTATCCGTATTTGACACATTATTTGTTTACATAGCGTACTTCCAGTTCAATGTCGTCAGCTATAGATGAAGGATTTAGTTGAAGTTTTTGGCTGAAAAAAGAATGTTACAAGCCAGAAAATCGAGGGGGGAGCGTCTATTAGGGCGGGTGCGTTTATTAGGAGAAATACGGTATGTCATAACTTGGAATAATGTGAATACATAACACATGCATTTGTAAAGAAAAAATGAGATTTTTCCAATCTGCACTTGGAGAATTCATGAATAAGTGTGTATAATTGTATTCTGCAGTTAAATGTGACTGATGAAATGTCAGTGGAGTTTGTATCATTGTATGCTGCAGTTCAATGTGACTGATGAAATGTCAGGGGAGTTTGTATCATTGTATGCTGCAGTTCAATGTGACTGATGAAATGTCAGTGAAGTTTGTATCATTGTATGCTGCAGTTAAATGTGACTGATGAAATGTCAGGGGAGTTTGTATCATTGTATGCTGCAGTTAAATGTGACTGATGAAATGTCAGTGAAGTTTGTATCATTGTATGCTGCAGTTCAATGTGACTGATGAAATGTCAGTGGAGTTTGTATCATTGTATGCTGCAGGTAAATGTGACTAATGAAACGTCAGTGGAGTTTGTATCATTGTATGCTGCAGTTCAATGTGACTGATGAAACGTCAGTGGAGTTTGTATTATTGTATGCTGCAGTTCAATGTGACTGATGAAATGTCAGTGGAGTTTGTATCATTGTATGCTGCAGGTAAATGTGACTAATGAAACGTCAGTGGAGTTTGTATCATTGTATGCTGCAGTTCAATGTGACTGATGAAACGTCAGTGAAGTTTGTATCATTGTATGCTGCAGTTCAATGTGACTGATGAAATGTCAGCGGAGTTTGTATCATTGTATGCTGCAGTTAAATGTGACTGATGAAATGTCAGTGGAGTTTGTATCATTGTATGCTGCAGTTAAATGTGACTGATGAAACGTCAGTGGAGTTTGTATCATTGTATGCTGCAGTTCAATGTGACTGATGAAACGTCAGTGGAGTTTGTATCATTGTATGCTGCAGTTCAATGTGACTAAAGAAACGTCAGTGGAGTTTGTATTATTGTATGCTGCAGTTCAATGTGACTGATGAAACGTCAGTGGAGTTTGTATCATTGTATGCTGCAGTTAAATGTGACTGATGAAACGTCAGTGGAGTTTGTATCATTGTATGCTGCAGTTCAATGTGACTGATGAAACGTCAGTGGAGTTTGTATTATTGTATGCTGCAGTTAAATGTGACTAATGAAACGTCAGTGGAGTTTGTATCATTGTATGCTGCAGTTCAATGTGACTGATGAAACGTCAGTGGAGTTTGTATCATTGTATGCTGCAGTTCAATGTGACTGATGAAACGTCAGTGAAGTTTGTATCATTGTATGCTGCAGTTCAATGTTACTGATGAAACGTCAGTGAAGTTTGTATCATTGTATGCTGCAGTTTAATGTGACTGATGAAACGTCAGTGGAGTTTGTATCATTGTATGCTGCAGTTCAATGTGACTGATGAAACGTCAGTGGAGTTTGTATCATTGTATGCTGCAGTTCAATGTGACTGATGAAACGTCAGTGGAGTTTGTATCATTGTATGCTGCAGTTCAATGTGACTGATGAAACATCAGTGGAGTTTGTATCATTGTATGCTGCAGTTCAATGTGACTGATGAAACGTCAGTGGAGTTTGTATCATTGTATGCTGCAGTTCAATGTGACTGATGATACTTCAGTGGAGTTTGTATCATTGTATGCTGCAGTTCAATGTGACTGATGAAATGTCAGTGGAGTTTGTATCGTTGAATACTGCGGCAGTATGTCACAGGTGAGACATAGAGAGTCCTTGTGTCTGGGCAGAAGGCCAGAGCCTTAGGGCGTTCCAGTCCATCCTCCTTGCCTAGAATGGCCTTCATTTTTCCACTGCTGTGATTTAGATGTACAATGCGCTCACCCTGTGCGCCACAGGCAATGAGCACTTGGATGTCATTAAGTGGTTTGATTCCCAGTGGTGATTCTAGCAAGCTTGGGGCTCTAAATGTTTTCAGCACCTCAAGTCTTTGGTCAAGCATGGTGACAGTGTTCATTGAAAAGTCAGACACGAAGATACTGCTCTGATATGGAGCAACGGTCAGGTACCATGGACTCCTGAAAAGAAGCCTGTCAAGTGTCTTGTTGTCAAGTCTGTGAAGCACCTCACCTTCTGCACTAATAATCTCCACTGCGGGAGGATGGTAGTGCGTGACGGCCAGATTGTCATTGATGGCCCCTATTCCGGTGATGCCACCTCCCACACCCACGGACGGACCCAGTGTCAGTGTGTCATCTGCCAGTGTAATATACTGTACGGCCTTCTCTCCCCCACCCATCCCCACAGCTGCACAGTTTGCACAAGGAATGCAGATACCCCAGGGTTCCCCAGGCACTATCATTCGAGAGATAACCCTGCCTCTCTGGGTGTCAATTAGGAGAACTGACTTGGCCCACCAGTCAGTGGCCAGTAAGCGTGTCTTGGAAACTAGGGCAATGTCTCGGATTTCACACTCGTCTTCATCAGGAGATGTAATCTGTAATGACTTCTTGGCTTTTGGTTGGCTAAGGGATGATGCATCACCTTCAACAGGAAATATTACTCACACTCTATAGAGAGAGTAACTTCTTAGCTTGTCAGTATGCTCATTGTGAAAGGATAAGCGATATTGATAAATATTATTGGTAGGCTTATCTGTATACACTATGTAATAGAAACTACATATATTTTGAGCTTTATATGATATGGACACATTTCTTAAAAAGTAATGACATTTCATAAAATTTAAGACTTTTGTAGATGGCAAGTGCATGTATTCACCACCAAAAAATATTTGAATTCAAACTTCCAGTACTTATGGGACTGGATGAACAAAAATGTGGTACCTTTATTTCCTGCAGCTTTTTCTCCAGAGAAAAGACGTTTTACTGCATGGCTTAAGCTTTTCTGCTTCACATCTGCAGACTTAAGACCATGAATGCTGTGTTCTGCAAGAAATGCCATCCTCATGTATTTAAGCTTCACTTTCGTTTTTTTAGAAAGAACATTTTTAGTTGTTGAAATATGAAATTTATGATAATTATTTATTAATCCTTTGGAGTTTTGGTAAGAGCAGCTTCAGTAATTCTGGGCATTGTGCATTAGATTAAAGACCAAGCCACATAATTCTTGTGAAGACTTACTTATATAAAGATTGTTCAAGTCATTTTCTCCCTAGATCTAAATGAAGAAAGGCAGTTGTCTGTTACTGGTGTGAGTATGTGGACTCAGAACTGAGAGCTAATTTGGTCATAAAAATGTTGATTTACCGCCTGGTATTATTATCAATGTTGAATCCTTCTCCTGTTGGAATGGTTGTGCAGGCAGCTGTTGTTTCTGTGCCATGTCTGTAGCTTCTGTTGGCAATTGTAGAACGTGGTAACTGTCAGTTGAATCTGTAGTCACAGTTCGGTCTTGCTCTTCTTCGACCGTCTCATTGGATCTTTCCTGCAATTAATTTGTGCACTAATGTTTAAAATCTTTTAAAAATAATTATTTTCATAGACTGATATATTTTGCATCGAAGACAAGTTGATGTAGTACAATTGTAGTAATATAAATCTTTTTTTGTAACTTGTAAACATGCTAAATGAGAAAGTATATTATGGGAATTTTGTCTGAAAAATGTCCAGTTCAACCCTTTTGCCAATAGACCTACCTGTATGACTGCTGACATACAAATCGTTTGAACACCCTCATCCTTTGTCTCAGGTCTTGTACAGATGGTTTGAACACCCTTATCATCTGCCTTGTTTGGTTCTTGATTCTTTCTGTCGAGTGCTTTCTTTAAACCAGCCAAGGTTTCTTCATTCTCAGTGAGTGTTTCTGTAAGTGCTTGTATTTCTGCATCTTTCTGCTTGTATAACGCCTTTTCATGTTGAATTACAGCGTCCTTTTCTGTAACTTTATTTTCCAAATCTTGAATCAAAGCAAGGTAATTTGTCTCTGCAGTATTCTTTGCTTCAAGTTTTTTTTCAAGAACTTCAACTTGTTTAGCAAGATTGTCACATGACTCAGCTTGTGATTGTATGACATTAATCTTTATATTAAGACTTGTTTCCAGTATTCTGATCTGCTCTGAAAGCTTGACATTTAAATCAGACTGTGTTTTCACTTCAATTGATTTCTCTTCTAAAACTGTGTTCAGCTCCGCTATCTGTTTAACCAGTCGACTGTTCTGTCTTTCTATTACTTCAACTAGTTTACGTTCAAGTTGTACTCTGTCTTCAATCTCTGCTTGTTTATGCTTTTCCATTTGTAACTTTTCCCTTTCAAATGCTGATTTCATTTCTGATACCTTTTTCTCTAAATGACATTTTGCCTCTTTTGACAACTTCTCATTCCTTATTTCAAGGCTTTTTACTAGTTGCTTTAATTTGAAAATATCTTGTTCCAGCTTGTGGTTTCTAGCTTTCTCATAATCCACACTGAACTGAAGTTGTTGTACCTTTTTAAAAATCTGAGCATTGGATTCAATCTCTTGTTTCTGTATGTAGTTCAGTGCATCTTTAAATGCATTTTTGTCACTCTCCATGTCTTGTATGCTTTTATCTTTCATTTTGAGATCACTTTTCAACTTCTCTTTTGCCTTCTCAAGGTCTTTGATGGCAACTTGATTCTGGTGCAGCTCTTGCATCTTGGTTTTCAGTTCGGAATCACACATTGCAAGTTTATTCTTCAATGAATCGTTTTCCTCTTCACTTTTTGATAGCTCATCACAGAGTTGTTCAACATGTTGACTGTTTTCTAGTGTTTCCTTTTCCTTCTTAAGTTTTTCAATAATAGCTTGATTTTCTCGGACATTTTCAATTTGTATTCGCAATTCGGCATCATAGAGTGACAGTTGTTTTTCCTGGGAATTTTTTTCGTCTTCTATTTTGTAGAGTTGTTCATTTAGTTTGTCCATTTCCAGTCCTAAGATCATTTCAACTTGTTTTTGTCGTTGATTTTCACCAGGTGAATCTGAATAAAGCATGTAAAATATATAGATCTATGAAAAAGTAAGAAATAATTAAAGTGCAACATGATTTTCAAGTATTTCAGACATTGCTTTAAGACCAACTTTACATGACATTTGCAAACTTAACAAATAAACAGATATTACATCAGAATGAAACTTTTCTATTGGGTTTTATCTTAATATTTTGGAACAACTCAGAAATATTCTTCAGTAAACTTTAGGTTATAAGACACGTGAGAACTCATTTCAGACCTACCTGCTGAATTCTTGTCTGAGCCCTGTTCTGTCCCATTGGTAATTGAGTTACCATAGGGACCGTACAAGTACTGGTAGACTGCCAAATCTCGCTCTAGAATCGCAGCGCTCGCCTTTACTGCCAGCATTTTTCTGCGAGGCCATTCTGTAACCAGACGTGTACAGGAATCCAGTAACTGTGCAATGATTGCTTTATCATAGTTATTTTCCTCAGCCTTAGACAAGGCGGATTGAAAAGTCGTTAGCCAAGTGTCTAAATATTCTTTCAACTTGTCGTCCTCTACATGGGTGCCTTCGAACTCCATGTCATGCATCACTTTCAGTGCCAGTAATGTATAGTCAGCATGACTGTAATCTGGTACTCCAGCCATTCTGATGCACTTGATGAAGTCTGTTCAGTCACTAAATGTCTCAGGTTATCAATGTCAATCACACATTGTACATTAAACCAAAACTACACAAGTGACCTTCATCACACCATTTCTAATTAAAATGATACATTATAATAAAACACAATATTTTGTTCACTGTTAAAAGCACCGTCTAAATGTAAAGCCAATTAAAATATGAAAGAGTTTCAACATCTACTTCCCTAACATATTCTCTTATCCTTTTAAAACGGATGCCCACTTGAGATGTATGGTTAAAGATGAAGGTCAAGTATTTTGATGAAAAACAATGAACTGTAGAAGACATACATTTAGATGAGTGTCATTAGATGAAGTAGATGTGCTTGATTAGTATTGTAACTTTTGTTTTAAAGGCATTACTCATGGGTGGTTCTTTATCTATATTAAATTGAGAATCCTATCATTATGCACTGAACTGTGACATGGCACAAGGAGCATTAGTATTTCATGGGACTTCTGCCTGTACTGGAAGGCCATTTGATGGATAGATTATGTATACAGATATTGATTGTGAATACACACTCACCTTTCAACTACATTTAATTTAACTTTAAATTGTTCACTGATCCTTATACATGCTAGGAGAAGTGATCAGTACTGCAAGGCCTAACTACATAAATTGCTGTGACAGTTATAATTTCATGGCAAAGTTCAACAAGAGTTCACATAATTTCTTTACAAACAAACAAAAGCATTTATATGCAGCATATGATTGTTTTGATGATAATGGCCTTAATTGCAATTTAATGTATTTCAAGATATGAATGTACATTGTGTACTATTACTGTAGACTAAGTGGGGGACAACCATTCCCCCTATCTTTTGTCTGCCATATGGTATACATATAACTTGTATATTATACTGTGTGAATGTTTTTGTCCACACAACATATATCAGACTGGTTTCTATATTTTACAACATTGCTCTACCATGACTGGTTGTTGTGTTTTCAGGCGCACAGAAACCTGTCCCAGCTGCCCAACTTTTCCTTCTCCCTGGCTCTCGCCTACTTCCTGCAGGCTGAGGGCGGAGATCATGACAAGGCAGACAAACAGGTACCTATTGTTATTCTGTATTCATAACATACTTTTAGTTTTCTTACATGCATTGAGACTTAACATGAAATAAAAAATGTCAATGACATACTGTAGATATCCTGCCATGGTATAAAATATTATTTGCTACTGCAGGTACTTATAAATTGTGTATAAAAGAAATGTGTAGTTATCTTTGATAGATAGTTAACCTAATTCAACATAGTGCCCTGTATTTGAACACAATAACAAAAACATAAACAAGGTTAAAGTATATCAGAGCACCCATAAGAATCTTTCATAAGCTGGTAGTTAAACCATAGTTTACAATTTAATTTAAATGTTTAGTATGCCTTTCTCACTTCCATGCACTTTTTCTTTGATCATCTCTTTCATTTATATTACATGTATTTGTTTGTGTTTGTCATTCAGCTACAGGAAAGCCTGTTGATGTTTCCTGGAGTGCTGAACCCCCTCCTAGACAAGTGTGGCGTGCACACGGACAGTTCCACCTCCCACCCGTTCTTTTCACAACCTGACTACAGGTGAGTTCCACCTCCCACCCGTTCTTTTCACAACCTGACTACAGGTGAGTTCCACCTCCCACCCGTTCTTTTCACAACCTGACTACAGGTGAGTTTCACCTCCCACCCGTTCTTCTCACAACCTGACTACAGGTTAGTTCCACCTCCCACCCGTTCTTCTCACAACCTGACTACAGGTGAGTTCCACCTCCCACCCATTCTTCTCACAACCTGACTACAGGTGAGTTCCACCTCCCACCCGTTCTTTGCACAACCTGACTACAGGTGAGTTCCACCTCCCACCCTTCTTCTCACAACCTTGCTACAGGTGAGTTCCACCTCCCACCCGTTCTTTTCACAACCTGACTACAGGTGAGTTCCACCTCCCACCCGTTCTTTTCACAACCTGACTACAGGTTAGTTCCACCTCAAACTCGTTCTTCTAACAACCTTGCTACAGGTTAGTTCCACCTCCCACCCGTTCTTTTCACAACCTGACTACAGGTAAATTCCACCTCCCACCCGTTCTTTTCACAACCTGACTACAGGTGAGTTCCACCTCCCACCCATTCTTCTCACAACCTGACTACAGGTAAGTTCCCTGTCTCACCCGTTCTTCTCACAACCTTGCTACAGGTAAGTTTCCTGTCTCACCCGTTCTTCTAACAACCTTGCTACAGGTAAGTTTCCTGTCTCACCCGTTCTTCTCACAACCTGGCTACAGGTAAGTTCCCTGTCTCACCCGTTCTTCTCACAACCTGACTACAGGTAAGTTCCCTGTCTCACCCGTTCTTCTCACAACCTGACTACAGGTAAGTTCCCTGTCTCACCCATTCTTCTCACAACCTGACTACAGGTAAGCTCCCTGTCTCACCCGTTCTTCTCTCAACCTGACTACAGGTAAGCTCCCTGTCTCACCCATTCTTCTCACAACCTGACTACAGGTTAGCTCCCTGTCTCACCCGTTCTTCTCACAACCTGACTACAGGTGAGCTCCCTGTCTCACCCGTTCTTCTCTCAACCTGACTACAGGTAAGCTCCCTGTCTCACCCGTTCTTCTCACAACCTGACAACAGGTAAGCTCCCTGTCTCACCCGTTCTTCTCACAACCTGACAACAGGTGAGCTCCCTGTCTAACCCATTCTTCTCACAACCTGACTACAGGTAAGTTCCCTGTCTCACCCGTTCTTCTCACAACCTGACTACAGGTAAGCTCCCTGTCTCACCCGTTCTTCTCACAACCTGACTACAGGTAAGTTCCCTGTCTCACCCGTTCTTCTCACAACCTGACTACAGGTAAGCTCCCTGTCTCACCAGTTCTTCTCACAACCTGACTACAGGTAAGCTCCCTGTCTCACCCGTTCTTCTCTCAACCTGACTACAGGTAAGGGGTTCAATAAGTGTGAAGTTTCAACATGTATATATTTTATTACAATCCTTTGTTAATGACCCATCATGGGCCACCAGTAAAATAGTTGTCAGTATTGCCTAGAGGTTGGACTTTCGTGCACTGAAAGTATGTTTGTAAAATAATTATGTATATATATATATATGATATAAGTCTATGTTTAATACCATATTTCACTGACTAGAAGCCTAGAGTTACCTCAGACCTGAAATGATGAGCATTCACTGTGACATACCAAGGAAAAGTATCCTCATGGACCTTATTACAGAATCAATGTATTATTTTCCAGTGACCCAGTGGCATTGAAGCAGCTGACAGCCCTGTATGTAGGTCGGAGCCATGTCTGCTGGAAGCTGCCTGATGTTCTTCACTGGCTTGAAACCAATGTCAAGGTCGTTCTTGATCTTATTGCCAAGGGTGACCAGAGGGCGGAGACGTATAAACAGAAGTAAGTTTGAGCATACTGCTTTGATGATGATGATGAGAATTGTTTTTAGAGGATGATGAACAAAAATGAGAATAGAGAAGAAAAGAAGAAAAAGACAAACATATAAATTTCAATATTAGTACAGACAATACTGCTTCTGTTCACCTTGTCTTGTAGGCGACTGTCGAGGTACAAGGGGACACCCAGAAACATCTACCGTCATATCTTGATATCTGAGATTCGATCAG
>Ga0224511_10000952_pt1 | contig 16101 bp, 13 predicted proteins | sample SF_May12_sed_USG_2_FD_169988 | JGI IMG/M metagenome (GOLD analysis project Ga0224511, IMG submission 169988) | Sediment microbial communities from San Francisco Bay, California, United States - SF_May12_sed_USGS_8_1 | ecosystem: Environmental > Aquatic > Marine > Sediment | place: USA...
TTCAAGATTGGCATTCAACTTGATTTTCTGGAACGGAATCTGAACATCCATGGAAAAAACAGCCTTTGTTGGCAGCAGGAAACACACAAAAAACAAAACCAGTATTCTGTCAATTATTACATTTTTCATAATGACTTGCTATCAAGATATTAAAAAACCATTATCTTGTCAGCGCCTAGTGTTTTATCTGCGAGTTCGTCCATTGTACTACGTTTTGCGCCATTCATAATTTCATTATCTGTAATACCGCGCGCATCCATACATGTTCCACATAACAATAATGCCCCTTTTCTTACAATGGGTTTCAACATTACCTCAATATTATAATATCCGCTTGGTGTTTTCTGACCAGACTTGGCACATAGAACAGCATCAGCCATTAAAAAAACAGCCAACTCACTCTCTGGATCTTGTTTCAGGATGGCTGATGCCATACGTATCCCGTTATAGCTTCGTTCTGTACCATACGGTGGATCGTTTAAAATGATTAATATTTTCATTCTTCCTCCAGAAAGGATATGGAGTGTATTAATTATCTGGCTTATTTCTTAATTTCATAATAAATCGTGGTAAAAACATCACTGTCGCCAGAAGCGCAAGACCAAGCAGTCCTTTCTGAATCAAGTCCTCTCCACCAGCGATAGCTTCACGGCCCGTATATCCAATCCATGTATATGCAAAAGCGCCGGGCAACATGCAAATATAAGTGGTTACGACATAATGAAGCGGATTGATTCGGGTTAACCCCAGTGCATAATTCAATACATTAAATGGAAACAGTGGGACAAGACGTGTAAATGCAACAAATCGCCAGCCTTCGTTTTCAACGCCATCCATCAAGTATTTGAGTTTGCCGCCTGTTTTCTTTTTCACCCAGTCTGCAGCAAGATAGCGCGATACAAAAAATGCCAATGTTGCACCCAGTGTTGCACCAGTCAGATTAAAGAGTGTTCCCCACAATGGTCCAAATATTGCACCGCCAGCTAATGTAATGATTGAACCGGGAAGAAAAAAGACCGTTGCAACGGCGTATGCTGCCATAAATAATACAGGTGCAAAATCACCTAGTTGTTCAAACCAGATTTTAATCTCTGCTTCATTAAAGTGTTCGCGAAACACAATAGCAAGCGCAATACCTGAAACAAGGAGAATAAAAATAAGGGTTCGAATAATATTACTCTTGTTCATTATCGCCCCATTGGCGACGGTTAATCGCATAATCGGAAATCTTGCCAATGAATGGCATAATCAATATGCCGCTCAACCAGGAACAATGTTTGCTGTCACGGTAAGAGCGAATACCAATCGTCATGCCAGCATGACCGCCTCTCGGTTGTGCACGATAGGTACCAAATAGACGATCCCACCATGGGAGACTAAAGCCGAAATTGCTGTTGGCCTCATCATCTGCAATAGAATGATGCACTCGGTGCATATCCGGTGTGACAATAAATGAACGCAGGATTTTATCAATCGCTTCCGGGATGCGCACATTGCTGTGATTAAACATGGCAGTCGCATTCAAAATAATTTCAAACATAACTACTGCCACGATCGGTGGGCCAAGTAGCAAAATAACAGCAAACTTGATCCCCATCGAAAGGATAATCTCTAATGTATGGAATCGCGCACCTGTCGTTACGTCATAATCCAGATCAGCATGATGCACCCGATGCAGACGCCATAACAAAGGAATGGCATGAACCATGACATGCTGAATATAGATAAAGAAATCCATCACAATCACGCTTGCAATTATCGCAATGGGAAATGCAATTGGATAATAATTAAATACACCCCATCCTTGTTCTTGCGCAAACAACGCCATACCAACAGCGGCCGTGGGAAACAAAACTCTCAACACAAATGTATTAAAGATAGTAAGTCCCAGATTATTACCCCATCGCACTATTTTGGAATGAGACAAGGCGCGTCTGGGCGCAATTACTTCAAACAAGGCCATTACGGTAAATACGCCCAGAAAAAATCCCAGCCGGATCGTCTTCTCGTTTTGCATGATGAAATCTTCCATACCTTGACCTTACTTGTTGCGCATAAAAAATTAGAGGCTATACTATTCAAGTATTCGATTGAATAAGAGAATAGTGGGAGAGACCACATATGTCAACGCCAAACTTCAAACAAGACTTGCTTCAGCAGTTTGCCCGGGTTGGCAAGGCATTAAGTAATGCTAACCGATTGGAAATGCTGGAATTTCTAGGACAGGGAGAATGTGATGTTGAGACACTATCAGGCAAATGTGGACTCAGCGTTGCCAATACATCCCAGCATTTACAACAATTACGCCATGCCGGGCTAGTCAGGAGCCGTAAGGAAGGCCTCCGGGTCTATTACAGTCTGACCGGTCTGGAAGTAAATACCCTCCTCCATAGCCTCCAGCAAGTGGCTGAAAATAACCTTGCCGAGGTAGATATGCTGGTCAATAAATATCTTTCCACCATGGATGATCTGGAGCCTATTGAAGCTAATGAACTATTGAAGCTGGCCAAAAAAGGCAATGTGACTGTGCTGGATGTACGCCCGACCGATGAATACGAGGCAGGCCATATCGCAGGTGCACTAAATGTGCCCTTGGCCGAGTTGGAAAAACATCTCAAGAAACTACCAAAGAACAGGGAGATTGTTGCTTATTGTCGTGGGCCGTATTGTGTTCTTGCCTATACTGCGGTCGAGCAACTGCGCAAGAAAGGTTACAAGGTACGTCGACTGGAAGATGGTTATCCCGAGTGGCAAAGTTCCGGGTTACCGGTAGAATAGTGTGAATGGATTACGCTAATGAATTTCCCCAATCAGAAGATATTATCTATCTGAACCATGCGGGCACTGGCGTATGGCCTAAAAGAACGGCAGATGCTATCAAAGTATTCGCTGAAGAAAACATGAGGCTTGGTGCGAGCCACTATCCTGCCTGGATAGAGACAGAACACGAATTACGTAAAAACATTAAAGCACTTATTAATGCCCCGTCCGTTGATGATATAGCACTGCTAAAAAACACATCGGAGGCCTTATCTGTTGTCGCTTACGGCATTGACTGGCGTAAAGGCGATAATGTCGTAACAAGTAATCAGGAGTTCCCATCAAACCGCATTGTATGGGAGTCTTTGCGTGATAAAGGAGTTGAATTTCGTGAAGCTGATTTAAACCAGCAGGCTACAGCAGAAGACAGCTTGTTTGCGCTGGTAGACAAAAACACACGCATGATCACTATCAGTGCTGTGCAATTTGCCAGTGGTCTCAGAATGGATCTAGGGCGAATAGGCCAGTTTTGCAGGGAGCATGACATCCTGTTTTGTGTTGATGCCATTCAACATATTGGTGCATTACCAATAGACGTACAAGCCATACAGGCCGATTTTGTGATGGCCGATGGTCACAAATGGATGCTGGGACCGGAAGGCCTTGCCCTGCTCTATGTTCATTCAGATCAGCGAGAACAACTTAAACTGCATCAATTCGGTTGGCACATGGTAGAACATCCGCATGACTTTACAGTACGCCATTGGGAGCCTGCACATAGCGGCCGTCGTTTCGAATGTGGTAGTCCTAACATGCTGGGTATCTTTGGACTAAATGCGAGCATTTCTTTGCTTTTGGAAATTGGCACCAAAAATATCGAGATAAATAACATTAATAATTCTAAATATCTTATTGATAGTATTAACAATAATCCAAATCTAGAATTACTCTCATCTGCAGACAAAAATCGCCTTTCCGGCATTGTTGTCTTTCGTCATAAACAACATGACAGTACTGAATTACACCAACGACTTATGAAAGCAGGTGTTATCTGCGCGCCACGTGGTGGCGGTATACGCTTCTCTCCTCATTTTTATACCAGTACAGACAAGCTGGATCAGGCACTGAGCTACCTTGCCTGACAGCCCCTGTCCTCAAATCTTTTCAAACACGGTTAGAAAATCGTGACTTAATAGGCTAAATAGTTGTCTATTAAAGATAAAGTCGACCTGAATTTTACCGATGATCTATACACGGCCTCCTTATATAAGGAGTACCATTACAAAAACAGGGAGTAATATTTATGGGGCTACGTGCTTCAGTAGGAAGGCGAATTTCAGCATGGCTGAATCAGGAGCATGATGCGCCTGAGAGACCATTATGTGATTTTGATCGTATCGCCTATGAATTACGACCAGCTGATGTAATCCTGATTGAAGGACGCAGTCGTGTCAGTAATGTCATTCGTGTTATTACCCAAAGCTCCTGGACACATTCTGTACTTTATGTGGGTCGTGTACACGACATCGTTAGTCAGGAATTACGCGAACGCGTAACCAAATTCTACAATGGTGACCCCAATGAACAACTGGTGATTGAAGCCATACTTGGCCAAGGCACTATTGTTTCACCATTAAGCAAATACACTACTGATCACTTGCGACTATGTCGTGCTCGCGGTCTTACTCCGCCAGATGCACAGGAAGTAATAGGACATGCGGTCGCCACTTTAGGTGCCGGTTATGATATGCGACAGTTGCTTGATTTGGCGCGCTTCATGTTTCCCTATACACTTATGCCGCGTCGCTGGCGCTCCAGCCTGTTTGAGCATAATGCAGGTTCTGCTACCAGTACAGTGTGTTCAACAATGATTGCAAAGGCATTCATGCAGGTTAAATTCCCTCTTTTACCTATTGCTTTTAAGAATGATGATGGCACCATTACACTGCATCATAGAAACCCGAAGTTATTTACTCCCCGTGATTTTGATTACTCACCCTATTTTGACATTATTAAATTCCCCATCTGGGATCCACACAAGATGTCGCGCTATCAAAATATGCCATGGGATAAAGAAGGATTAATATGTAATGAGCACGGTGATTGTTTTTTACCGGATGATCACCCTGCATCTTCAAAGCAAAATGATAATGATGATCAACTGCAGGACAAGGAGCAAATGAAATGAGCTTTTTATTCTGGTTACTCATATTGATTTCCGGTGTTTTCGTGCTCGGTTATTTACGGACACCACTGATCGCAAATACATTAGCCATGGCTTTTTTTATTGCAGTGATCACTGTCAGCGGAGATCAGCCTGTTAACTCCTTCTTGCTGGGTTTGATTTGGTCAGTTTTTGCATTTGTAGCGGTCACACTGAATATACCTATGATTCGAAGAAAATTGATTTCTGATCGAATCCTTGCATTATTCCGAACAGTGACACCAACCATGTCACGTACTGAAAAGGAAGCGCTTGAGGCAGGGACGGTCTGGTGGGACGGTGACTTGTTTAGTGGCAAGCCTGACTGGAATAAATTACTCAAAATACCTGCACCAAGACTGACCGAGCGTGAGCGGGACTTTATCGATGGTCCGGTAGAAGACCTTTGTAAAATGCTGGATGACTGGAAAATCACACATGAAGATTATGATTTACCCACCGAAGTCTGGCAATTCATAAAGGACAATGGGTTTTTCAGTATGATAATTCCACGTCAGTATGGTGGTCTGGAGTTTTCTGCATTAGCCCATTCCTCTGTCGTGATGAAAATAGCAAGCCGGAGTATTTCTGCTGCTGTCACTGTAATGGTGCCTAACTCCCTTGGGCCAGCTGAATTGTTATTACATTACGGCACCGATGAACAAAAAGAATATTATCTGCCGCGACTTGCTACCGGTGAGGAGGTTCCCTGCTTCGCATTAACCGGGCCGGAAGCCGGGAGTGATGCCAGTGCAATGCCTGATAAAGGTATTGTTTGCCATGGTGAATTTGAAGGCAAACAGGTGTTGGGTATTCGTCTTAATTGGGAAAAGCGTTATATCACTCTGGGGCCGGTTGCAACCGTATTGGGTCTGGCTTTCAAGCTTTACGATCCGGATCATTTACTCGGTGATGATGAGGCACCGGGTATCACGTGCGCACTCATTCCTACCGACATTCCCGGCATAAAAATTGGTGATCGCCATATGCCGCTTAATATGGCATTCATGAACGGGCCGAATTATGGCAAGGATGTTTTCATTCCCATCGACTGGGTTATTGGCGGTAAAGCCGGCGTCGGTAATGGCTGGTCGATGTTGATGGAATCACTTGCTGCCGGACGCTCTATCTCCTTGCCCGCACTAAGTACAGGAGCAGGAAAACTAACCAGCCGTGCAACTGGCGCCTATGCGCGTATTCGCAAGCAATTCAAAACACCGATTGGGAAATTTGAAGGCATTGAAGAAGCGCTGGCACGTATTGCAGGCTTTACATACATGATGGATGCTGTCCGTGTCATGACAGCAGGTGCCGTTGACGCAGGAGAGAAACCAGCCGTTGTTTCAGCGATAGCAAAATTTAATTTGACTGAAACCATGCGTAGGGTTGTAAACGATGCAATGGATATACATGGCGGTTCCGGAATTTGTATGGGGCCACATAATTTTTTGGGACGTGTATATCAGGCAGTACCGATCAGTATTACGGTGGAAGGCGCCAACATACTCACGCGCTCATTGATCATTTATGGTCAAGGCGCCATTCGTTGTCATCCTTATGTCGTCAAGGAAATGCAGGCTGCAAAGGATAGCAATGTGATCAGTGCTTCTATCGAATTTGATAAGGCATTATTTGGTCATATTGGCTTCTTTATCAGTAATCTGTCACGTTCATTCTTATTAGGTCTTACACGTGGCCGTATAGCCACATCACCAGTGAACGATTCTCTTTCTCTTTATTACAAACAGCTTACCCATATGAGTGCCGCCTTTGCTTTTGTATCTGATGTGGCAATGATGGTATTGGGTGGCAAACTTAAGAGAAAGGAAAGACTGTCAGCCAGACTGGCTGATATTTTCAGCCAGCTTTATATTGCGTCATGTCTCCTTAAACATTATGAAGATCAGGGCGCACTGGATGAAGACTTACCGCTGGTTCAATGGGGTTGTGATATGGCGCTGAATATAATTCAGCATCGATTGGGTGAAATATTCCGCAATTTTCCGATCAGTTGGGTTGGAAAACTGATGCGTTTGGTAATTTTCCCGACAGGCAAATACTTTAAAACACCGGGTGACAGACTCGATCATGATTTAGCCACACTTTTGTTAAGCCCTTCTCTTACCCGTGACAGATTAACGGATGGTATTTTTGTTTCAGATAATCCGGAAGATGCTGTTGGTCGACTTGAAACAGCCTTAAGCAAAGTCATAGAATCAGATTTGGTTGAGAAAAAAATCAACAATGCAGTCAAGACTGGTACATTAAAAGAAGGACCGCAAGAATCTTTACTGAAAGAAGCCGTTATTCTGGGTATCATAAGCCAACAGGAGCTGGATGTTCTGCATGATGGCCTGGTGGCAAGGAAAAATGCCATCAAGGTAGACGCCTTTGAACAATTACAAACAGCAATACAACAACAAAACTGGAGTAAGGCGCAGTGAATGGACGAACCGTTTATGTGGTTGATGGCAGTCGCACCCCTTTTATAAAAGCGTTAGGCAAACCAGGAAATCTACGTGCTTCTGATCTGGCTGTTGCAGCCGGTAAGCAACTGATCGCGCGCCAGCCCTTCTCCCCTGCTGATTTTGATGAAGTTATTCTTGGCTGTGTTATGCCTGGTCCGGATGAGGTCAATATCGCCCGTGTATGCGCACTGCGTCTTGGTTGTGGAGACAAGGTGCCGGCATGGACGGTACAACGTAATTGCGCATCAGGCATGCAGGCTCTGGACAGCGCCTATCATAATATTGCCTGTGGTCAGTCAGAAATGGTACTTGCCGGCGGTGTTGAAGCCATGAGTCATGCGCCAGTGTTATTTGGTAATGCCATGGTGGGATGGTTGTCTGAATGGATGAAAGCAAAATCAGCCGGCCAGAAACTGAAAGTAATTACGCAACTGCGACCCCAACATTTTGTGCCCATTATCGGTGTACTACGTGGCCTGACAGATCCTATTGTTGGATTATCCATGGGACAAACGGCCGAAATTCTTGCACATCGTTTTAATATTACCCGTGATCAGATGGATGAATTTGCAATGAACAGCCATCATCGACTCGCAGAAGCACAGGAAAAAGGTCATCTTGAAGAAATTGAAATCATTTATGATCAAAAAGGAAACTATTACGATCATGACAATGGGGTGCGTGCAGACAGTAATTTGGGGCAACTGGCTAAACTGAAACCGGTTTTTGATCGCAAGTTCGGCAAAGTCACTGCTGGCAACAGCGCCCAGATCACTGATGGTGCAACCTGGTTGATTCTGGCCAGTGAAGAAGCGGTTAAAAAATACAATTTATCCACGATGGGTAAAATTACCGATACACAGTGGGCAGGACTCGATCCGGCACAAATGGGACTGGGTCCGGCGCACGCAATGGCACCCATTATGCAAAGAAACAATTTCGAAATCAGTGATATTGATTACTGGGAAATTAATGAAGCCTTTGCTGCACAGGTTCTGGCTGTTATAGAAGCATGGAAAGATAAAAACTATTGCACCAACGAATTGGGGCTCGATAAAGTAATCGGTGAAATCCCCTATGATCGGCTCAATGTGGATGGTGGTGGTATCAGCATCGGACATCCGGTCGGTTCCAGTGGTGCACGCATTGTGTTGCATCTTTTGCATGTGTTGAAGAGAAATAATGCAAAACGAGGTATCGCCAGTCTTTGTATTGGTGGTGGTCAGGGTGGCGCAATGTTGGTGGAAAGAACATGAAACACTGGCACTACGATACAGATGATAACAATATAGTCTGGCTTGGTATCGACAAGGCGGATGCCGGCGCCAATGTGCTTTCCGAAGAAGTCCTGAATGAGTTATCTGAATGTCTTGAACGCGTTACTAATGATAATCCAGATGGATTGATTATTTATTCGCGTAAATCATCCGGTTTCATCGCCGGGGCGGATATAAGCGAGTTTACCAAAGTAACAGATCGAGAATCTGCATTAACTGTTATCCAGCGCGGACAAGATGTTTTTAACCAGCTTGAAAAAGTGGGTTGCCCGACTGTTGCGATGATTAATGGGTTTTGTCTCGGTGGAGGCATGGAAATGGCCTTGGCATGCGATTACCGCATCGCAGATGAAGATAAGGCAAAACTTGGTTTGCCTGAGGTTCTTCTTGGAATTCATCCGGGATTCGGTGGTTCTGTCCGCCTGCCACCATTGGTGGGGGCACCGGCTGCAATGGATATGATGCTGTCTGGGCGCGCACTGAATGCGCGTCGTGCCGCAAAAATCGGGTTGGTTGATTATGCCGTACCATCACGACATCTGGAACATGCTGCCGTAACCATTATCAAGGAGCGTCCGTCCAAACGCAGGGCAAGCAAGCTGCTTTCACTGACCAATAATAAATTGATTCGCCCACTGCTGGCTTTGTATCTGGTAAAACAGGTTAAAAAACGCGCGAACCCGGGTCATTACCCTGCTCCGTTTGCATTAATCGATGTCTGGAAAGATTACATGGATAATCCGCATCGTATGATGGAAGAGGAAGCCTATTCTGTCGCACGACTGATTGTTGGTGACACTGCCCAGAATCTGGTACGCGTATTTTTCCTGCAGGAGCAACTCAAATCATTTGGAAAACCTGATAAAAACAATCATACAGAATTTAAACGTGTACACGTTATCGGTGGCGGCGTCATGGGTGGTGATATTGCTGCCTGGTGTGCGTTACGAGGTATGCAGGTTACTGTTCAGGATCGCAATCCGGAAGCGCTCGCACGAGTAACTAAACGTGCTTATGATTTATTTAAAAAACGCCTGAAACTACCACGCCTGATTCAGGATGCCATGGACAGACTAATGCCGGACATGAAAGGTAATGGGCTGTCACATGCTGATGTTGTCATTGAAGCTATTTTTGAAGATGTAACAGTCAAACAAAATCTGTTCAGGGAAATTGAGCCTAAAATGAAACCGGGAGCAATTTTGGCTACCAATACATCAAGTATTCCACTTGAGGAACTCAGCACAGTTCTTGAGAAGCCACAAAATCTGGTGGGGCTTCACTTTTTTAATCCTGTAGCCAAGATGCAATTGGTGGAGATTGTTAAGGGCGCACAAACAAGCAACGAAGTAGCGCAAAATGCTGCAGTCTTTACCCGTTTGATTGATCGACTTCCACTGCCGGTTAAAAGTGCACCCGGATTTCTGGTAAATCGTGTGCTTATGCCTTATTTGATTGAAGCTGTAATTCTGGCTGAACAAGGCATACCACTTGAGGCAATCGATAAGGCAGCACTGGATTTTGGCATGCCAATGGGGCCAATTCATCTGGCTGATACAGTTGGACTTGATATTTGTTTACATGTTGCTGAAATTTTATCGAAAGAACTGAATATTACAGTGCCTGAAAAGCTCAAGAATCTGGTAGAGAAAAAACATCTTGGTGTAAAAACGGGGCAAGGTTTTTATACATATAAAAATAAAAAACCGGTTCTTTCAAGAAACAGTAGCTATACCCCGCCAGAAGATCTGGCAGATCGCATGATATTCCGTATGTTAAATGAGGCTCAAGCCTGTTTGCGAGAACAGATAGTAGATGAAAAGGACATGCTTGATGGTGGTATTATATTTGGCACCGGATTTGCACCATTCCGTGGTGGCCCCATGCATTATGTTGAAAAACGCGGAAAGAGCGTTGTTATTGAACGGTTCAGTGAATTTGAAAAACGATATGGCCAGCGATTCAAAAAAGATGCGGGCTGGGATTAATTCAGACTAAATAATAAATGGATAGAATATGAGTCTTACCAACGACATGATTTCAATAAACACTATCAAGACACTGGATGGTGCATTCCTTGAGCGTGTTAGACGCACCCCCGATAGTATTGCCTATCGCCAGTTTGATGAAAAACGACAGGTTTGGGTCGATGCTACCTGGGCTGAAATGGCGGTTGAAGTTGGTCATTGGCAGGCTGCAATAGGTGCAGAAGGTGTAGTTGCCGGTGATCGTGTTGCAATCATGATCAGAAACTCACGTGAATGGGTTGTCTTTGAACAGGCGGCACTGGGGCTTGGACTGGTGATTGTTCCTCTTTATATTAATGATCGTGCCGGCAATATCTCATACATCATTAATGATGCAGACGTTAAATTGTTATTAATTGGCGGTTCTGAGCAATGGGAACAATTAAAATCAGTAAAAGATGATATAGCGCCATTAAAACGCATCATCTATGTTGGTGATCTGGATGACGTGCACTCAGAACCCAGAATGATAAAGGCCACTGAATGGCTCTTTGGTAAAGCAGGTGTGCTTAAAAAAAGGCATGGCGATCCGAATGCGCTTGCAAGCATCGTATACACTTCTGGTACAACCGGGCGTCCGAAAGGCGTAATGCTGTCTCATTATAATATTTTGTGGAATGCATGGGCAGGAACACAACATATTACAGTCTATGCAGAAGATTTATTTCTTTCCATTTTGCCTCTATCGCACATGTTGGAGCGCACTGCCGGATACTACATTCCGATGATGGCAGGTTCAACAGTGGCTTTTGCACGCTCTGTGGAAACATTAAGTGAAGACCTGCAAACAGTTGCGCCAACGATGTTTATTTCAGTACCTCGCATTTTTGAACGTGCGTTGAGCAAGATACAGGCAAAACTGGCAACTGAATCAGAAGTAAAACAAAAGCTGGTCAAAAAAACATCAGATATAGGCTGGCATTATTTCGAATACAAGCAAGGTCGCGCAAGCTGGTCACCTAAGCTGCTTCTCCGTCCGATACTGCAAAAAATTGTCGCCAGTAAAATAGCAGAACGTCTTGGTGGCAGGTTGCGCATTATTGTCTGCGGTGGTGCCCCTCTCCCTGAATATGTGTCCCATTTTTTTATTGGCATGGGGTTGGAACTACAACAAGGTTATGGGTTGACTGAAACCAGTCCGGTAATAAGTGTAAATCCGGTTGAAGATAACGATCCGGAAAGTGTTGGAACACCATTGACTGATGTTGAAATCAAAAAGAACATGAATGGTGAATTAATGACTAAATCACCTGGCGTGATGATGGGTTACTGGAACAATGAATCGGCAACACAAGCCATGATCGATCCGGACGGCTGGCTACATACCGGTGATATTGTACGCATTGAAAATAATCACATCTATATTACCGGACGGCTGAAAGAAATTATTGTAATGTCTAATGGTGAAAAAGTACCACCAGCTGATATGGAAAGCGCTATTTTATGCGATCCATTATTTGAGCAGGTTATTGTGTTTGGTGAAGGCATGTCTCGTCTAGGTGCAATTATTGTCCTTAACAAGGAGCATTTAAACGTGATTAATAGTCACTCCTCTGAATATAATGACTCAATGTCCAGAGATATAGTGAATGATGTTATATTGAAATCCATCAATAATCAGCTTTCAGCATTCCCGGGTTATGCACGAGTTGAGCATGTGATTGTAGAGGAAACACCCTGGACAATTGAAGATGGCTATATGACGCCAACATTAAAGCTAAAGCGCAATGAAATAATGAAAAAGCATGAAGCCGAGATAAGTCATTTCAAAAAATAAGGAATCATGCGATTTCACAGATAATTATTTATTTGTGTATAGCTCAGCTCGGTAATAAATCGATATCCAGATCATCTTCTGATTCTATGTATTTATACTTGCAACGATTCCGACCACTGCTTTTTGCAGAATAAAGCATCATTTCCGCATTTTTTATACACGAATCCAGATCAAAATTGATTTTTTTTATGTCGGCGATAAAAATCGCTCCGATTGATACAGTGACAATTCCATAGGGCTGGTTTGTTTTGTGTGCCAAACCAAGATCCATTATGCTTTTGCGTATTTTTTCTATTGTATCCACGGCTTTATTTGATGACTCAATGTTTATAAAAAAACAAAACTCTTCCCCACCATATCTGAAACAATAATCAGAGTCACCTTGTAATAAAGCGCTCAGGGTGCGCCCTGTTTTTCTTAAAACATCATCGCCTCGGCGATAACCATATGTGTCATTATATTTCTTGAAATTATCAATATCAATAATGCCAAAGATAAATCCTTTGGAAGCCAATTTCTCATTATTTACCTCTTTGTTAAATAGAGGTTCAAGCAATTGGCGGCTTGGCATATTGGTTAATTCGTCGGTAACTGAAACATGTTCAAGCTCACTGTAAACCCTGGTTTGCTTTTTGTAATGAAGTACGGAAAGGAGCGATATGAAAAACACACATATGACTGTCAAACATATTGTAAATACTATTTGACCCATGTATGAAGAAGCTCTGTTCTCAAGCTTGCTCTCGAGCCGATTTGTTGTCGCAATAAATATTATGCCTAATTTGTCAATTATTTGTGTTGCATTTTCAAAAAACAGCTTTGCATTATCTTCTGAATAAATTGCACATGGATAGTCATCACATTTATTGATTATTTCTCTTATTTTTTTGTTAAACGCATCAATTTCAGATGAGATTGCAGATCGAATATCAGAAAACACACTGCTTGAATAGGTATTAAAAAGATTGAATTTTGATAAATTATAATCGGCGATAGCAATCAGGCCAATTATGGCATCCCCCTCACGCCTGTTTATTATTTCCTTTGAGATGTAGCTGGCACCTAATCCACGTATTTTTGCGATCGACTCGATTGACTCAGGGATTTTGTGAACAACAATATCCATAAGATAATATGTTTCAAGGTTGTCATCGAGAATAAGGTCTGATCTTTCTGAAACCTTGAGAATAAGGAGGTACAAATCATCAATAATAGATGTGTAGGTATTAAATAGTTCAACTTCGTCGGTTACTGTGGTTTTGCTGTATAAAGTCTCTACCCTTTCCAGTATGTTATCTATATCGTTATTTATTTTAAAATAAGATGCCAGATTTCTGTTTTGGGTATTTGATAAACTATAACTAACACGATTTATGCCATATGCGATCTGATTTCCAATCTCTTCAGAATGTGTGTTTACCTGGATTTGTGCAAGTCCTCGCATCCTCTCCAGATTTACCATTGCGTTAAATATTTTTTGAATTGCATGCAGGCCATCTATTTCATTTTTCATGGTACTGTATTGTTTGTATGTATTAGTAATGCCAAAAGATACTGATAAGCACAGGAGAATTGTTGGCACAAATATGGCGATAAAAAGACTGGCTAGAAGTGGTTTCTTATTATTCATTTTCTTTACCGCTCGTTAAGTATTCATCATCCATTATCAATAACTTATCCAGGGTACTTTATTTGAGGCAAATCACTTCTAAATATCAATACTATATTTAGTCCAATTGAGAATAATATAGTATTTTCAGCACACAAGAATACGCATTAATAGTAAGGGATAATTACACGTATGCATAGAATAAAGCGCATTACATCATTATGCGGAGGATTATAAAATCAGGGTGGGAATCAATTAACCGAACAACTGATGATAATTTCGCGTTGTAACTTCTGCCATTCTTTCGATCGTTGTTCCGCGCAAGTTTGCAATATGTTCGGCAACATATCTGACATATGATGGATAGTTGGTTTTGCCGCGAAATGGGACTGGAGCCAGATATGGCGAATCAGTTTCTATCAAAATACGATCTTCAGGAACCTGTTTGGCCACTTCCATCAGTTGCTCTGCGCTCTTGAATGTAACAATCCCTGAAAAAGAGATATAAAAATTCATATCAAGCGCCTGCTTTGCCATGTCCCAGTCTTCAGTAAAGCAATGCATTACACCCCCAATATCAGCAGCATTTTCTTCCTTCATGACCTTCAGCGTATCATCACGTGCCTCACGGGTATGAATAATGAGCGGCTTTTTACTCCCCTTCCCGGCTGCTATGTGCTGGCGAAAACGTTCTCGTTGCCATTCCAGATCACCTTTGCTTCTGAAATAATCCAGCCCCGTTTCACCGATCGCAACCACATCTGGATCACTGGCCAGCTTAATCAATTCATCTGCATCGGGCTCATGTTCAACCTCGTCATTGGGATGGATGCCAACAGAGGCTGAAATATCATCGTTGGCCTTTGCAATTGAAAGTACATCCTTGAAGTTATCCAGATCAATGCATACACAAAGCATATGCCCGACTCCATTGGCACGCGCATCATCCAGCGCAGCATCGAGACTGCCATCGAACGCCTTGAGATCGAGTCTATCCAGATGACAATGTGAGTCAACAAGGTAGGGTTTATTTGTCATAGCGTATTTTTAACCACAATCACAACTTGGTTATGGATCATAAACGACCAGCCCAAAATTAAAAAGGCTGACATTTATGTCAGCCTTGTGAAATTATCAGTATTCACACTGAATAATGAATTCTTGTCCTACATTGTATGCGTCGGGCGATCAGATTTAAGTGCGCCGGCAAGATAAGTTTCGATCTTGTTGCGCGCAGCCCCATTGTCCTGATCGCTAAATTGGACACCTATACCGGCCGGCCGATTATTTTGTGCGCCTTTGGGTGTAATCCAGACAACCTTGCCTGCAACAGGCAGCTTCTCGGTTTCTTCCATTAAGGTAAGCAACATGAAAACTTCATCACCGATTTTGTAGCTTTTATTTGTAGGAATAAAAAGACCGCCGTTTTTCACAAATGGCATATAGGCAGAATAGAGCGCGCCCTTGTCTTTAATAGTAAGGGATAAAATCCCTTGTCGCATTGGTGGTGGTTTATTTTCAGCCATCTTCTAGTTCTTTTGTAATCGCTTCCATTCTATCAGGAGACCTTCAAGCAGCATTTGCGCATTACATTGTGTGTCCGCCAGCTTCAAGGTATCGGTTATTTTTTCCTGGAACGCATATAACCCTGTTAAGTTTAATCCCTCAGCAAAATGCTGCAAATTTGTTCTTAGATCCGGGTTGTTCAACTGAGGTGGGTTCTGCACCACTTTTAGCCGAATAATGTCCATAATCCAGGTACTTAACCAGTATAGCGGCTGTTTAATACCATTTTTTAGCCAATCTGATGCTAATTTTGCCGGCTCGTGAATTCCGTCTGCAATTTCACGAAATCCGGTGAAATGACTGTCTCTGATAGACAAAACATCGTTTTCAGCCAGTTTGAGGGCTTCCAGAGGGCCTCCACTTGCCAATGCCAGCAGGGTTTCTGCCTGCGTTATGCTTTCAGGCTGGCTTTTA
>Ga0224511_10000953_pt1 | contig 16099 bp, 9 predicted proteins | sample SF_May12_sed_USG_2_FD_169988 | JGI IMG/M metagenome (GOLD analysis project Ga0224511, IMG submission 169988) | Sediment microbial communities from San Francisco Bay, California, United States - SF_May12_sed_USGS_8_1 | ecosystem: Environmental > Aquatic > Marine > Sediment | place: USA...
ATTTCTTTTTACTCTTGTGTTTGTGAGATTTATGGGATTTGTGTTTTCTTTCACAATCATCTCGCAGGGGACTGTCTCTATATTTATAGTCTTGATTTGCGGATGTTCCCTCCGGAATCTCCCCATCCTCCATGCTATAAGATCTGCTCCGTTCTCTTTTTCGCCGTTTGTATGATAGTCTTTCCTCCTCACCCCCTCTATGACCTCTCTTATAATGCCCCTCCTTGGATTCATTACTATGATCCCTGTTAGAGCCCCTTTTGTGATATCTACCATCCGAAACACCTCTATAGTCACTCATACTCCTATCAGAGGTGTCACTATAGCTTCTTTTATTATCCCTCTTATCGTCTACTCGACTAGAGGCTCTATCATTTCTATGATGCCTATACCCATGATCCTGGGTGTGAGTCTCTCTCTGCCTGGAATCTTCATATCGCTCATGGTTCCTGCTGTGTGTATGATCTTGTCTGTCTGTTAAACCACTACTGGTATGACTAGAGGTCACCCCTACATATCCCTGAGTCCGGTGACCGAGTTTTCTCTCAGCTTCTTCTCTGACGAGTTTTATTGGCTTACGGAATGGTCGATCTTTTCCTCCAAATCTCAGCTGCCCGGACTCCTTTTTACCTCCGAAACCACCTCCAAGCCGACGTGGGACCCAACCTATGGTAAACAATACTTAGGGTAAAGTGGCGGCTTAGTGAGGTTCCCAGTCAACTGCATTTTATTACACCGTCATTAGATTCTCTTAAATTTGTTTATCTTTCTCCACAGGTTCAGACCTCCATATTCAGTAGTAGTTCATAGGTCTGGTAACGTAATAGCTCAGTGGTAAAACGCTGGGCCCACAATAATGAGAACCGGGATTCGTATACCAGTCATGGTGAGTTCCGATTGTGAGCCAAAACCAAGCCACGCTATGAGGCGGAGGATTGGTACTGACCCGCTCGTGGTGCTCCATGCTAAGTCTCACTATGAGGTGGAGCATTGATACTGACCCGCTCGTGGCGCTCCATGCTAAATCATAACCAGTGAAAAAATTTATCTAACCATAACAATGAAGACGTGCAAGAAACCAAACTTGAAAGATTTTCACCAGAATGTGTTTTCTTTTCATGATTTTGATCAGCAGCCTTACCTGGCAGTTCTCGCTCGATTTCCATCTCAGTGAAGACACATCGATCGTCTATGTAGGTTTGGTCTGCCCTGGTAGCTGCTAGTCGGGCAGACGAACTCGATTTGAATTCGATGAAAGCATATCTAAGGAAAAAATTCATATTTACTCAGGCAACACAATGAAAAATTTCATGGCCGTTCGAATGAAACATATCACGAAACTGAAAAAGTTTGCTCTCTGAGTGCGTAAAAAAACATAGATTTGATCTGAACTTAAGCAAATAGGCCTATCATTATGTTCAATTGAAAAGGGTAAAGATTGTTCCTTAGCCAATGGCCCTGTGGTTAAGTGGCTGTTAGAGAGCCAGCTTACATCGGCAACGGTGTAACTGAGGTGGTTGCCACTCCCCTTCCTCACCGCCTTCATCCTCCCTAACTCTCAAGAGTGGGTGAACAAGGAGAATTTATGAAAAATCCTCTGCACAACCTGTCTTGAACTCAGGACCTTGAACGCCAGCGGTGAACGGTCTAACCAATTGACCACAGGGCCTCTGTTATTAATTTCAATTAATGTCTTTTAAAATTAATAGGCGCTGCATTTGTTTCACTATGTGCATAGGATGAGAATCATTATCATATGTCACAATTTCTCATTATAGCTATCAGTAATAATCCCAAACTTTGTTTTACAGATTGCATTCAATTATCCCACCTGTGACCCAACTCCCTATTTTTGATATATACGGTATTGTTGTCAATAGAGCCAGCATACGGTTTTAGTCTCAGAACGATGCCTCGATGGTAGCCAAGTTTCCATACGGGTTTCTACTAGACATGGAAAACTTCACAAAATTAAATTACTAAACCAGTTCTGTTTAGTGGCAAGAAGACACCTAGTACAATGACAAGAACTCAAGCGGATTAGCGTATTAGTACCAAGCGGATTAGCTGACAGTTACCAAGCGGATTAGCTGACAGTTTGTGTCTTTTTCTGATGGTTTATGGGTTTTAGAACATGAGCGATAACCATATTGGGGTTTTTTTCTTAATTTTCTTAAACATTCTACTTGACGCCTTATATCCAATTTAATGGACCTCTTAAGCCTGAGGCTTGTTGAAGCAGTAGGGAAGTCAAGGAATTGTGTGAGGAGCTCATACTCACATTGGCAACCTGCCGTGACCCGGATTCGAACCAGAGGTCTCAAGGTGCAAACTCAGTGCTTTAACCATTGAGCCATGCCGCTATTACATTGCTAGTTTATGGGGTAAATTTTACCTTTTAGACATACCGCTTATAATGTCCCTCACCAAACGCAGTCGGCGGATGGATCCATACTTGCAGAATACCTAAACAGATAATAAAACCACATTATGGTATTGCCACACTGGATGATTTTCATCAGACTAATCCCTACAGCCACGCCGTCAAGTCACTCGATACAATTATGGAGTTGTCTCCTTTTCTTATATACCGGCTGAAATACTAGCATACTAGGATTTAGAACAGGAATAAACCATTCTAGCCAGAAATAAGCCACTAGCTAACAATTAACCAATGATCATGATTTCCGTTTTATTTCGACCAGTTCTGTTGTTATCGTTTTCAATTTAGCTGAAATGGCAGTCCAAGTCGGCAACGGAGATAAACACACAAACCAGTACCATGAATACTAATACATCAATTTTTATTGCCATGGCATCACAACCATGTTATCTCAATGATCACACTCTACAACATTTCTTATTGGGGTCACTCGATTTCCTCCTCATATGACCTCATTCCATTTTTGGAGTCGGACGTCCAACCCCAGCGTCGGATCCAAAGCGCTACAGATACCCGATAGAGCAAAAAAGCACTTCTGCTGCCCGGTTAGATAGTTGTATTTTTAACCAGTAACGGCTGAGCATGGAGAGCCACGAGAGAGTCAGTATCAATGCTCCATCTTGTGGTGAGACTTATTTTTCAAGCTATGATTGATCTGAGGACACTGTAGGCCTATATTCATAATTTTCTTCGTTATTTTGTGCCTGGGGTTCTGATGGCAGGGGTGAGAATTATATGAGGCGCTCATACACTCAGTGGTTATAAGATATGGTGAGCGCTTGACTTCACTTGCTGGGAAGCACCTGAACCGCTATCTGAACTTGTTTTCCGGATACACACGACGCTGGTAGTAGTAGACATTAGGGAGCAGAGGGCAGCGCCTGGGCAATATAGTGACAGCCCAACAAATAACACCAATGAAAGCTGCACCATTGTGGTTGCCATTGAGGTATCGAGCTCACAAATGACATTTACTAAATCCCCTCTGCAATCTAACCTTAGCCACAGCTGACAAGGGTATCCCCCAATCTATTAAACCACAAAGAAGCGGCCCTTCTCGGCCCCAGGACTCTATCCCTTTCGCACCGTGCTACACCGGCATTGGCAATATTTTCACACCAGTTACAGTCAAATGGCGATAGTATAGGGGCACCCACCTCTTGCAGAGTATCCTCAGTAGTTTCAGGGTTCAGTCTGCCAACAAAAACTGTACAAAGAGGATCTCCCTGAACCTGTCTGAATACATGATAGTTAGATTAGTTCACAGTGATCTATCCAATAAGTCAGTATGGTTTCAGGAGAGCTCAGACATTAGAGCGACTGACCCCAGATCAAACAGGCCTAAGTTGCATTCTTGGTCATACTGGGGTTCTACTGTGTGCATGAGCTCCTCGTAAAATTTTTAGCTCCTACCACTCCAGTACAAGCCTCAGGTTTCAGTGTCCATTGAATATGATTGCCTAATGCTCGCTTAGATCATAAAATTAAGAGACTGATTACATCGATCTACTACTATTAGTATTAGTTGTTTACTTACTTGTTGGGTTTGTATTTAGCCAGACAGGCTCTTATTACTGCCCTGTCATGGGGACGCTCGTCTGTGCCATCGATACTTCCACATGTCAAAGGATCATATTTTGTGGCGATTGGTTGCCAGGTAACCATAGCCGAACCTGCAAAGTGTAGAACATCATATACAAGACCTGTTTAGTAAAACGGTGCCAAATTTTCCTAGACTACAAGGCGTAATGTTTCATGGATATTGCACAAAACAACCAAACTTTTGTGAGCGTCGTGAAGAACCAATGGTACAAGGAAAGAAATGCTCAAAGATCATGGGGGGAGGAACTGCTTAAGTGGTAAAACTGACTAACAGTAACAGTAACAACAGTAACAGCCCCCAACTTCTAGCTAATCAGTGCTAGTAGTCGTAGAACCAGTACTACAAATAATCTACTACCACTGTCAATTATGCGGGTAGGACCGTAGTAGTAAAATGCTCAAATCACAATTTAGTCACTCAGACACTGACAGTGAAACAGTCAGTGAGTCACTGTCAGTCATTGACTCACTCACTCATCGCTGACTCGGTCACTTACTCACTAACTCAGGAGTCAGTAGTAAGTTGTAAGTGTAACTACACTCCACAGTCTACGCTAAAGCAATGCACTATGCAGTAACAACTAATGACTCCAGTATCCGTAACCCTTATAGTATTCTATCTCAGCAAATAATATGTACACGGCGTATATTAAATGTCAATGGTTCCATTCAGGCAAACAACTTACTGGCAACTGAAAATTGGAAATGTCTTGAACTTCTAAGTGCCTGCAGGAACTTACGAAAAACGAACAAAGGTGGAATCGGTATGAAATATTTCAAATGATTCATACGCATATCGCCGAGTCTCACGCTTTCTGGATATTCAGCTTGATGTATACCACATCAAACCTGCATCGAAATTGAACAATAATAATTTATACATTAGTTTATTTTTCACAGTTTTTCAATATGTCTGTTGGGTTTCCACGTGCTTCTAGGTGTTCTTTGGGGTGACGCGTATTATTACATAGCACACCGCCTGGCGATTGTCAACAAATGCACGTTTCGCTCTGTGTCGGTCAGACAACAACACAACTAGTCGTTTGAGTTTGACCAGATCTCCAGCGTCTTCAGAGAATCATGTGAGTATTCGCAGACGGCTTGGCCATGGCTTTGCGATATAATCGGCGATTCATGGAAGGTTTAAACGAAGGAAGACCCTTGCAACACGACCGGCTTGCTTACCTCGCTTAAGCAAGCCTAATCACCCTTACTCATACTCACAACCTAATTAATAACTAACAGTAACAGTTGAGTTTGCAATATGATTTGTTTTGGCGGCATCGGTGTTCATAGATCTGTCTGGAGTGACTGTTTCTGACATGAAATCTTTTATTCGGTTAATCGGTTTTACTGAAGTTGTGAGAGCCGCATTATTTCCCTACAAGATCGGCCAAGCATTCAAACATTGACCGATAGAGTATCGGCTGGGTCGGAGTTTGTGATATCTGTCACGTGTCAATGACTGAATATTGACTGAAATATGAGCAGTTATGCAGTCTAATATTGGATCGATTTATCGCTGAGCTCCGTGTGTTCTCTGCGTAGGGTTAGGATAGTTCTAGAATAGTTCTTTACTGTTTTGGGATCATCCAATTGATGACCTTTTTTGCAATAGAAATTATGCAATTTCTCAGACCCATAACCACATAGAAAATAAGATATGAGCTTACTGATATGTTGCTATGTTGTATGATACTATTACATAATGGTAATATATTAGATCCTTAATGATAAATTGTTAGTATCAGATGAATCTTAAACTTATTTAAAAAGGGGTTTATGCCGGATTTCATGGTAGGATTTTGGAACGGTGATTCAGGGACCAGGCCCGTGAGCAAAATTCAGCGAAGATGCAAATTTGAAAGTCTTGTAGCGCTAGGCAAAATGGTGCCTACAAAAATAGCACTTGGAATTCCAATTCAGCCTTATTTTGTCTCATTCAATGTAACTAACTGCCTTTGTTGTAGTTCGGCCTTTCTATTTTGATTTAGACTTCAGAATAGATGCGTAAATCCGGATTCATTTTGTCAATGCAGTACCCATTAACCGAGGTTTCCATCATACTTACTCCGGCTCGCGGGCGCGGGAGTTAAAAAGAAACAGGATATATATTTAATGGCCGTCTGGTGGTGGTGATATATGGCCTATCATCGGAATGATAATTCCATATTTTGTCCTGGTTCCCTCTGGTATTAGTTCTGTTTGCGTTATTCAACTTGCATCATCCGTGTGGGTGTGTGCAGTATGCCAAATCTGATTGGTCGAACTGAAATTACTTATCATGGTACAGACTAGCCAAAGCCAGGCGCTATTAATCATTATTTCTGAAAAATGTAGTAACGATTATCTGTGTGTACATTGCTAGTTACCTAGTTAACTAGCTGGTGTAATAACCCTCTGCCTCTTAATTTTCGTATATCCCTTCTTTCTTCTATGACGTCTTCACTGCGATGGTGGTGCTACCGGGTTAGACCTTTGTCTTTTCACCAGTCATGGTTTAGCATGGAGCACCTTGACACCGCTCCACCTCATAAAGAGGCTTGTTTTTGTTTTGAGCTAGGATTATAAAGTGAGGAGTTCGTACTCACAACGGGAGCTCGCGGTTGCGAGTCTAATGCTCTACCGTTGAGCCATCCGGCTATCCCAGTTTATATCGTTTAATGATGATGGAAATCCTTCCTGTTTTATCTCCAGTGCACAGTGTAATTACAATATTACATGTACTTCAGTGTCAATAGCCTTGCTATCGAAGGTATGAGCAGTGTTTTATGAGAAGGTCGCGAAGTCGAGAAGTTATAAAGTAAACTATTAGACGTTCAGCAAACCAGCCAAAGACATGCTGTCTCAGAGAGTTTAGGACAAGACAAAAATGTTTTTTCATGATCAAGGGTTTCAACGCGATAAAGTGAACCACCCTTTTTGTGTCGATCACCCGAATGCCCCTCAAATACTTAGCTTCGCTAACCATTTGAGTCAGTCTCAGCATAAGGTGAAATGTAAACCAAAAAGGGTGGAAGTATCCATCCTCTTTTGATATACGATAGTGACAGTGCGGTGCGACCTTCACTGGCTTACTAAAAGACAAGTCAGTAGAATATTAGTACAAATAACAAGGTCAATTTCCAAGCTAAAATTGCAAGTGCCTTTTGGGTGTTGCGCTTGGTTAGAAACTGTAATAATCTTGGCATGAGCCTGATATCTGCACTAGCCACGTTACCAATCTCCTGGCGACGCAGACAAATAATGAATTTTATTTTTCAAACTGGCCCGTGACTTTACACCAATTTATTTACCACTATCTACTTGTTCTACCATTCTTTACATTTCAAGAAACAAAAAAGGTCTTTTGTCATATACTGCGTTGAATTAAATCACTGAAATGAAAAAAAAGCTGTTTTCAACAAGCCGTTATGCCACATGTCCCAACACCTAAAGATTCGCTCACTCCCCACATGTAGCTAAATGTGATGTTTAGCGGTCTGTCATGACTAATTCAGACATATATACCATCTGGGTTCTGCGGTCTTTTGGTTTAGACCAACCATCTGTCACATGTCACCTGACTGGTCAAACAAAATTACACCTGAAGCTTTGCTGCGTCTTTTAACCACCAGACATTCCAAATAAGGCTACACAGAGGCCTCTTTAAACCTTTTATTCCCATGTGGGGCCCTGGTTTTGCGCCGTTTGCGTGTGTGCGGTATCATTTCCCTGATGCGCGTTTTTCTACCTCCCCAGGCAGAAGACATATTCTTATGAAGAGATTGAGAAGATAGCTAATGGACTGCTGGCTCGGACTGAAATACGCCCCAAAATTGGCATCATCTGCGGCACGGGATTGGGCGGACTCGCTAGTACTGTGGAGAATGCCACATCAATTGAGTATACAGACATCCCTGACTTCCCTGTGAGCACAGGTAGGTGGCGCTAACTGACATTTCCCTGGCTTAAACATCATCAATCCAACATGGTCGTTAGAATCTGGATGAAGTTGAAAAGGCTTTAGAAGGCCTCGCATATGGCCGTATTCAGAATGGCTGGAGGTTGAAAGATGCGGCGAAGCTTCAAGTGTATTTCATCTGACTGCGTCCGATACATACCCTCCATACCATAACCATATGGTAGATTGGCAACAAGCCAAATTGTTTGTTTCTATCTCAATTCGTCAATATTGGAATAGCTTGCCACCCTAATCATCCAGATATAGGTACAAACAATAATCAGGCGTATATACGGTTTCACAGCCAGGCTGTGGAACAGTTTTAATCTTGATTTAGTTAATGCAACTAGTGTACACAATTTAATCTTGATTTAGTTAATGCAACTTCTTCTATCAGCCATTGTCTGTCCATGGTTGAACTTTGGCCTTCCTCCTCGCTGTCCACAGATTGTGTGGTGTCATTGAGGGGAGATTGAGCCATTTTCTGCCACGCTGGCTCAGGACGGGTTGGCAGAGCGCGATCAGCCAGGGAAAAATCCCTTGAAATACTCCGCCGTGGCTGGGAATTGAACCTGGGCCACGGGGAGGACAGACAGTGCGCTATCCCACTGAGCTATCATGACTGACTAATGCAACTAGTGTACACAATTTTAAAACTCTGCCTTCGCCTTTCTGTTACGCGTGTTACCTGTGGATTTTTTACCTGGAGTGTCTACTGCACTCTCTTTCTGGCCCTAGGTTTTATTTGACTAGATGTTCAGGGGGCGCAATCGGATTGTGTAGCCAGCGACATATCTCTGCATGTCTCTGCATGTAGCGGCAAGGCTTCCTTTTTGCAATGTGGTATTGTGGGAGAGTTTACGTTTCGCACCTGGACCAACAGATGGAATGTCGAAGAACTTTTCTTTTGACAATACTGACAGCGATTTTGTTAAAATTTAGAAGTCTCAGCTGTTACTAGACAACATCTGTGTTGAAAACCGTCAAATATGCCATGTCATTACAATATTTGATCTGCAAAAGCAGTCTGCGGGTACATGTATCAATACATGTACCCGCATACTCAATTGAGATGGTACCATTGTTATATAAAGGATCCTGATCAAACTAGCGATACTAGTGGTTCTAGTCTAGTCTTAATGGAATAGCTCAACGATGGAGTGCTGGACACAAACCTGAGCTTAGACTCCGGACATAATGGGCTCTTATTGGAAGTGTGAACTCCTCAAAGATCCTGGGAGTGTAGATAGGCGCCGCCAATCTGTAACAAGCCCATTAAAGATGCAGCGGTAGAGCAATTTTCTGTATCTTACAGTACCTGGTCATGCTGGTAGACTAGTGTTTGGAACACTCAGTGGTAAACAATGCGTCTGTATGCAGGGCCGATTTCATATGTACGAAGGATATGGTATGTCACAGGTTAGTTGCCACAAACAGCGTCTATACCCAGCTGATGTCATTACAAACCTCACCCAACAGACCATCAGTATCTCTAGACTGGTTATACAGCCTCTGACCTAGCGGCCCACCCATAGATTGTCCCATTACATCAGTGACATATGACTCTATGTCACTGATTACATGTAATGTTCCACTATAGACAAATAATATGTACCATAATGTTGGACCAGCCCAGTGAGATAAAGGCAGACGTTAATTCAATTATGTCACTGACCCAGTCTCTGGAGCTGGAGGGGAGGGGATATCACTCCCAGCAATAACTATGCGTAGTACTGTTCACGAATCAGTAGAGGATTAGGTCATTGAAACGGTCTGTTGACTTTATATTGCTAAGTTGTAGGATTAGGCATTTGAGATCCTGTATTACTAGAAATGATCTAATACTGCCGGCTTCTTGTTCCACAACTAGGCCTGTACGTAACCGATTGTGTTCTATAAAAGCTATGACATCCACACCCTGAACCTCTCTGTTTGAGATAAAATCATCTTATTTTTCATTGATGGCGTCACTGAGCCAAGGCTGGCTTTTTAGTATGGTCCATGGTTTTCTCCCATAGATTTGGTACTCTATGGGTGGGCATCCTTGATATTCCACATCCCTGCATGGTGATAGAATTTGCTTCCTGATTAACAGAGGAACTTTGTCCGAGCTCAGGATGCCCTTTTTGTCACCACCATTGACCTTTCTGGAGGTCACTGTACGCAATTTCTACGTCCTATATACTAGGCCACTGTCGCTCACTGTCATCCTACCTCAAACCTATCCTGTAGGGAGAAGCGGTGGCTTAATGGATATTGCATTCGGTTTTTGACCAGGTGATCGGATTCGATTCCAAATCTGTGCGTCACTTTGCGCTTTTTCCCTCGTCATATTCGGATCACAACACTAAATAAAGGATGCCCACCTGTAGAGCACCAACTCTATGAGGCAAACCATGAACCGTCCTGAAAACAAGCCATTGGCCATTTGTGATGCCGTATAAGTAAAACAAGATGATTTCATTTTGCCTTCTTTTACAATTTTTCAGGTAACAATGCCCGTGAGGATGATGAAGTTTCTTGGGGTAGAAGCACTGATTGTGACCAATGCTGCTGGTGGTCTTAATAGTGAATATAAAGTAGGCGACTTGATGGTGCTCAGGGATCACATCTATATGCCCGGGCTCTGTGGGATGAACCCGCTGGTCGGACCCAATGATGAAAGGTAAGCAGTTATGTGAAGGCACCGTATTTCTCGTATGGTGTTATGGTGAAGCTGCTGGGCTAGATACTTATTTCTACACCAGTTGTGGCTTAGCATGGAGTACCGCTATCAGCTTAGTATCAATGCTGCACTTCATAATGACCTAGACCTAGGATTAAAGTGTGAGGCTCAAATTCGTAACTGCTGCCCGTCACAATCGAACCCAAGTTCTCTTGCGAGTCCAGCTATCCCATTTTCTCATGAAGGCATGCAGAGTAGAGCAATGGCCTAGTGGATGTTGCACTGCGCCTAGAACCAAAGACCCCAGACTAAGTTCGCAGTTTGGGTGCTACATCGCCTTTCACCCTCATTGGATTCGGATTTGGGACATTCATTAAAGACACCTATATAGCTTCTCTATATGGGTCATACAAAAAACCCCTTGAAGAATAGGATCTATGATCTTCTCTAAGTTAGCTGTGTGAAATTGAAATTATCTGATCGGAGTCAAATTGCATGGCCAGGTAATGCTATCCACCACGCGAATGAGCTTATGTCTCGTTCGGTATTACCTAGTAATCCTGTGTAGGATATTTGGATGAACGTTGCTAGTTGTATTATATTCTACTAACTCACTCAGTCTTTGTTTTAGCCGAAATTCTTTTTACAAAAGATTCCTTTGTATTTTATGTACCCGATTGCGTCCTATGATTAGCAAGTAATCAGCCAATTATATTAAATGCGGACAAAACGTTCCCCGACTTAACTGCCACATATGTAAAGCGATCCCTCACAATCAGGAGGAACTTTCAATTTAAATAATGCTGAACCCCAGTCATCTGTTCCATTTATCTTATAAAAATTTAATACTGTTTCCTTTTTATGGATTTTATGGCGTAGGATTAATCTACCAGTAGTGAAAAGTGAATCTTCAACCCATAGATTGTAACTTCGTGCTTTTACCAACCGAGTAATGTTAAACGAATCAGGGTTGTTGGAAAAAAATATATTAATGTTTTAACACTCATTTTCTGCTGTTACAGGTTTGGTCCAAGATTCCCGGCCATGTCAGATATATACAATAGAGAAATGCGAAACATAGCTATGAAAGCCATGGCGGGACTGCAACTAGAATCCATAATTAAAGAAGGAGTGTATGCCTGTCTTGGTGGACCTTCCTTTGAAACTCAGGCGGAATGTAGGATGCTACGCGCGATGGGTGCTGATGTGGTCGGTGAGTTGTTACTAAAAATATTCACTGAGGCTGTGACTGAGTGGTTAGAGCATTCGCCACTGGCACTGAGGTGCCCAGGTTCAAGATAGTTTGCATTTACCTTTCTTGGAAGGTGAAAGTAGTGGGTAAAGGAAGTGGCGCTCCACCTCAGCTACGCCACTACAAGTTAGCTCTCCAACATCCCCTTTCCACATGGCCAGTGGCTAAGGAAAAACCTTATCTTTTTTTTACACACTCTCGTGTTAAATATGGGAATCTGATGAAGGTCAGGCGCCAACTCAACACTACCAGTATACCCGCTGACTCGAGCTATGAGGTAAGTATGTATAGTGTGTACATGACAGTATACACAACTAGACTGACTACTTGAAACATGAAGCCAATACGACACACTGAAAAGCCAATGGTATATGTAAGCGTGGCTGGTTTTCTAGTCAATAGAGGTAACTGCGTCAATAATCGGTCTAGTCTGGAATTAGTCTGGTGGGCATGATTATGCGCTGCCTGCCTCCCAACTCCCGCCACTCGAAATTTACATGATTTGAAATATGCTTGGTGCAACTCAGTAACCCTCAATAGCTCACTAATTATAACCCTACTCCGATTTACAAATGAACTATACTAGAAAATACTAAAAATGAAGACTCTACAAAATGGGCATGGGTACACTCCAAGTCCCTCTATTGCTTGTAGCTATAATGCACTAGGCAAACAATTTTCCCTGTTTGTGGTGCAGGGTATGTCGTGTTTGTGTAAACAAAACCCCTTTAGAGAGGAGAATTCTTCATAGACTGATAAGAAAGTATAACACTATCTTAAGCTGAAAAGATGCATTCCCCAAATATCCTGTTCTATCATTGGGATGAGATGGTACCGCAGAAGTTCCCCGTTTGCCTTTCTCAGGTTCCTGGTTGGGAGTTAGTCCACCTGAGCCATTTTCTTATACATCACTCGCTGAACCAAGACTCGGCTACACTTCTTGAGTGGATCTTTAACAACTACGGAGTAGTTAAGGCCCTTATCCATTAGTTTGCGTCTTCATTATCTCGTGAACGTGAACGTGAACGTCCAAAGCCACGCTAGCAATCTGGAGTGAGAGGCTTGCCAAAGGCCCGGTTCAATCAAAGACCTGGCCATCGCTGGAAAACGAACTCACTAAATTGTACTAGGTTTTACTGACTACTGGTATTTTTTCCCCGTTGCCCCTGCATGCACGCATGGCAGGACCACTCCTAACTGCAACTCTGCACATACAGGGCCTGCCTATCTGCCCTCAGCCTAACACACTTTAGGTGCTGCTTCTTTCTTTTGTATCCTGACCAGTGTCAGAGGTAAGCAGGTGCCCTGCAGGTATCCTGACAAGTGTCAGAGGTAAGCAGGTGCCCTGCAGGTATCCTGACAAGTGTCAGAGGTAAGCAGGTGCCCTGCAGGTATCCTGACAAGTGTCAGGGGTTACAGAAAATGACCTACCTAGTCAAAGGGTGTGTCATTAGGAGATTTTCTGTTTGCACCCGTGACCAGGGTTATGGATAAGTAGGAAATGGCTTGCTGCGATTTTGACTCCGCTTTTCCCAGCGTGCGCCATTAGGGGACTTTCTGTTTTCACTGGCAACCCTCATAGAGGGGTTGCTCAATGAATGGGCTAGGCTTCCTTTATTAAAAATCGCGATCCGAATCTGACAAGGATGTGAAAGACAAAGTTGTTGTGAACCAGGAATTGAATGAGAGATCCCTAGACCATGGCCAGAAGGCTATCCACTAAGCCATTGTTCACCCTATTAGTGCGTCTTGACTCGAAATCATCCAACATTATGTCAGGTGCATATAAATGGTCATAAGCTGATTCATATCAGAGATATTTAAAAAAATAGCTGCGCTGGAAATGTTTTATAATGCCCCTAGTCTATTCCATTTGAGGAGGTGATTTAGAACAATGACCCTATGCCATGTTTTGATCATGCAATGAATTCCAAGTTTGTGCGTCACTTTGTGCTTTCTCCCTCATCAGAACTAGCACAAACCAAGTACCACCCTGAAAACAAGTCATTGGCTTAGTGACGCCATCCGCGTAAAACAAGATGATCTTATCTTTATGTAGTAATTTTTTGTTGTATTGTAGGTATGTCTACGTGTCCAGAGGTAGTTGTCGCTGGCCACTGTGGTATGAAGGTATTTGGTATGTCAATGGTTACCAACTGCTGTATTATGGACTATGAGTCTGATCAGAAAGCAAACCACGAGGAGGTGCTAGAGGCCGGTAACAATCGAGCTAAAGACATCCAGGCATTTGTACGAAGAATCATAGAGCTTATACCAGACAGTCTACTAACTACTCAGAAATAATATGGTAATACTCCACCTGGTGAATTTTTCTATAAAGACATTTTAAATACAAGCGTGGTTCCTGCTTTTTCCACAAATATGGCAGAGCTTTTTAAACAAGAGGAGATACATTCAGTGACACCATCTTAGTGCTGTTTATGCATGTATACTGGTACACATGATGCCACTATGTAGATCTACATACTGTTACTTTACTTTAAATCTCTATGAACGGGTAACGGTATATTGGATGAAAGCTTTTTTAGTTCCATTTCTCCACAAATCTTGTTTCTGGAAATGTGTTCTTTTCTTTGTTATTTTAAATCTCTAATTTAGGACGGTATTACTGATACCGGTTTTACGTTCAATGTTATTCCTGAAAACTTGGCTGGTGCAGCCTTACCGAGTGAATAAAATAATCGAAAAGATGGGCATGGTTTTACAGTCTCTATTGACTGTGGCTAAGTTTTTGTTGACTGAATCCATGACAAGAATGCAACCAATAATCATCTTGCTTCTTAAAGGTCAAAACTGACCGACATCCAATTCGTGTTGTAGTACAATCGCTCTGAAGTTTCATAATGAACCTGTTTTTGTTAAACTGCGGAAATATACGGTAGTTGGCCAATACACATTGCATATCTGATAAATCAACCATGGTGCATACACGCTGCAACCGTTCAGCTAACAACAGTATTGTTGATGCCCTAGTCAACTGACAACCACATTTAAACAACGCGAGTTAGCTAGGGTGCCACGGACAATAAAACTTCAATTGTGAGTAGGGTGCTCAGATACAATGCTCGGATACTCATATGAGGCTCCTTCCATATGACCCACTCAACTATCTATAGCTGATAGGGCTCAACTTTTCACTCTCAAGTGCGTGCTTAGACGAGTATAAACTTACGTACCATAACATACACAAACCATCATTCCGCGATAGATGAGGTATGTTTTTGCAATAAATTGATGATGCTAAATAATTTAGTTTATACTCGGTTTCCAGGATAACACTTTAAATGATTAATATATCAGTTGGTTTGTCAAGTGTCAACAATTATATAGCTTTACATATCAGAACAGCCAACTGCGCGCTAGTCCATTAACTGAATTGTGGCACAGGTGTGAGATACAACGGAATGTGTTTTTATATGTAATGTCAGCGTAACACACGGTGGTTGACATGCAGCATAATATGATAGTTACCATTGTTTTCTTTAAAAAATCTTATAATATGTGTTACTCTGTACAGAATATAGACATAATGAATAAAGCTGACTATTCCTGCACCAAAGAAATTGTAATAAGCACATCGCGAAATAAATAATGTCCTTAAACAAAAAAGTATCCATTTGTACCAGGGCAGTATGAGATGTTATAAAAATATGACAAGCTTTGATCCTGTATCATACATTCACATGCTTCATATTGGGGAATATTTGCGATTTGATAGCCCGAGTAGCTTCCTGAAACTTGGGCCTTTGCTCCATGATGAAGGCTGAAAGTAAGGAAGTCTATATCATTGTCACATGGAACATGGCGGCGTATTAGTTATGTACAATTGAGAATACACAGAGAACGCCTGGCTGCTGGGGATTGTTTGGCTATGAAAATTGTGTGTAAAATGAATTAATTTTTACTAGCAAACACAGTGTTGCCATTGACATGCATCAGCCTTGCCATGTTGAAGAGTTTTTCGTATAATTCTGCCATTAAATTCATGTAAAAATACTAGTCCCACCATAGAACATCTCTATTCATGGACCTTGATGTAAAAAAGGCCCCTGGTCTTATTAAGTTATCCATGTAAAATAAAATTATCCTATCCTATCCTATCCTATCCTATCCTATCCTATCCTATCCTATCCTATCCTATCCTATCCTATCCTATCCTATCCTATCCTATCC
>Ga0224511_10000954_pt1 | contig 16092 bp, 8 predicted proteins | sample SF_May12_sed_USG_2_FD_169988 | JGI IMG/M metagenome (GOLD analysis project Ga0224511, IMG submission 169988) | Sediment microbial communities from San Francisco Bay, California, United States - SF_May12_sed_USGS_8_1 | ecosystem: Environmental > Aquatic > Marine > Sediment | place: USA...
CCACTGCACTGTTTGGGATTGGACTATTACGAGGAGCTCGAATGAGACATTATAAATACACATCCGCAGTGATGAAGTGACAATCCACAAACCGCAAAATAATCATGTGGGAATGGGATGTTCATTACTACTGTTGGTGCAGCCTCTCTGAGATTCTGTTTATATCTCGGCTGAGTTACAGACTGTGGGAAGATCGCATTTGATTGGACACTAAAATTCTTTCAAGACTGTACATACCGTAGCCATAGAGTTATCCTCCCAGAGGTTAACTCCATGACTGTAGCACATAAAGACTTGCCCAGGGATAATACACAAAGGTGTGTAGTATAATATAATACCAAATAGTAAAACCAAGATAGAATAGCCATGACCTTTACCAAGTGTGGCCATGAGAGCCCTAATGTTTGGTATGTGTAGGGGTTATACAAAGTGAAGGCTCAGCCTATCTTGGCTAGAATCTTTGTAGATACGTGGCAGTCATAGAGTTATTAGGCCTATTCATGTGATTTTGGTCAAACGAAGACAAAAAATTTCAGGTACGATCACGCGAACAGATAGGCACAGTTACAAAACGAAAGTGTTTCGGGTGCAACGGAGTTGTCCTCTCTCAATGTCTTGCATGTCTAGGAGAAAAAAGCTGTGCAGTCTGTTTCACGGTCTGTTTCGCAACAATGAAGCGACCTGTGAAGCGACCATAGAATACGCAAGCGATCGATAGCCAGCCTTGACATTTTGATAACCTTGACATTGTACAAACTAGCACGCCTACTTTCAGGTGCAGAATTCTGTACGCGTAACCAAATTAACTTTAGGCCGCAGTTGAAGTACATGGTTTGTAATAACGCACTTTTCGGGCGCACTTTCGAGCATTGGAACTTCGAATGCGCCTGAAACCCGGTTTCAGACGCCAACACTCAATCACGCAAATGCACCGATTCTTTGTGTAAGCAGTTGTATCTATATAAAACATAGAGTTCTACTCTATGAGGATAAATCTATGTTCAGTTTAAAATCGTTTTGGCATCATGCAAACAGAAGGTGTAAATTGCGATATTTAACAGAGATTTTCTTTTACCACCTGTCTGTCTTGAGTCAGCAATTGTTGCTGATTTGAATGGTCTATGAAATATTTATGATGCAACAAATAAAGGAATCCTTAGAGGGAGGACAATTCTAGAATGCTCACCTTTAGTTCGATAACTCTTATTTTCATATCTAGATCAGTCAAGTCATTAACTATTGATCCTTCAGGACCCTGGTCTCCTTTCTCGCCCTGTATAAAACAAGATTGATTTCAGAATTTGATGGTCAGTGCAGTTTATCAGAATATTTTCTGACAAAAAGAATATGGGCATTTTTTATAATTAGTATATGAACATGGCAGCAGCTGTGGGTTCAAATTCCAGAAAAGTCAATGTTGGTGACAGGAAGAGCATCCGATCTTTATTCGCTCCAGAGCTCCAGGAGACACTCCCTGTTCACCAGGGAGCAAACTCAACCCCCCACACAGGGAATAGCAATGTGTGTACATGTAAGTGCACATGGCAGTGTAAAAAAGCTGAGCCAATAGTAGAGAATCCATGTTTAAATTTTAAAGTGTATGTATGGTGTACGTGTGAAATTCGCAGTAGGGTGTAAATGTGCAATTTGCAGTATTATTACAGGGTAAGTTTGCCTAAAAATGGATGATGACTGACTAGCAAATTCGGTACTCTATCAGAATTAGGCATGGTTATATGTGGGCGGGGAACAGAAATGTGTAACCGGGTCAGATAGTGGCTATATAGGAGATATCTCAAGCGAGGTGACCATGACAATTAAGACAATTCCCCTGGCATAACAAACTGTAGTTATCTCACTAATAATTTATAATACGACCTTAGTAAATAAAAAGAGCCTGTGTCCGGCTACCACTGAAAGGTTTGAATATTCTTTTAGCTAATTCCAAGATAAAACACAGCTGAATAACAATGCTTATTGTTATTATGAAAAAGCGTACTGTTTTGACAAACTGTTTGTAATTGAGTCCCATCTGCTTTTTTCATGACTGCAGCTACTGCTGTGCCAGGACTGGCTAATAAGTGCAAATGAAAGTCCACTGTGTATATGTGGCTAGTTTTCACCCACTGGAACATGCAACAGATTAGCAAAAATGCAGCATACATGTTAAACTCTAACCAGCTATCAAAGTCAATCGATCAAATATTTACTTTCTGTAACTTTCTGAGTACAAACATACTCCTAGTCTATACCAGTCCCCCAAATGTATCCACACGAACTTGAATGTTAACATTCTAATGCTACAGACACAAATGCACCCAAACTCCTCTGTCGAAGTGTAGTGCAATCCGCAGTTTGGCCTTTGAATTAGTGGGTGTTTAGCGTATCTGGATTCAGTGACATAATAATCTTTAAAGCTGGACGCAAATGCTCCAAAGTAACTTGTAGAGTTGTCTTCGCTATGCAAGTATTCATTTGACCTGTTGCCGTATGGACTATACTGCCCCGCACCGACTGTGAACTCTCATCACAATATTTCATTGTGGAATGCATAATTTTTAAAGCCACCTTACCTAATTTAAGCAATTCGCAGCATTTGGAATGAACATGTTTAGTAACAGCACAGCAGGCATGTGTATTCGGCATATTTAACAACACATGCAGCCCGCTCGCTCGACCCTAGGTTCAATTAGAATGGCGTTCAATGCGTTTGGGTCCAGCTGGCTGTTCTCGGTTTGTATTTGCGAAGTGCTTTGTTGATGCTTCACAAAGAAGTATGTGTTTTCCGAGTGACAATACTCTTGGGCTGTGTTCTTCTGCTCAACATGTTCATTGTACAACCGTTGTTCATTAAGCAGCTTGCGTGCGAGAAGCGATGCCGGCATGGCCAGTGGTTACAGAGGAAGAGGGATTGCATTTACACACAGGTGCTCGTTTTAATTCACCATCTTAGAATCTCACCTTCATCCCAATGGCATCATAACCTGGCAGTCCAGGTACTCCTTTTTCACCTTGCTGTCCCTTCTCACCGGTATTACCCTTGGGTCCCGTCTTGCCATCTATACCCTGCCAATCATGAACAACCGTCTCACCCGAATGATTCGAGAGTGGGTGTTGTGGGGCTTGAGAATCCCTATCAAATCAGTTCTCATCCACTTCACCTAATCCTCACAGGCATGGAAACCTCACTAGTCACAATAGTGGCTCAACAGTACATAAAATTATCCTCTTACTCTATGGATAACTAACTCTATGGGGCTGTTGATGAATTTTCACCCAAGACTCAGTTTTAAACTGTGGGTGAACTGAATATTGCAGACACGTAGGTCTTTCTATGCGACATGTTCACTCACCGCTTCTCCTTTTGGTCCCTGTACTCCAATAGACCCCTGGAGAAGTTAGAGAAATGCCAGGTCAACGCAAGTAATATTTAGCAGTGGTCTGACTGACTGATGGCTAGCACACACTTCACAATAGACAGAACCAGCACAACATACGGGTCTTGCAGTGGAGGGTAGGTGAGAGACGTGGCGGTCTAGCCCGAATTCAAACTGTATGCTATTTACTATAGGCATGACCTTTCAAGTGTTGATAGTGAGCTAACAATGTATTGCCTAGACAGATGAGTTGATTTTATTCCTGCATAGCAATGGAGGATGGCAGGTAAACTGTGGATTCTAGGTACAACCAGAACTATATCCCTTGCCTTTTACGAGCATTTATACTAGTGCATGCTAGGGTGATCTGGTGAAAAGGTGGTGAGAAAATCTCAACTCAAATACAACATTGCTCATGACCCATGAATAAATTAGATAGAAAAAGTCCAGATGAGTTGTCAGACAGATTAATTCATACTGAAGAGTTAACAGATAATGGACTATAGTTAGTATCGCACTAGACCAGACCCATCCCGGAGTGCTAGCAGAATGAAACCAACGCAGGAATGAGAGGATAATGATCACATGCGTGCACGCAACGTCGGCCAGTAGGAGAAGCTAAGCATAATAGATTTACAAACCGGCCAGCCAGGAAATCCAACAGGACCCCGATCTCCCTGGAATGAAACAAGATATTATCAAGCCGTGCTCAACGCTTGCTGAGCATGCATTGTGATGAATAAGTGGCTTATGATCCGCGAGCCAAGGGGGTTAGCCATACAACTTGCAAGCGAAGTACACTCTCTCGCTCTCCGGCTGTATTGGGTTTCGCATTAGCTATTATATAACTGATAAATGTGGGACCCAATCGACTCTGGGGTGTATAAACTAAATTGCCTAGCCTGTATTGCAATTAAGAAATGGAAGGAAGATTGCCAAAGAAATGAAGCGAACTAAATTTACCTTTCTACCAGGCCAACCTGGCATACCAATTGGTCCCTAAAAAATACCCAGAACACTGTGAAAAGGTTCGGGTATTGATGTAACCAATATCAACTACAGGTGTGATTGGCTATCGATGGCAGTGATTGTCGATGAAATGAATGTCACTGATTTAAACCAGTACAGGTATGAGTTAACAAATAGGCTATATTTCGATTTGAAATGATTTCACCTAATAAGAAGCAGATGCAGATGTAAATATAGTCAACAGTGACTAATTTTTTCATCAGCGGACAAATTTGTCATGTTCCTGGAAAAATTTACTTGTTCCGGAATTGGGATTCAGCGACTACTACGCTAATAATCATAAGTGTCACGCGGTACAATATGGCAGACTATGGGTGACTGGGCGGTGTGGGATGAGAGTAGAGGGCCCATCAAAACTGTACTATGACTGACTGACACCCATGACACAGTGCGCTAATGATATGACTGTCACCCGGACATAACCCTGCAGGCTCACAACTAGCCGGTACAAAAAGATCATATCTCTCAAGACATGTCAATTCTTTGCTTCGCATTGGTGAGTGATTCAGTACAAGAGTAAGATTGTGCCGATTTAAGGAGTACTGTTAGCATACAATGGGATTGGAGAAATCCTTTTCTGGAGTCAGAGGCTCAGGGCACTTGTCATTGTAAGCTATTTTATGCAAGAACTACTGTGAATGAAGAAGAAGCAAATCCGTGTGAGAACGGCAAGTTTTGTTTTGGTTGGCGGTTTCAGAGAGTCAATTATTTCATCAAATCGGTACAAAATATTATCCTTGTCATCAGTCTTTACTCCCTATATGGCACACAAGCACAGAACAGGTGTTGTGAACCCTTCTATATGAAATATATTTCGATAGAAGCATGGGAAAAGTAGAAGTTGCGCGCGATGATTGTTGAGTAGTAAGTATTACATGGGCAAGAGAATGTGACCATAGATCGAGCTAGCAAAATAACTCTACGAATGTGACTAGAGGGTTGGTGACTACAGGTTAGTCTGGTGCTCTTACAAATGAGTTGACAGACACTGTTACGTATGAGATGTGACACAAATGCAGTAAGATTTACCGGAAACCCAGGGGAACCTGGATAGCCTCGCGTGCCCTGTAAAACCAACGCCGGTGATAACAGCTCATCAGATGAACATCTTATATAATTGCCCCATGTAAGATTCGCTCATAACGTACCTTTATTCCAGAAATTCCCTTTTCTCCTTTTTCTCCTGCAAAAGAGTAATATGAATGGATTGTTAAAAAAGAAAATAGTTACAGTGTCAGTATCTAGGTTGTCACGTGTATGTAAATTGATCTTGCTGGCTATACAAATCAAGACAGGCAAGGTTTATGAGGCATAGAGTTATCCTCAGATAGGAGAGAGAATGATAACTTTATGCTACTATTTATCCATTCTAGTCACTAGCCGTCAAGTACAAAAAAGTCATCACTCTATGAAATGTTCTTTATGAAAGTGGCAAAGAAACTGGGCAATTGGCAGTCCCACTCCCATCATAAACAATAAACTGCATGCCGGAGCAGCATTGTGATTTTATGGGGTTCTGTTGGAATGCCAAGTAAATTTCCCAATAAAAATAAGCCTCAGAGTGCACTATTTTAGGCGTCACAATGTGAACTTGTTCAACAATGACATCTTTGTATTTATTCCGCCTAGCCATGAGGGAACAGTGGTCATTGTTTTGTCTAGAATAATGGACTCACTATTCTACACCGACTAATTCTACACTTCCTACTGAACTCTGCCTAACAAAACTGTTTTCACTGTTTAGCTTTAAAGAAAATTCGAGCACAGCATGATTTGTGATATAAATATGTTATCTTTGGGGTAATTATCTACTACTCTTAGCTTTATTGTATTCAATAGTTGCCTTCTAATAAGGTTCAGTCATAGCTCTGCAACTATCCTAATGTGGCAAGGCTACTATTACTGGCATCTCAAACCCAGTGGGAGAACTTCTATTCAGTATTACATTGGGGTTAATAATGATTTGACACAGAGATGCCCTAAGCCACAATAGCACCCCAGGCTTTCCGGCTTGCTGTAATCTCACAGTACATCAGTGGCTAGACTGGAAAATCTACAATTCCAATTGTTAAATCCCAATGAATCAAAATTACTTGCTGCACATCTGAAATGTACCGTCCAAACTTGAAGTTTACCAGCTTAGCAGACTTAACCGAGGCAAACACCAACCTTCAGAACGCTAGATTTTAGTTATGCCACGGTCAGGGTGAGGGAACAAAGCTGTGCAACTCTGTTGGCAGCGAAGGAAACTCGCTAAACCACTAGTCCATCCAATGGGTTCATTGACTCGGATCAACATTACAGTCCTTATGAGCTAATGACAGGTACCGTCTGGGTTCAAAGGAAGACTAGACCGTAATTATGTTGGACAAAGGGGAGGCATCTAACATCTGATTGTCAAGGCACATAAACCTGCCTCACCTCGATATATGAGTAGGTAAGGTACATTTCCTACAATCTTGACCAGGTGGGACACGCGTCAAAGTGTGCTTTGATTCTGTGAAGTTCACCGCAAAACACGAAAAATCAGCCGATTTTCTAATTTATGCTGATTTGATAATTGGTGTTTATGGGACCAGTAGTTTGAGAGTACACGAGGTAATGGTTTAGCAGCATTTATACCTCTAAACAATGATCAAGTTTGTAGAATCACAATTCACATACCAGGGGGGCAAAGGCAATCCAAAGTTTTTCTCTTTTCCCTCACTAACTGCTTTCTGAGGTCAAGGTTATTGCTCTGATCATTCTACAAATAAAACCAGTAAATGAGACATGAAAAACTAAAGACCTGGGGTCAATCGGTGAAACATCATCAATGTTTGTGAAAAGTCACCACAAAGCTGACTACAACAAATACATTGCTGTGGTCTCAAAAGAGACAACTCTTTATATTGTATCGTATTTGTGTCACCCTGAAGTAATAACTTTGGTTATTTGGTGGGCGCAGTTTGGCAGGACCTGTACCATTCTTAATAGCATTGTTTGTTGTGTACATATTGGATATCATAAACAATGTTAATGAGAGATTATACACAACAATTCATGACAACAATAGAACCCACTCATCAGAGGCAGGCAGCGGGTCAATTTCATTGTTGGCTGACTGTTGGCTCGATATTCCCCCAGCATCTTACCAGCTCTTACTCTAGATTTGGCTCATTTGATCATAAACTAATGACATATACGTTGCGTAACAGTGACCAATCCATTCTCAATTATTCTTTGATTGGCATCAAATTAAGCTGATACTGATGCCCCTGGTTAAGTTACCAGTATTATAATGATTATACGTACTATTGCTCCAATCATTGGTCAAAGAGGTCTCTGTTTCTACCCTTTGTCAGAATAAGATCATATTATAGTTTCTAAACTACAAATGTCACTTCGAATGAAAAAAAGAGAAACTGCAAATCAATGTTTCTTGCACCAGGGCCAGCATTCCATATCTAGGGTCACCACGCGTGCTTCTGAGTGCACTTTTGTAATTGCTATGTGTATCCAGGCTATTCAGTTCATTCAGTCATACAAAAGGCCCCTGCTGAAAACCCTGTATGACTTGGCATTTACAAGCTGTGCACTGTATAGGCTTGTCTTCCGGACGGATTACCAGTTGACGTACATGCACTTCAAGTGTTGATAAAATATATTAGGCAAATAGGCGATTGAGGACATCAATTTACACAAGTATCTGGCTAGTTAGTGGCCAGCTTTTTGTGTATATGGTTCCTTCACATTGAAAGACACTTCCATTCAATCAGAATGTAGAATACACTCTCAAAATTACTGCGCTGTCCGAATCTAAAAGAATGACAATCCTTATGTTTTATACTTACCTGCATCAGATATTGAAAGACAAGCACTTTTATATCTTCTTTTCCAATCGCGTGTTTTGCTTCTTTTTCCTGTTGCAGCCGAAGTCTTGCAAACTGGTCTTCTAAAGTAAATATCCTTTGTTCTAATTGTCTAGTGTAAAGAGAACTAAAAATCAAGGCAGGCAATAATACCACTAGTGTTGCTATAGATAGATACAACTCCAAGGAATGTTTTGCCTTTGTCCTAATATTCCACCATTTCTGGCACGATGATATAGAGTTTGAGCGATGTCGTGCGACAGTGTTCAATGATTTTTCCGAAGATCCAGCAGATTCCCCAGCCGTTTTCTTTGCATCGGCAGTTCTTTGATATTCCATTCGTTGTCCAAGGAGAAAGGATCCTTTCCGGTGAGCTGAGGCCATGCTCATTTGCTTGACATTGCTTTTCCTGTTGATCGCAGAGCTAACTCACTTCCCTCAAGCTCTGCTGGCAGCGGCACTGATGGCTCAAAAGCATGTAAATCCGCAAAGCCAATCTGCTCAAATTATCAACTTTCTTCATAATGATTGTTCATTGTGTGCCTTCAATCCGATTGGCCAACTAAATTAGCCATTAGAGTGCTCAGTATCAGGATGGGAGTTCTTCGGACAATTGGCCGAGAAGACAACTCGTATGTTCAGCCTTCGAGTCAGGCAATCTGGCTCTTCAATATGTGGCGGGATCAGCAATCAGAGCCGGAGAAGACTACTCCTATCCAGGTCCTATAAAAACTAGCCAGGTGATCTGGCTCTTCGGGCGGGTTCTCTCTCCCCAGGTGCCCATATATGCCGAAAAGCCCGACCACTTGGACAGAAACACCCACCAGCTCAATAACGTCGTTTCGACTCGCCCCGACGCAATATGGTCGATTCCATGAATAGCCCTAAATCCGATTTCCTTTCGCCATTTTGGAGCTTATAAAGGGAAAAGAAAGCCACGTTTCTTTCACGATTATTTGTCGCGATTAGACCCGTCGTCCCACACAAAGATGCAGTCAGGTAACAATAACGACTTTCATTATCGGACGAACCAACCACAAGAGCTACAAACCCCACAGAATCGTTAAAGTATAGTTATAGCGAATAAATATTGAACCCGGGCCAACCAATTCAATTCATTCAATTTCAATCATCAATGAATTGAATGAACATTGAGCAACCAATCGATGAAGTCGATTCATAATGATGATCATGCTTGGTTCGTCCTCGTTATTCTTTCACCGTTATGTGACTGTTTAACTGCTTGACTTAGTTACTATGATGGCATTCCTTCTGCTTCGTACTTACAGCGACAAGTTCAAATATTGATTTGAAATTGAATTGATGAACTGAAGTTCCTTTGTCACTTTGTGTTTGTCACTGGTTCTTGTTCTACTTCTAGTTCAACAGTTCACTCACTGACGTCACTGAGTTTTAGTTCTAGTTCTACTTGACTTGTCTTCTTTCAATCTTGGGTTCTAAATTTGATCTTAACTCTAACTGAATTATTAAATTCTATTCTTGTTTCTTCATCTTCTTGTTTGGATAATTTTAATCATGAGCGGTGAGACTAGTTAACTAGCAGTGCTACTGAGTGAAAGACTCGCACTCACAGAAACCTGAAGAGTGAACCCATGGTGGCGTATAAAGCTGAGTGGCCTGATTTGACCAACACAACGGCTGAAATTGTGGGCTGTACCTATATTATATCGCAGTTTTAAACTGACACTACTACGTCAATGAATAAATAGTGTACTGTAGTACCCGTCTTGAAAGGGATTAGAAGGCAACCTAAGCTTGAAATTCAATAGGATATCTATTGCAAGGAAAGCACTCCCATCGGCATTGAGCGGTATCAAGGCAGTGCAAATGTCATATTGCCAACTGAACTCGTTTCAAGTTGTTTTATATCAACAATTGACTCTTTCCATTGCTTGTAGCCACAGACTCTATCTATGTAAGTAATCTGAGTTATGGAACAGACGAGAATGGTCTACGTATGGCCTTCCCTGACAGCATCAGCGCTCAAGTTGTCATGGACAGAAACACTAACCAATCAAAGGGGTAAGAATGGATTGTGCATCGCCAGAGCTTTTCACTCGGTAACAATGCTGGTTCATTTTAGCGTGAATAGGGAACTATTGTATTCATGTGTCATTATGCACTGCCTTGAGATTTAACCAGAATCCTGTCTAGTGTCTTGGGGTTGAACTTTGCCATCTATTGAATTCTTATCTGACAGTTGAATGATGTGGTACTAGAACAGTCTTGTCATACGCATGATCAACCTCTCTTCAGTTGTGTCATTTACAAAATAAACTCATGAACTGACTGATGTTTCAGGTAACCGGGCTCTGGTGGTGACAGTCGCTCCATTGTGCCAAAAATAATCATCCCCCTTCTCTCTCCTCACCTCGTCATGATTGTGGATGGTGCCGATGCCATCTCTCGCATAACCTGGCCTCCATTGGTCACCGGTGTGTAAGTAGTGGTGCATAGACTCAGGACAACATGCAATTGTGTGCAGTCTTACGGTGCATTACTACTTGCCGAAACAAATTGGCCTTGCTTTCAAAACTGATACGCGCAATCCCTTTCGAAGCCACCTAAGAATTACCATTTGGTTCCCTGTGCAGTCTACTACGCGCGTTTGTATTCCAGTATCCCAGAACACAAGGAACTCATCTGTATCATATCTCAGTCACAACAGTAAATCTTCAGACGTCTCAAGTCGGCTACAGTCTCATCAAGTATCAGACATCAGAATTGCCTTAGCCCCATCACATAGTTGCATGTCGATTGAATAGAGTTTTGATGGTTTCTTTGCAGCTATGGTTTTGTCAAGTTCGAGAACCCAGAAATAGCACAGGCTAATCTGGATAGAATCGGCGGACCTGGTGGCACCCTAAACATCGAGGGAAGAGACTGTAAAGTCAACTACGCTCACAGTAAAGAGGAAAAGGCCAAAAGAGGTGGAGGTATGTGCGGTCATTGACACCCACACACCCCAATCAATTAGAGAGTTGTCGGACTTGGGTCACATCGCTGCACCTAAATCGCTAGTGCCTCTGTGTTCGGTGGCTGGCAGCCCTTCAGTACTCCTCTTGTCTATCTTGTAGGCTTTGGTGGAGGCTTCGGTGGCCAACGCGGAGACAGCAGAGGACGTGGCGGTCAACGAGGCGGTCGCGGTGGATTCCGGGGCGGTCGCGGTGGTTACAGCCAGTGGTCCGATCAGGCTGGCCAGGCTGGATACGGTGGTTACAGTCAAAGCTACGGTGGTCAGGGAGAGTACGGTTCACAGGGCTATGACCAACAAGCCGGTTATAGTCAGGGCTATGGCCAGCAAGGGTACGCCCAACAGCCAACTGGTACTCAAGGCTGGTATGGTAATGGACAGCAGCAAACCTATGGACAGGGTGATTATTCTCAACAGCAAGTGGCCGGCTACGACCAGTCAAGCTGGGGAGGCAGCTATCAACAATAATTGGTGTACTATATGCCTATTGTAACACTGATCTGTACAGCTGTCTCATGCCTATCTTTGCTAACTCTGGTCTCTTAAATGATTACGATATTATTTCTGTAAAGTTCTTGTTGTTATTCTACACAGGAGTACACTGTAATCTTCTTTTCTATAGTGCCTCGTCTGTTCTAAATCTACTGTATCATGTTGCTCATTATGTCACTTGTGTAATAATGTAAAATGATGGCGAGTGCTGAACTCTGAATAAACCATTGATCCGAATACTCACTGCTTCCGCTCAACTACCTGATAAAGCATCATTTCGAAGAGACAGCTGTGGGTCGTGCTAGACTTAGTAGGATCAGTTTTGCGTGGTTTCAAAGGTTAAAGGTTCAGACTGAGCAAAATTGATAAAACATTGCAATGAACAGGGTGTATCGCCTCATTGTCCATTTCGGGGATCAGAATTCAAGTGGATTACTAGCCAGGTCACCCGGCTCTTCGTGCGAGCGGAGTAACCTGGCTAGTGGATTTCCGATATGATGCGGGAGTTGTCTTCTTTTGCCATATTGATGTCTAGCGAGTCGAACAATACCTAGGTTTTGACCTTCACCTCACCAGTTTCGTTCGTATTCCATTTTCGACTCGAGTAGCAGTGAACGGTAACTTAGGTCAGTGACTGAATTCTGAATCTAACCCACTGATTGTAAGAATACCGTCTTAGCACGAACAACCAATCTAAATACAGGTACTCTGATTTTTATCATATCTCTACCTGGGTATTGTCCACGCTTTAGCAACCGTCAAAATGTTTAATTAAATCAATCAAGATTCAAGTTCAACATTCGAGCGAACGTCTGACTGGCGACTCCAGTCCAAGTCCAACAAATGAACGATGTAATCATATATACATTGCAATCGAATCAAGACTGCAAACACAAATAGATCTTCAACCAGTAGGCCTCCCTTTCTTACCCTAGACTTTCGTATTCCACGTCGTGAATTTAATATGAACATCGCCATTTATTTTGTTGACGTTTTACTTGTGCCTAGCTGTGGCGTAGAACTAGCAGTAGGACAGAAGATATTGGGACAAGTTCCTCCATTGTAAAACTAAAGATGATTCACATCAAGCTATAAGTCTAAGTCATTATCATGGCATTTTACAACTGGCCTAATTACCCTATAAGTATAACTCGATGTTCCCTTTGTTTTTAGCTGGTGTCACTGAGTGACTAATCACCTAATGTTATCTCCTGGCTGCTGACTGCTGTAAATCATATTTCAAGCAAATCTTAGTGGATCTGGCTCTAAGGTAAGCTCGTGAGTTAACTTAATGCCATGCTTGTAAGACATCGAACACATCCAAGCGTGTGACAAAAATATGACTCACAGCCTTTACCTCCGTTTATAGGAATGATGGCGGGGCTGGGGTCGCTTGCTGGTTATGTCATGAGTGACTCAGATAATGAAGGGGAAACCGATGATATGCACAAGTTATCAGGGAATATTTCCGGCTCTGATGATGAGGGCTCTACACACAGTAAAGCTCCCAGTCGTACCTATTCTCCTGTAGTAGTTAATGACCCCGGCGAACCCCCAATAAAGAAAAAACCTGCTCCTGGTAAGTACTTATATTCTAAACTTCTGAATGTGAGTGGGTCCAAGGTGATTACTTTTGTGAGTATACTGTATAGTCTGGTTGATTTTTGAGGTTGTTATTGCTACGCGCCGCTCCATCATATAGAGTTATGATATAATGAGTGTGAGTATCATTAAATCAGTTGAGTAGTTGAGAAACCAATAATTTTCCTTGTTCTTGCTGTCATCTATATGTTGTGAATTGTGAAGAAAACTTTGTTTCTGTAGCATCAGGATTGGGTTTGGTTTCATACGGTGGTCACGATGACGATAGCGACCAAGAGGCAAAAGTATCAGATGGTGAATCACCACACAGTGCAACACACTCAAATGTAAGACCTGATCTCGCCAATCGCCTAAACCCTTGGTCTTCAACAAGGCATTTCAAATTTTCACACGCTCTCGAAAACGCGAATAACAGTTTCTAGGAAGGCCTTTATAGCTTACAAATATCGAGGTTGAGGAAGACAATTGATCTGCTTGGTCCAAGAAGATCTAGAAGCGCAGCTCCATGAAGCTGTTCGTAAAGTTATCCGTGCTAAGGAAAGGTACAATCTTTCACACTGAGTTTCAGTGCCAACCACTTCTGATTTCTCTCACTTTCATGGCTTTTTGTTTAATAAACAACTCACTGAATGAATCGTCAGTATGAACAAAAATTATGATCGGCCACTTGGTGCCCTACAGACCTCCTATGCCAGAGGGTTGTTGGAGCGGTAGGAGGTAGGAATTATCTGAGGAGCTCATTCTCACACGGAGCGCTCAGTGTAACTAGTATAGGATTTGAAGTTAGGCACTGTAAATCTTGAGGCAAGAGCTCTAACCATTGAACTATACCGCTTTGACTTTCGCAGAGCGGTGGTGGTGGTGGTATAGTCAGTTATGATCAGACCTTCACTGGAGAAGAGATAACTGAAGCTCAGAAAGACGAGACGTCGGCTGAGCCAGAAGAACCGGACGCCGATGGAATATGCATTCCACCAGAACCACCTGGGAAATGCTCTAGGTCTATTCAGGTGAGTGTCTATGCGTACGTAGATGCTGGTTTCACCAGTAAAATTCCATCAGTCAATATGAATAAATAATAACTATAATAATGAAAATAATAAAAATCAATAAGGCACATGCTCATGTTGGAAGACGCTGGTGCAGCTTCTGGTGATTTGGTATTGTGGAAGATGACTATGGGAAAGGTCAGCTTCACCTTTTCGTATACCCACTAACCGAGTGTGCAACATTGTGCTACCAAACTAATCAAGAGGTCAAATCAAAACAAACGTACCATGTATGTCACACAGTCGATTACTCTCTAGTTTTTCTCTGCCTCACTTGTTATGGATGGTTTATGTTTTGTAGGAGAAAATTACCAAGATGCATCAGCAGATGAAGTATTCAGGATTTAACCTAGATACCCGGATACAGCAGAGTAAAGAGTTTAGGAACCCCAGTATATATGAGAAGCTTATATCCCATGTCAATATTGACGAGAAGAGCACAAACTATCCTCCGGTATGTGTACCCACCTTAACCCATTGGTTTACACATGTGCTCTGTTAATTGAGTTTCTATGACCTTTTTTCATACAATCTTGTGTATTATGAAATAAGATTGGATTCATTTTCCACAGTTTTGATTCAAAGTTTCATAAGAATGTGTTTTTTTTTATTCTAGGAGCTGTTCGATCCATCTATATGGGACAAAAGCTCATATTACGACGAATTAGGTAAGCCGGTAGTCGGTCTGTACAGAAAATTGAAGTTTGTTTGGAGTTGCTTTCCCAGTCATAAAATCTGTGAAGGTTGGGCAACTCCGATTATGACCTCTTCCATGATAAATAGCACTGGCCGAGTATGTCCATGTTTGCTCATCATTCAAAGTTTAAATTAAGAGCAATCAAGGATGCAGCGTTCGTTTCTTCCGCCAGTTCAGCGGCACAGTGTCGCTATGAGCCGACGCTGCATGCACTATTTTTCCAAGCGACATAAGCATGGTGACCAATCAGAGCGTCGATTTTATTCGCTTCAGTTAGATTTCCGCTTCTGAAGAGATAGCGCATGCAGGATCGGCCCTCGGCCGCTGGATCACCGGAAGCTGTTGTCCACTTGATGGCCATTTTGAGCGGTTTTTAAACGGCAACCGGGCGGTTGCCGTTCGTGTAAACTTCACTTTAGATAAGTAGCTACCATTTTGCTGCATTTTTAACGGTCAGTCGCAGAATCTGTTGCGGTGGCATGCCTTTCTAGAGAAATTTGTAAGTGTATGGGTAGGAACTCAAACCCAGACCATGGATCTCCTGGTCCAATACGCTTCTTCACACTGCTATTAACTTCTATATGAGATAAAATAATGTAATTGAATTGTTGTAGCTCGGCAGCAAAATATTGAAATGGAGAAAAGAAAACAAGAGAAAAAAGATAGGACTAAGGTGAGTAGCGGATTAAATCTAAAGACATTTGTTAAAAGAGTGGTTTTAAGGGCCTGCCACACGATGGTAAATTTACAAGAAAATCGCAAAGAAATCGCACATAATGTTACGCGAAAAATCGCATTGCTACTTTGTGATAGCAGTAATAAGTCAGAATGACCAACTGCGTCTGACTTGAAACCTTATTTGAGCCAGTTTGGGAGCAGTCATCATCATAAAGCGAGAAACAATCACAATGCATGATAACCAGAGAGTCAGATTCGATTCTTAAAAAAAAGTTTGGCCGAATTTACCTGTGAGCAACGGCTAGTTCAGTCTGACTACAAG
>Ga0224511_10000955_pt1 | contig 16087 bp, 10 predicted proteins | sample SF_May12_sed_USG_2_FD_169988 | JGI IMG/M metagenome (GOLD analysis project Ga0224511, IMG submission 169988) | Sediment microbial communities from San Francisco Bay, California, United States - SF_May12_sed_USGS_8_1 | ecosystem: Environmental > Aquatic > Marine > Sediment | place: USA...
GTTGCGTGCATGCACCCATTACTAATGGCATCGTTACGGATACCTATCATTGCTATGGAATTTGAATAATGCAACAATCAAATAATCATTACCCGTTTGATGGTTTTGACTAACATAATTTATTTTGGTACTCTGAATCAAAAATATATATTATGTAAAACTTGCAAATGTCATACTGATCTGTTATCACACTTTCTTAATAATTGATTAATTATATGTATATCTAGTTCACGCGAATACAGACGGCGTGAAAAGAGCCATATGAGTATCTGACAAGGAATAGAATGGTAGGTGCTTAATTGCTTATAAAGTTGATGATATTATCATATATCAGGTATTACTCCATGATACAACTGATTAAACGTACACAAGTGCTACTTTTTACACGTTTGTTGCTGTTAGATATTTGTTTTGTAATTTAAACTTCGCGTTGGTCAAGAAAGGGAGTGTTCCTCGCACAAACATATTCTTAGTAAAAAAACATATATCAGGTAAGTATTACTCTTATTATACAACAGATAAAACGTACGCAAGTGCTACTTTTTACACGTCTGTTGCTGTTAGAAATTTTTTTGTAATTTAAACTTCGCGTTGGTAAAGAAATGGAGTGTTCCTCGCACAAACGTGTTAGGAAAACACATATTCTTTGAAAAAACTATGAAGTCTCTAAACTATCTGTTCAAATTGCATTTGTCTTGTTAATAAAATCACATGTGTCTTTAAGTGACCGAATAGACAGAAAAAAAGGTTACTTGTTTAAATACAACTTGTTCACTTTAAAACTATATGGAATAATTCGGTTGCATCTCATAGTTTGGTTATGTTAGATGTAAAAACACTCAGTGGGTAAAATGTTGTCCTTATCGTTGTTCCTGAAACAAATCACAATGCATACGATTTTAAGTTCGCCCTCCATATCAAGCCAATGAGAATGACGATTTCCAAATAAAATTCAACATTCAAATTTGTGTAAGCAAAATGTAAAATTATACAATTGGCTTGTTGCTTATAAGATTGAATTGCGCTTTCTTTCGCTCATTCTGCGTACTTTTTATGTATGCCAGTGATAATTAGCACTAAGGGTTAGAAACTGGGTTTTCTTTCAGCGTTATGTACAATATAATACGTTGACATATACAATCCTTTAAAACACAAAACATGCAAATTGCAAACCTACGTGTATGTCAAAACCATTCCTTAAAGTTTTTACGTGCAACGAAAGGAAACAGCAACAGTCATACAAAATAACCTCTTGATGTTGTGATATGTTACGGAGAGTAGCTCGGGCAAAGTACTTTGATGCGTAGACTAACGTTACGTAGACGCTAATAAAAATGTTCTAATGGTTTGTCCCCATTTCATATACATAAATTACATAATTATATTTATTCACTTGTCCAAGTACGTTCAACTGTTTTAAGGTATTTTTGTAGTTTTTGTTTAAAAAGTGAAATACACTCCAATTTTGTTATGTATAATGCAATTACAATGCAGTATTTTTGCATTTTTCAGTCACGTGTAAAATATTTATGTTGTTGTTAGTATTGCAATAATTGTTTTAATAATTGTTTGAGGCAAAAGAAAAACAGGAGAAAGCTGCAGGGATCGAACTAACGACCGCATAGTTAGCCTAGCTATGTGTCGACAACCCGTTGACTAAACCCTTCAATAAGATGTAGACATCAAGACATCAAAGGAGGTATGAACATGGCGTTTGTGGACGGATGGATGTGTTCTATGCCCCGTGCGTTGAGCGTGCTTGTTGTCCCGCTGAAGACGGAAATACGAGGTAAATGGCCACCAGCGAGTGTGGGAGTTAGGGTCGCAACCTTCCATTCATCAAGTCTCTTTGATATACGAACGTAACACATTTGTTTTTAATTTATCTTGATTTTACGATAATGCGGATGCATTTGATAATGCATTGTACTGAGGAAATAGTTTTATATAGATGGGTGGTCCGACCATTTCAAATCGTTGCTTTTCATGGTCTCACAATTATTGCGACGGTAATGGTCATAATTTTCGTTTCAATAAAATGCAGATTATTATAAGCCATTAAGGAACAACATTTTGCGCAGAGGACTTCCTTGTATCAACAATATTTTATATTAGTTAACACTGTTTGACATTTAATAGTATCAAACTCTACATCAATGCGGAAAGTTCCTTTATTGTCGCATAAAAACGTTCATATTTAATGTTTTCAGTATTGTTTAATAAATAAGAATTAAAACAACAAAACATGCGTTTTATAATATACGAAGTCCATAATTATTCATTAGCCTAACGTCACTTTTAACTTTAAAGGAATGTTTTGTGTGCAAATTAAAGGTATTCCACATGCCACATAAACAAAAAGGATGACCAAAGAAAAAAGTTGACTAAGTAGACAAGAGTAGTTTTAGAGCACTATGACCGAATAGCATTCGTGTCTATTGGCATACAATATAAGTGAGAATAAACTGGCTGTAGGAATACAATGTAAATGGGAACAAACGTTATTTCCTCTGTTATGACAAATACGCTTGGAATGTCCGTGTTAGCAGATTACTACGGCTGTATATAGATCTCTCCTAATAGCTTTATTCAAACGCGATTATTGAAAATACCCTCACATTTTAAACAGGATTACCATTTGAACGACTCAGTAAACATTTACTTTTTACTGAGTGTTGATTTAACGCTAATCTCTAAACTGAAATAAGTTTAATATGGATGACTTTGGTTTATAAAATTTAGCGGTTTAAAAATGAGGAATCCCCATTGTTGGATTTTAAAAAGCGATTTTCCCAATGACATACAATACAATGTCAATATGTATTCAAGATAAACGGTTTTAACTAAATAATTACCTTTAAATTATTACCATTTAAAATGGCAACATTTCTTTTTTCAAAGCTGGTAGATTACAATGCTACACACGTTTTATACCGTTTATAATTACAGGGTGGCTTATTAATTGCCGATGCATTCTCAAAATGGAAAAATATAAACGATTGAATAGAGAATGTGGACCAACGCTATTTAAAAGCTGATATTGAATTATCGCGTTTCTAAGTGGAAAGTATAATCACTTTGATATTTGTGCATATTATAATTGCTGCAATTAGGTTTAGAACGAATTTATTGTTTTAAAAGAATATAAACATAGATACGGTCACTAGATAAACATAAAAACAAATGCCAGGTGTAAAATAATCAGCATTCCCTCTAGAAAACTAAATTAATGAATAATAGCAATAATAAAATAATAATAATAATAATAATAATAATAATAATAATAATGATATAGTGATAATGTTAATAAAAATGATCAATAATTTATTATATTACAATAATAAAAATTATGTAATAATAATGATAATAATAATAATAATAATAATAATAATAATAATAATAATAATAATAATAATAATAATAATAATAATAATGAAAACAATATTTAGTATCAATGATAATATTAATAATAATGAGCAATTTCGTATAATTCACATTTGTTTTTGTTTAAGCAACGTAGACCAACCCATGTAATTAAGTATAACCAGTGCCATTGACCTCGGTGGGTAATAAACATTTAGGTCAAGTCCAACTTGTGCCCTATCGTTTGACGAACAAGAAGTGTTGTTTGATGCGTGTGTCAATTTATTTGCACATGGCATTGTTTTATTGCAAATACAGACACTTATATTATCTCTTTGATCAAAAAACCTTTAAACAAAACACACAACAAAACAAAAACTTATTTGTTTATATTTACATAACTGAATAATTGAATGTGTAATTAAGTAGTTAACACATGTAAAAATCATAATGTATTGAGTATGTTAATATGGTATTTTAATGTACTTCGTTTCTGCTTTTCAAAAGACTTGTGTATATTTCCAAAAAAAAAGTATTGCTGTTTAAATTAGAGAATAGCCAGTTAGTTTTGAGTGAGTTGTAACATTCGAATTTCAAACTGCCAATGGCACTCCGGCATTTTGCATAGGTTCATAATATTTAAACGATCTAGAAACTCAAACAAGAGACACCTTGACTTACGTCAGTGTTCTGCTGTGGGATTTACCACTTCATTGTATAAATCAATTTGATGCACTTTTATACCACTTAAGTAATTAAATATTTAACCGGGACAGCGCCCTATTTGATAAATAGAATCAAAAGTTGGTCCCGGTTCGATGATATGTGTGGAAGTAATTTTATCTTTTGAAGGTATAATAAGATAAAAAAAAGACAGATTATCAATGTCAGTGTGGAGTTATTGACAATTTTGATGGAACAAAGATAACCGCAATGTTTAAAAACCAATTCGCGTGTCAGACAAAATTATCCATAATAGTTGCAACTTCTTCAAATGTCGGACCGTGTAAGACAAGGTCGCTTATGTTTTCCTGTTTCACTTTTATAAAGCTAATACAACATGGACATGTAAATGATAGCTATGATAGGTCGAGAACACAGCTTAAACTTTCTACCTCTTTGATTGTTATCATTAATTGCTGCTACACACGTCAGTTTTCTTTGGCCAAATTATCTTGTTAAAATGTTTTCATTGGAAATGTATCGTTTTCGTCATAATGTCATAAAGACTTGCAAGAGTCAAGTATCGATGATAATAGGCATTTTGGGTAAATATTGATAGATAAATTTAATGGGAGATATCAAATTTGAACACTCTTAAACAGGGTGTGGTATGACACCAAGGCGTTGCCTTTGCTTATCCGGGAGTTATGTGGCTTACGAAGAAGAAATGTTTATGTTACCCATTGTTGTCAAGCCAAATACAGTACATCAGATCAAATTATAGCTAAGAGACACACAATACAGGTCACTCGAGATGACGACATGAATACAAAAAGTGATCTGAAATAGGATGATATAGATATAACCTATTACACACTAAATATAGTTCACAATAATGAAATTAGCGCTCCCCTTTTAGAATCTAGAACAGTAATTTGAAATTACACAAAGCGTCTCACTTGTAATAGAGCTTCCCCCCACACTGTACGGGGACTCAACTTTACCAGATAATGTATTGTAGATAAATGACCGCTGTAAAAGGACCCCGATTATGTGTTGTACTAATAAATAGCAATACATTCTGTGTACGTACATTCTGGGTTGGGTTTCATTGTTTATTGGGTTGTAACTTCTTAGTTGTGGGAGTTCATATTCTAAATTGAAGAGGTGTTCAAAAGAAAGTTGCAAACAATGTAGATAGGGTCAAGTTTAAAGATGCTAGTTCTGTATCTTTTTACTCTTACAATCGGTCACAAATCTTGCAATATGTTTAGAATACTTAATAAATTAACTTTGCAAAAGAAAATGCAAACATTTGTGATAAGTAATGTGTTTTAGACAAAAAAGTAAAAACGCAACCAAAATGTAAAAACACAAGAACAACAAAACAAAAAAATCAAACATAAAAACCCTTGCAGGAGCAAAATACATCTTTTCACTTTTTTGTTAGAAAACAGACAATTCGCTTTTCTGCAATCGGGATTTTCATACTACGTATACATAACGGCTACTGCGTTAGTAACACAGTAGATTATGCAAAGAAAAACGATGTTTTACAAACGATTTGTCAACTGGGATCAGTAATAATAGATTTCTCCACTGAACATAACTTGACCAGTTTTTACCGTTAATTTTAATATTATTTTCATTTTTTATTTTTTGAGCATCTGGAGGACAGCTGCTTTAAAGGAAAATCTAGATAAAAACATTAAATAAATTGTAAGAGATATTTTAAAAATATTGTGGGGAAATTCATAAAAAGACTAATGATTCGAATTCGGTACCTCTGATTATACATGCCGTATTCTTAGTAACACTTTTCACGTATATCTTGAATTGTTAAAATCTCTTGATTTCAGCGCTGTTGTCGCATGTGAAATGTTAGAAGCCATATTCTTGCAAATTGCCTACATCCTCCGAGTATGAAAAGAATCTAAGGCCTTGTTTTTTTCATTCAGACAAAGTTCATTCGTTTGTGTGCTTGTTTTTGTATGTTTCATTGTTATCAACTTTCCTTATAATTCTCTTTTTTCAGTTAAGAGACAAGAAACAACGAAAAATAGTGATTTACCGTAATTATTGTGATCTTTTACTAAATGTCAACCGTAAAAGTGTGATTAGCTTTGTAAATATTAATTAACCGCTCTACAATTTAATGACAAATTGCATGAAGACTATTAGCTAAGCTCTTAGTGAAAATGTCTACTTTTTGCTAGCCCCCGGTAAAAGGACATATCCAGAATCCAACATGTGTAAAATTGAAAGTGACATGAATTACGTTCATCTTCCTCCCACGACTTTTTCAGTAAATAACATTAAATGTCGAGGATTAAACAGAACATTAGAAATAATATTTAGTAGTGTTTTGCTGTGGTGTCCCAAGGTCAGTACAAAGAAAATATATCGTTAAACAAGTAAATAAAGCCAACCTGAATCTACCTACAGTTTTCGTCGGTGCCGATATTGCGGCAAGGTCATTTCGCGCCAAAATCATTTGTAGATTTTAAAACTAAAAACAGAAATGAGGTAATGCGCACTTGATCTAATTGAGTTTTTATGTTTTATGTCGATTTTTTGATCCCATTGCAGCATTTCTTTGAGACTGTAAACCCGAGTTGCTCAGGCGGCAGGGCGCGGGACAGCAGATCCGAGGGTGAGGGGTTCAAGATCCACCAGGCACGGCATACGTTTCCGTAATGATTACACTGTACACTGCTGGCTAAAGGCTTATCTGTCTCTCACATATGACCGATGTGAGGAATCACACAGATACTTGTGAAATAAAGTGGCTTAGTTTAACCGTTCAACACAGGAACGCTGGTAAGTTGGACTGACCTTCCCGACACGACCTCGTTGTAAGAACGGTCAAATCAAGCATGCCAACCTAAACCCTAAACACCGCTTGTAATCATTGCTTTTACTGATTTTTTGTACCTTATTTCATCTGTATTAAGTGCTATGTTGTACAACCCGCCTCCTCCCCTCATGTACTAATTGCCTCATATAGTTTCATTTATTTGGCTGGTATAACTATAAAACAGAAAATCGGTGTTTTATGTACTTATATATTTACACATATCATTTGTTTTCATCAAAAAACCCTGTTTACGTAAATAATGGTCCAACATGATAAACATGCGTGCAATGAAAGAAGATTCTCTAAGAATTGTGTCAAGGCTTAAAGATGTTATGTCTGTACTTTGGCGACCAGACTTGTTTACATTTTACATTAACCATACTTAATGCCCCTCTTTGAGCATTGCTAATATTAGTACAAATGTATATACATTGTAACTTGTACTTTTGAAAAACAGTATTAAAGAGACACACCCGGAGCTTGGTCTAGTGTGTCGAATATTTTCCTATAACAACAGATAAATAATATGGGTTGAACGAATTCCCAACAAAAAAATGTCATCGTAGGTTTTCACAAGAATAATTTTTGCGCCAAAACGTTGGTAACTAAAAATATAGTTTTTTTAGGAAAAAATAACTTCATTGTTTGTGCCACTGCCATACCGCTGTAGAGTCCCTTTAAAATGGCATAATGTGAAAAGGTCTGGTCATCTTTGTTTGATATAGTTTTAATTCCAACCTTATTTTGAGCTCATTTTGCTAAGACGAGCGATGTTTTGTTGCATTTGCTCTCATTTTACTGAGTGGTAAAGTTTAAGTTTAAACAATATTCATACAGAAAATCACAATAATAATGACATATTCCTGTACACAGATACATAACAAGGATATAAATATTGGAATAAACATACATGTGTATGTACAAGGCATGTGTGTAAAACAGAATTGAGAAGGAAACTATAATAGCTTTTAATAGATTGTCTTGCTTCTGTTGTCCTTGCCGTTGAGCATGCTTATATAAATTAGTTGTAACTAGGTAAACAAATGAATGTAAGAAACTAGTTAAGTGTACATTTATTCCTCAAAAATCTTAACGAAACTTTGCAGATATTTTAGTGGTGAGGATATTTACTTTTTGTAAAAGTAGAAAATAATGGTAAAGTTTTAACCAGCCTCTGGACTCGAAGCGACCTGCTTGATGTATGATGATGTTGTGTTAATATAAGGGAAGGGCCGTACCTAAGTTGGTAACAATGTGTGCCCCGACCATATTGCATGAATATTGTATTATTCAAAATAACTTCGCTTGAACATGTGTCAACATTATTGTGCATATGATTTTTGTAAACAGTGTTGCACAATTTTTGTATGTGCAATACAATATTAATGAACTAAACTATTAATTTAAGATGGAGATGCTATCAGAACGAACAATAATAGTTTCAGTAAAGTACGCACTGGTTGTTCAAGAGAGGAGTGTACTTGTTATGCGTATTATTATGTCATTTTCATTTCTAACTGATTACATGTTAATATGCGTTTTGTAGTTAAACAACGCTTACTCTACACTGTTGGTTTAACGCAGCTTATCTTCCAGAAATTACTTTTAAAATGTGTGTTAATATTTATAAATGTACATGAAATTGATAAAACTATTATTGATGCGATGCGTGGGATGTTTCTATTAATTAATGTGTGTTTTTCATTAGCAGCAGTTTTCACTACATCTATTATTTATGTTTCCTAACATTTTTATAAACCCGCTACCGGCTCTAGGCTATTCAATAAAAGTAATCGAGTATGAATGTGTGACATATGCATGGTATTAACAATATTTCACTTTTTATGAGCTAACTACAAGTAACAGTAACCTGAAGTTGTAATTTATAATAAAATGTTAAACGCATTGTCGTATTCATCTTTGAAGGATATTTCCGCGTTTTTGTCAGCGTCTCGAATCCATGTCCTTATCTGTCTTCGCCCCTGCCATATATGGAAATAACTCACTGGCCATTCCAGAACAAGAAAAACTAGACTTATGACATGCATAAATTATATAAGAATACATTTTATGTTATCTGAATTTTAACTTGAATGACGTTACGTTTTAGACTACTAGTATTCTGACTACAGTTGGCCGACTAATTCAATTATTCACTTTGTCCTTGAAGAATTTTGCGGTAAACCATGCCGGTTTATTATCAACAGTTTATCAAATGCAGCGTTTATCATTTTTCACACTTCAATCACTACAATGACTGTCTTATATAAATCTACGCAATAAGTTATATTTTTCTCACCGTTTTACGATCTTGTATAATTTATTACTGTTTGGTCACATTTTATTATTTTAAACGTCAAATGTGTCACTTAATTATTTAGTCACCATTTAGAATGTAATACAGCTTAATAAATCTGTTGTCAGGCAGTTCTTGTAAACGCGTTTTCTTTCTTATTTCATGGAATATGATACAGAAGACATATGTCTTTTTGTCTACATATACAATGTACACGTGATGGATGGGTATACATTTAAATTAAGGCACACATGCAACGCTAGATTGAATGCAATTATGGTTTGTATTAGACTTCAAAACACAACTGGTGTGTGTATGGGCTAGAAAGGCTGTTTGATTGTATTCTGAATAGATAAATCAAAGAGAACACAATTTGAAACACCTTTGACTTTCGATCTAACAGTTTTGAGCATTGATACAATCAAAATATTGACAGTAATTGTACTTTATTCGTTCTATTATTAAAGGAAGATTTTGTGCGTGTAATTTATTCGCAAGTTTGAGACATTAATGTGAGCCAGCCTTTTTGGTAAGACCTTCATCCACCCTTGCAGCGTTCTTTTGAAGTGGGGAGCCAACAAATTATGGACCCGGCATGTCTAGCCGTATTAACACGTCTCTAATTAATTATAGAGGAGTCTAGCTATCGGTTTTTCATATCAATTTATAAATACCTTTTTTCCGATATAATATTCTTGTTTTGTATCACGAACAATGCTTGCATTACAAGAGCCAACAACCTTTAAAACGTGGTATTAGGACGAAACCATGAGCGATGCGTTTCAAAAATATATTTTGCAACCTAATTTTTGTCCACCTTTGGTGAAACATGGATGGTAATTAATGTTTGTTATTCATTAAATTACCTTATAAGCATGTTTTATTAAAGAATGAGTCATTATATTTCACGGCTATAGAATAAATTAAGTCTAATTAACTTATAACCGAACAAAATGGATACACAAAATGGATCACGTCAACGATATAATGAAAATGATTTTAGCCTATAAACATAATTGTGACGCATTTTAGATGCAAAGAATTAAACAAAACCACTGAATAACCAGTTCCAAAATTTAAACAATGATTTACATATGTACAGTGTCTTAAGTTGTAATCATATTTAATTATATAAAACATTTGATTTACATTGCTTATTTTAAACTCCATTTTAGCATATTAAACAAGCATATGTGACCACATGTAGAGTAAATACAACGATGACATGTGCACTTACAAGGTGTATTCAACACAATGATTGTGATCAAAAAAACTTTATTTTGGACAACCATAGCGACGCCGGGACAGTTTGAACTAGGCTTACCGTCTGATGTCGGTTTACTACGGTATGTTACCCGTGGAGAGACGGATCGTGTCGGAAGAGCTATGGTGATGCCCAGACTCTTACCGGAATAAGGCGGCATTAGTTTCGCTCCCGGTGGGTTCCGGCGAGTCCCAGTTGTTTAAAAAGAATATATATAACCACCGGGGCCACATCCCGGTGATCGACGGTTCAACACGGTTTATCCCAAATAAATGCTTCCCGGCATCGCAACGGTTGTGGTGCCGGTTGGCCACGGAGTCCAAACCGGGATGCACCGGGGCTGTACACCAGGACAGTGTGAAATAGGCTTCAACGAATTTAGGACATCAACACTTGCGTATACACCAACTGTAAGCTATAAAAACAAAAAACATAATTAAAATGCATTTAAAATGTATGTTGTTCTGTTACGTGAATTTTTATGTCAATAATCCGTTGTGGGTTTCAAATATGAATGTCACTTCCTTCTCAAAACGGATCCACATTTTATATGTAAGCTTTTTTCTTGCTATATGAATGTGAAAAGTAACTGTGAAAATGTCGTTATTTGGAAATTTGGCAAAACAACAGTTAAATAAAAGTGCACAGTATACATTGATAGTGAAAACATGCCGCATGTGGGGGCGCGTTCAAATGCACGTCAGCAGCGGTTGCGTTTCGTAAAACCTTGCGTTGACCTTTGGACCTAACGGGAAGGTATCAAACTTCCATACCTTGCAGTCCAATCGCACAAATGAGAACAACAAAACATGAAGTACGCCATTAAATAAAGGTGTTGAAGCTATTAGCGAAATATCCTCTTTGTATGTTTTGGTGTTATTTTAAATATCATGACACAGTAAAACAACGATTTTCAATTAGTTGGAAATTAGTTGTTTTCAAGTGATATTTAAATAAACGTATTTTTACTTATTTTTTATAAATATGACGTCACTGTTCACATGGTTATAATTGACAGCCGCTGACCAATGAAAAAGCATCACAGAGGTTAAAGGTCAAAACTTAATGTCAAAATGGTTTTAAAACAATACAGAGATGCGATAATTGACAAGTACGTCATTAAATGATCCTTTTAGAAGGTGTACATAGATAGTCACGATATAAACAAAAAAATCTGCAAAAATTAACAAAACGAACAGGTCAATAACCGCATTTCGCATTTTTACAGGAATTGAATAAAACGTTGGGTTTGAACAATAAAATATTAAATGGTTGCAAAAAAGACAAGTGTAAAAAATACAGACTTTCAAGTGTACATCTTGATAACAAAGAAACGAGTATATTAAAGTGCGTATAAATATTACTCACATTTCAATACTTGCAGACAAAACACAGACGACCTAGAAACAAGAAATACCCAACGTTTTCTCAGAATACGGGTCAACCATGTAAAATAAAAAATGTCGATACTAAGAAAGATGTCTTTGTAAAGGCATGTTGTCCGTGCGCACATGTGCGATACAGTGACACAGGTGAAGTTCGACAGAAGATAAGAATTGGAGCATTAGCTTGGTATGTTAATCTTATTGTAGTTAATCGAGTACGTATAAAATATAATAGTGCGCTTTCCTGCGACGAACGCAGCTGTGCGATTACGCAAAGCAAACGTTTACATACTGAACGGAGTGTTAAAATCACGTCAAATGTTTTGTTTGTCTATGTCTGAACAGTGTGAAATTGATGTTGTGGCTTTACAAAAACAAATACCTCAACAGGCGAACCTCGATCTTCTTGACTTGTCATCAGCTGACTTGAAGATTTATCATATTAACAGGAGATATATCTACAACCATTGTGTCGTGTGCAGTATTCTGTTCCACTAATTAAATAATTAATGATTTATGTCTTTTTTAAGAAATGTAATAGATTTTTAATACCTTTATACCACAAAGCATAATTTTAACATAATTGATCATATACAAATTAAACATTTGGCTAACAATACATCTTGTTGTTTAAAGGCACTTTACAAATAATAATACCATGTTATTAACAATTTAATGTCTTTAATTTGTCACGTTGACGGAGAAAGCTTCTGGTTGATGTTTAAATTAAAATCTGTTAAACATGCATCAACGCGATGCAATAAATATATCATGTAAAGAGGTTAATTAAACCATGCTAAAAACTTTTTTACACATATTTCCATTTTTCATTTTTATTATATATGGTCCATGAGTGACGTGCATACACATACAGGAAAAATGTAGGAATTCAACGACCTATTGATTCGATTTAAAATACCATAAAATCAAAATAAAATAGTATGCCACTAAACGTTGTTTTATATACATATAGCTATGTATGCAAAGTATGAACATTACATTATTGCACGTGAATTGTAATTGTCTTTTCGCGTGCAGATCACCTTTTTAAGAAATGCACTTTACCTGTGCCATGAAAATGTCAAACAACAATAAACAAACAAAAACATTTAAATAAAAAATTACATAAAGTGTACAAACTTATAAAAATAACGATTGTAGATGGCACAATGATAATGATTTATTTAGGTAGTTTATTTCTTTGTGGAATCATTATAGCTAAGGAAGATGAAAAAATGCAGGATTTTATATAGCGCGCCCGTTCGCGAACGCAAATCATCACAAATATCAATCAACCAAAAAACAAACAATACGATTGCCTCTATTGTTTATGTTGTGTTCATAAGTCATATAATAAAATACCAATATACCAGGAAAAATAAATTTCATTTTTACGACTTTTTAGGTTAATCACAATACTAAAATAAAACAAATCGTAATTTGCTATTGTATTTTATTATTAAACTATTTTGTGACTATTTTACAGTGCTTTCGGAAATCCGAATATTTTTTACTGTTGCAAATAGGCGATTTAAATAACAGTTTCAGATATTTCTGACCAATAATTGTGGTTAATACTGTCTAACCTCCAAGAGCGGCACCTCTAACGAGCGGCTACCTCTGTCGACCGGCATAAATATCTCCCCCGCGCGACACATTGACCATTGAAAATTACCTCCGATGAACAACACCTCTCTAGAGCAACCAAAATTTATGTAGCCGCGTGATGTTGCTCTACAGAGGTTAGACAGTACATGTAATTAGGCTACGTAGGAGGAGTCCGCTAAATAATGCCGCAAAAGGTGTTGCGTGGAAAGTGCGAGGCGGTGTCTAACGTGTCACGGGTATCTGGTGTCTTAGCACCAAAACACTTAAAATACAAGATGTTCTTAGCACCAAAACACTTGAAATACAAGATGTTCTTAGCACCAAAACACAATAAAACTTAAGTCCACACTTTCAAAAATTGCATTTCAGCGGACTGATGTAATATCTGTTAGTACATGAATGAGAGAACTGTTATCTCGAAGTCACGACGGCGCCACCCTTCTGGCACAATAGACATGCCCGGGTTTTTATTTCCTGATGCGGATCTCCAAGCCTCAATGCCACCCTTCTGGCACAATAGACATGGCCGGGTTTTTATTTCCTGATGCGGATCTCCAAGCCTCAATGCCACCCTTCTGGCACAATAGACATGGCCGGGTTTTTATTTCCTGATGCGGATCTCCAAGCCTCAAGGCCATCATTCTGGCACAATAGACATGACCAGGTTTTTATTTCCTGATGCGGATCTCCAAGCCTCAAGGCCATCATTCTGGCACAAGAGACATGGCCGGGTTTTACGTCCGGATCTCCAAGAACCCAAGCCACCCGCAGCCACTACATGTTTGGACATTGAGCCATATTGGGTGATGATTCAAGCAAGGTAGATGGTGACCTGTCATCCTTCCTGACAGTCTCCGTTATGCCTAGACTGCACTGTTGGGCATCCAAACGCACATGCCTAGGCAAACGCTAAGGCGAATGGTTTCATGCTACCCACATGTGACCGGGATGATGGAGGCAGAATGATGTTCCAAAACAGAAATCAGCTGTTATGCACAAACTGATTGCTTGAAACGGGTGTATGCCCGATACCAATGGAAGTCTGCTAGCACGTGAACTTGGTGGTGTTTTATGGTGATCGCGACACCAATGTAAGTCTGATAGCACGTGAACTTGGGGGTGTTTTATGGTGATCGCGACACCAATGGAAGTCTGCTAGCACGTGAACTTGGTGGTGTTTTATGGTGATTAGCAAACTTTGAGAAGTATAGTTTACTATTCTAACGACTTATTATAAAACACAGCAGGGGCTACATACTATTCCCTTTGAAATCGTGCTTAGATGTGTCTTGTGGTCGCCCCAGCATCTGTTTCCCGGGTGAGGTCACGGGAATCCCCCAGTACGGTGCGGCCTAGTTTGCTCAGGTTGTTCCTATAGATGACAGGCTGTGGTTCTCGGTGCCCCTCTGGTCCTCTCAGTGCCTCGGAAGTTGTATAACACACCTTTTTACTACCGCACCTGAGGCGGATTAAAGCACCTTTGATCATGTTGGGAAACATCTGTACAGTGATGGGGATATAATCACCCAAATGCCTGCTCATTTGAATAAATTTGATGAATTAAATACATGATAAACGTCGTAAACCACCTCAAAGAAACGATTTTACAAGTTTGTAATATACTAGTTATTGTCTTTTTCCCTTAATTTCACAAGTGTTAAGTATATTTGGCGTGTGATATTCATGTTGAAATCGGGCGGAACTAAATAATTTTGAAAAGAATACATTAAATTACAGGATAATAACTAAATATAAAAGGATTGGACCATTTTAGAGTCTTTGATTGAAAATGAGAAATGTAAATATAAAGGCGTTAAGATGATGCTTTCAAGCATGTGGCCTTTTGTAGTTTCAGATTTATTTTCTTTTTTCTTTTCACATTGAATGAATTTGCTATTTAACTGTGTGCTTTCACCGACCAAATTGAAATTATTGATATCAAATATTAAACAAATCCACTGAAACCTGTGCCGCCCTATTTAATACATCGAAATAAGTTATTTTAAAAGGAATATCTCACACTGCCTTTATCTAATACAATCAAACTGTGCTATCTGTCTCGATAACGCTAATTGGTTGATGTATGCGAATCCATTCACTGTGAATGCCTAATGTATTACATTGATTAAAATTTTAATGGAATAATTTCATTTTTTCCGAAGTTTTCAATGCTGCTTATTAATCCTAACAGCGCCTCATCTTTAATGTTCATAGACGCACAACGCTATAAAGGAACGTAATGATATGTTTTAATAATTTATTTTTATTTCTTCATAGGCAAAATATTAAAAGCACATTCTATTTCAAATAAAAAAGCAAACAAATGGCTTTCCGAGAGCAGCAAAGTGAGCATTTAAATATTTGTTAGCTGTTAGTTTTTCAATATGTAATTTATTAACTGGTGTTTTAATTTAAACAGAAAAAAGGAGCAAACCGACAAAAAGATGTCGGGGAACGCAAAATCGCGCCTTGAATCACATTTAAACAAACCGCATTTACGCAAAAACGTTTATGTAACGGAATAAAAACGACCACAAGTATGATTTATATATAATTAAGCAACATTTTCATGATCTACATTAAATGAGACACTTGTGTTTAAAGCATATTCTCAAGGTGTGACATTTGCGAAATATGAGTCTTGTTGAAAA
>Ga0224511_10000956_pt1 | contig 16084 bp, 12 predicted proteins | sample SF_May12_sed_USG_2_FD_169988 | JGI IMG/M metagenome (GOLD analysis project Ga0224511, IMG submission 169988) | Sediment microbial communities from San Francisco Bay, California, United States - SF_May12_sed_USGS_8_1 | ecosystem: Environmental > Aquatic > Marine > Sediment | place: USA...
CGCGAGTCCTCCACGTTTCATTCACGTGTCATCCACTTGTTACCGCGTTTACTTCGCGTTTGACAGTTTTTCCTCGCGATGCACACGCGATCAACACGCGGAGCCCAGTGTGAGAGCGTCTTAAAATATCAATCTCTTAAACGGACGGTGTACGATCATGCTTATAACTATGTCGTGTAAATAATTATCGTTGAAGTTTAAAACTATCCAAATTCAACGGTGCGTCAGAACATACTAGTTTAGGGTAATCTTATGTTGAAATATACAAACAATACAGAAGACTAGAGATCTTCCCTGTAAGGCCGCTATTCCATGTGTCCGTATCAGGATGCGTGTTCGCAAGATTTAAACACAGACCCTATTCCATGCACCGTTCCGCAAAATTTCAAACTCCGCCAAATGCGGTAGCTTGTGAAGGGGTCTTTCTTTTGTGTTTTCAAGGTCAGATTGTCACCTGACAATATAATCCTAATCTATTGGATTAAAATTGGCCATGTACTGTTATAAATGATCATGATTGACAGTTGCGGAACGGTCCATTCTAAGGAGCCATTAAACGAATGTAGAACTGAAAACATACCTGTATCATTTATAGAGTAACGTTTTTACCATTTAATTATTTTTTTACTCAATGAGTTATAATTGTGATTTTTTTATCTTAAATATGTAGCCCCTTGCATGACTACGTAGATCCCTTCTGAATATACATTTGCTACATTTGTTCGATTTATATCCGTACACATGGAATCGCGGTCTTCAAGGGGCATAACCGTAAGCCGACTAGTGCTAATCACTGTACGAGTTTTTGAAGCTTTATTACGTCTGCACTTAGACAGGTCGCCCCTCATCTCGGACCTACATAATTTACATATCTCCTGACTGCCGTGTTATAATAACATGAACGACCTACTGCTTCATTAAATTAGACTACATGAATGTTGGTATATATCTACATATGTTGGATTGACCAGTGAATGATCAGTGGGTACAAACGAATGGTCCGGCAATACGCCTTTTTGCATAGGCGTAGATAACGGGGCGGCAGTAATTTGGCTAGTCGTTGTTATACATAAATGACGGCCTTTTCGCCACCCCAAACAAATGTTCTTTGCCTTTAGGAATGCAATATGAGTCAATTTTAGCCTGCCAAATCACTAGCGGGTCGAGGGACCACGGACCTATGATTTTTATGCCCAAAATGCTAAATTTCCTCACTTAGCTCGATATTTAATTTTAAACAAAATATTAACAAGAATGTGGCTAAAAACCTCCTAAAATACAATAATTTATATTATTACCGAAAACACGTTATAATTTTTTTTATGATTTTACGGTTGAACCCTTAAAGACGTCGCTTACCTAGTGACGTGACATTTGTTACCGTTTTACGGCATATGTGCTGGACATTTTATGTACGTTACAAAATGTATTTAAGTATTCATGTGTTTTATTTATGTTTGTTTTGTTATTTATTTATCGAAGCGAAGTAAATGAGATAATACCTTTTGAAAACTAATGTGTATGTTGTTTTAAAACGTATTTTTTATGTTATCCATTATACATGCGTAAAACATGTGGGCCCGTATTCGTCGTGACCAAAATAAGCGTTAATTTAACGATGTAGGGTTCGCCGCCCCAATGTCAAAATGTTATCTACGCCCCTGTTTTGAGGGCTGTCGCTAGATCACATTTGCCCCATTGTAGACGATGTTGAGCACGAATTATTATTTTATAACATTCTTTGTAATTCTTATAACTTCCGCAGCACCGGTCGTTATTTACACCAAGTACGGACCGAGTGAATGAAACTCAACAATTTATTTAAAGATACGTATGTTAATTATGACACCGTTTTTTACAATGCGGAATATATTTTAAATAAATAAATTATATAGTATATGTCTATTAAATCTAACCATCTGGGTACATGTTCACTGATAATGTTGGTGGTGGTGATAAGAAAGGTGGTGGTGGTTTTTTGGGGGGGGGGGGGGGTTGATAATGATGATATTTTAAAGTAAACGAAATACATATAATAAAAAGGTTATTATACATTTTACTGTACACAACGAAATATAATCGTCCAGATATATTCCCGTAGTGTACAGTAAAATGTATAATAACCTATAATTAACATTCACTTTAAACAGCACATGTTCTAAAACAACGTTCTTCTAATCAAAACAGTGTTTGGTAAAATAGAAAATATAGAGAATCACACTCCGGACCCCATTGCATAATTATATTGAGCAGCCAGGCAGCCAAACCAATGTAATAGAACCAAAACAGAAGTAGTGTACGTCCTTTTACCCTCAGTGATATTAAAATGTGCGTAAAATATATAAATTATGTCTCTGTATTTAAGTAAAAACCCGACGACGTTCAGCTTAAAAAAAGATTCACTGTAAAATAACCCCGCAAAACAAATGGTTTTGGTAATTTGATTCAGCATGTCAAAACATTGACAAATGTTATTGTCACTATTATTTCCATCTTTGTTGCCATGGTCACGTTTTTTTTTCATTTTTCTTCCTACTCTGACAAAAATACAAAATGGCCATTTTTTAAGCAGAATCTTATTTTATTACTTGATTATTTTTCATGAAAATAATCCTCGTTTTTTTCTGTTTATCATCGAAAGTCAATCGTAATATTACGCCAGACTACGACAACAATACAGTGAGTTGTAAGCCTTTGTACCGTGTTTCAAATTAGGAAAAACTTCCAAATGCGGTGTCTGTTTAAGTAACTTTCATCTGTCCCATTTTAATAATACAAGAAAAATAAAATATTCCTTCTGAATTAAAGTATCGGTGTGGTTTTGATCTGTCAAAACTTGGGTCAGCTTTGTTAAAACCAATGACAGTAACGTTTTGCGCATGGCCAGGTTTTTAAGCTCTCAAATAATCGAGAGATCATTCGAGGATCACAAATCAAAACGCGCGGACGCTCGGATGAAATCGCACCAATAAACATTAATTAAATTTCTCCGCCTGAGGATTTTGATGTCAGAGACGGGGCTTTGACGCTGGTCTTCATATTAAAAACTCTTTGGCGAGTTGAATCTTCAGTCAGTCCTTTAATATTCTGTCCACTGTCCTATTCAGTGATGGCAAATGTGTGAAATTTTGGAAATAAAATTGTATTTGAAAATCAATAACGTGTTTATACAAATAAATTAAAACTGTCCACACGTCTTTGTTGACGGGTGTTTTTGTCAACTGTGGTAAACCCCAGGGTAAGCAAGCGAAACGTACCTCGCAAAGTGTGATCAAAGTTCGTGCAGTTTTGAATTAGTAGAACTTCTTTATAATAATTGTAAACTTCATAAACTGGTTGATCTTTCACTATATAAAACACTTGGAAAACATCATAAAATTATTATTTTCAATTCCATAATGCTTGTTTAAACATTTTCCTTACGACCATTCTACCATCACCTGCGTCGATTTGCAAGCCGCCCCTCCACGCCCGCCACCTCAGTTAACGATTCTCTGATCTATTGCGGGGACCGACCCGTTTCCACCGCGGAAAAAAATATATGGAAACAAAACACCATAATTCCCTATGTGTTTACTATGGTGCAATTTGAACAATTGGCGTGCAACAAAATGACTAGTGATTTACTGAAACATTATACACCAGCGTTTTATTGTTTGGGAGGACCTATTATTTCGAATTCCCCTTGCCAAAGAAGACGAGAGTACGTCCGTAACATTCTCTGCATCTAATGATTGTCTTTCTTACGGCAATTACAAGGCAATAAAATATGAAACAAGCTAGCTACGGGGGTCTTACAGAAACTTTGTAAAAGTTTTGAAAATATTTAGACAGAATAGAATGCGAATTTAGGCAGGTGCTAATTTAGACACATTTTGGTGTTTTACGAGTTTAAGCGTTGGTAATAACTACGCGAAAAAGTAGTAACCCTCAAACCAAAAATATTAGATTTCCAATGGGCGGTTCCGCGTCCAAACAAAACGAAAGAAAGGAGGCCGAACGAAATTATACTTCCCGCTGAGATAATCGGTCCGATATTTCGACAAAAGGATACGATCACTTACAGAATCTATTTGCTTTCAACTTTATTAAAAACGGTTTAAGACCCAGATATCAAAGTTCAGCTTGGGACGGTGTCGTGTTTCCATTGCAAATGCTTTCACAATGAAGTGGCATCGGTGAAAAATACCTCGCGGTGAATTCTAGACCCGGTCCAAAAACGCCGTGAAACCCGCTGGGGTCCGGGTGTTAGACACGGCAATTTGTCATCGAGAACTAATGAGTTTCCTGCCCGACACCCTCCGGGAAATACAGAGTCCAGCCTCATAAAGTAATAGTCAGGTTAGAGTCTAAAATGCGCACATTAACCAAAATGCGTGCATGGGCAGTTCATTATGTCTTTGAAAACGTGTGTTTGAGATAGTGTAGCTCGGTCCTATACTGTTTATCAAAATCAAATCTCATTGAAGGACACAGCATTAGAGGCCCCCCCCCCCCCCTAACGGCCGCGGACCTATGATTTTTGTATGGCTTTGCCCAAAACGCTTAATTTCCTGGGGGTGGGGGTTTCACTCTCTATTCCTCGCGATACACTTTTATATAACATTTTAATAGAAATAGGGCCAAAACTTTAATTCTGCTTCAACCGTCAACACTTTCAATTATTTTCTATCCCCGCCACCCCGCCAAGGTCAAATCCTAGATCCGCCACTGCACATCGAAATCATTTTCTTTGCACTCATTTGGTACATTTGGTACATAGGAAGAAAGAGCCAATGCAAGTAAGCAACCGGTTCTTATTGTTACACAGTTCAATGGTTATACTTTTATTGCATGACCAGTAAGTCACATTTTTGAATAACAGTAAAGTAGATCTGAACATTTCATGGAATCATTGCACTGAAAGTTGAGTCTCTTATAGTCTAAAATGTTTTTAAAACAAACTGTTTTTATCTGTTGAAAACGCTTGTTTTTTTAACTAGGTGCCGACTAGGGGAAATGTTTTCTCTGATATTAAGTGTTCTTCCCCCTTATAAAGTCACAATTCTAATTTAATAAGAGAACAGATATCATGGTTTTTATGACAAATAAAAAATCGCCCAAATGGTACGTGTAACATTTCTTTGGTTTTTCAAATAATCAGATTACTCATAATGCGCGTTCATATTAAAATGATATCTTTATTAAGCTCATCTTGGTGACGCTTACCTATGTCATGGTCTAAATCTCCAACACCACCCGGCAATTTACTGTATGGCCAGACACAAATCGCTACATTAGAATGGTTACGGGTGTCTTGGTTCCTGATGTGAAGATGGATGGACCATGGACGCGATGCATCAATCATGATTTGACGACGGATTAGGCCACATTTGCATGCATTGCAATAAGGCGACTCGCAGATAGATATCTGGCTATCATCTTACCGTTCCAGTTAAGACTTAAATATATGGCCGGAATATTCATGTGTGGCGAGTTAAGCAGGGTGCGCGAGAGATCTAATTTGATTTCAAAGGCCGATACAGATACACGAATTATATTAAAATGTTTGAAATGAAGTGAAACTAGAGAAATATAGACCAGACCTTTTTCACACTATCAAAGTTGATATTAACATTTATTTAGTAGAGAATACTAAAATAATTATGTTTTTAATGTAAATGTGGCATTGCATTCATTATTTGACATTCTTTCCATTAAAAAGGGTAATATATTCAGTTATAGGAACTACACAATACTATTTTTAAGATGTTTAACCTGTATCGTTTGACCAGCATTATTTACATATTACTTTTAACTATACTTACGCAGTGAATCCTACCCTATTTACTCCCGTAAATAAGAGAAAGTACCAAACATAGTTAGCGATGCGCGTTCAAATATTTCAGAAAAAAAGAATTTGTTGAAAATGTGTGGCTCGCAAATTTGGCTTTGTTTGTTTATGTTTCAACCCATTACGTTGAAACAGTTAAATAGCTTGACTTTAATCGATAAATTCAGTTGTCTCGGTGCCCGAGCGGTGACGCTCCAGACTTCGGAGCGAGAGGTCCCGGGTTCAATTCCCGGTTCTGGATAAGGTTTTTATGTTTGCTTTTTTGTTTTGTTGTTGTTGTTGTTGTGTTTTTACAGTTTTGTCCAGAAACATTATTTACGTGAAATTTTGCAACTCATTTTTGCACAATTTGTGACCGATTATATTAAGATACAGACCTAGCACCTTTGAGTAAGTAATATGCAAGCGACCTAAATTTCAGTGTACAGCAGATTATTTCAAAACAGGAAGACAGGTTTTAAGGAATTGAGTATACCACTGTTGTTGTTGCTGCTGTTACAAGTAGTTTCATGCAAAATGTTCATCTAAAAAAATAAGTTACCACAACACTAATATTTTAGTCGACATTTAAGACATTTTAGCCAAATTCTTTAAACTTTGACGAAACCTGACTGCACAACCAAACTTGACTAACACGTGGTGTCTATCAACTCTAAGCTCCCTTTTGAAGACGGACCAAATGTAACAGTTCATAAAGGCTCAAATTGCAAATTATATATTGTTATGTATATTTAAAAAATGCGGATTACCAAGTACAGCTTTTTGGCCAAAAAAGAGCCCAAACTGAAAGAATTTTTTTATCCCAAATTCCTTCATTTACAGGACAAACACGAAAACCGTAAAATGCTAATATCTGGCCCTTGAAAACGTAGACTGTGCTTGTTCCTGTCATTGATTGGAGGTCAGTCTGAAGACCGAGCGGCATAATATGATAGCCGGAGATAGCCGGAGATAGTCGGAGATGTGCCGGAGATAGCCGGAGATAGCTGGAGATATGCCCTTGCATCACATCTTTGTGTGTTCAACCCCTGCGGTACCGGGGACCAGATGGGCGCCGCACACCAGACAATCCCTGACCACGGTAAAATACGGCTCCCGGGACCCTAGACCCCTTATTATAATCATTATCCATCTTGCTTCGACGCCCATATTCGAATCGCTTTCTTCGCCAAGTCATTCAGCATCATTAGCAGCACTGTTGAAAGGAGAAAGACTATTTATTCAATCACTCACTCGCTCGACGAGGGCATAAAAGTCCCGCCATCAGCCGAGGAATAGACGTGATGGTGCGATTGCGTAACAGACCCCGTCTCTTATTATAGTCCCAACACGGGCTGCATTCGGTCCTCCATATAGGGACTATTTGAAAATAAGAGCCCGACATTAATTAAACCCAATCTTTTTCAAGAGCTTTCGACGTAATTTGGAAAAAAGAAGCTGATTGATTTCAAGCTGAAGAGGGAATGTATAGAGGCAGTATTCATCCGATCATCGGCAAAGAAAGGGGCTAATTTAGGGTTTTAATTAGACCAATCATGTCACAAGAGACACCGTTCACGCTGGGAATAAAATTGGAAACACAACACCCGGGTTTGAATAGAGCATCCCGTAGCATGCCGTAAGTTTAGACAACGTTGCGATCAGCGAAATTGAGTTGATTAAGGCTCTCGGATTTAAGTGAAAGGGCTAAATTTATTGGTAATAAAAGCTACTGTAGCAGGACATTGTTCAACCATCTGGGAGTTAGCCAGCCACCAAACCCGACCAGAGACTTGAAGGTGGACCATCACGACCTTGTCTGCATCTTACAACCACAGGCTGAATCTAGTCCCATTTAAGAGGCCTATTTTATGGGAATTTAGTAGTAAATAAAAAGCAACAATCTACGCACTAACATTAGCGCACTAAAACATTTAGATAACAAGAGCCGGTCGACCTGGTGATGCTTCCTGTATAGGGTTTGGACGCAAGGTAGATTGTCCATAAAGTGTTTACCAAATTCAGAATAAAGATATTATGTGATGTTCCAAGTCAGTAGTGTTCATACTGATGGAGTTACATTGTGGACAAAACAAGTATGAAAAATAAGAAAGGACAGTTACTAAAAAGTTATCAAACAAAGAGTTATGATCTATGCGCTGCACTTCTACTCAGTGAGATCTATCTACCTACAAAGTTTCTTGTTGATACCTCTTGTAGTTTCAGAGTTGTGTCCCGAACAAAGTTCATAGTGTAAAAATGAACAAAAGGCAATAATTAAAATATTTAGCTAGGAAGAGTTACAGTTCTTATGCAATGCACTTCTACTTAATAAGATCTATCTACTTACACAGTTTTTTGTTGATACCTTATGTAGTGTTAGAGTTATGTCCCGGACAAAGTTCAAAGTGTAAAAATGAACAAAGGGCAACAACTCCGAAATTAGGCAAGGCAGAGTTATGGTTTAGATGCACTACACTTCTACTGAATGAGATCTATCAACCTACCAAGTGTCTTGTTGATACCTCTTGTAGTTTCATTCGTATGTCCCGGAAAAGATGTGGACGGTCGGACGTACGGACATACAGACGGGCGGACAAAGCGGCGACTATATGCTCTCCCTTCGTGGACCATAAAAATATACGTTTCTGAATAAATGCAGTTAAGATAGCAAAACTATTGGGACATTATTCTTGTTTTTACATTGTGTCTGTTGCATGTGACCAAATGTTTGTGATGGTTAACAATTTGTCAACATGTTCGACATATTTTTGGTGAAGAGACATACGAGTGTACACTTGGGGGAAACAGTGCCATGAGTACTAAACGGGCGATTTTGGTAAAAAAAAACAAGTATACTTTTCAAATGGTTTATTATTGGCATTGTTTTTATCTGAGTCAGTAATTACATACTGCCAGAAAAAACGAACATAAATAAACAGAAATTAATATTGCAACGAGAGATGTCCTTTAATTGGTTAAATGAGGATTAGTACAAAACTTCAGCCTAGTTGGCCGTATAATAATGGTTATGGGCTTGCTTTATGATGAACCCATTATTCACTACTGGATTTTTTTGTTTTCTTAAAACAATAGTCATGGTTGATTACTTTGTTTAAATATTTTAACATCAAAATGATATGATTTTCAATCATTTATTCACAAAAAAATATAATCATAATCAAGTGTAAGAACATACAAATGTTAATGAGTTGCAGCATCCATGTAATGTAAATGTGAATGTTAAAGATGCTATGTCTGTATCTTGCGACCAGAATTGTTTGCATTTTACTTTTTAATCATAATTAAGCACTAAATAATACTCCCGTCAATAAGAGAAACTGCCTAATATCAGTATATTATAATATTACAGAAAAACACGACTTTGTTGAAAAAATGTTTTGCAGTATTAATTCATTTAGATACTTAAAATATTGCAAAGTATGTGACCAGTTTTAAGGGTATAAAGATATAGACATAGCATCTTTACCTCGGCAAAATGGGATGCTTTAATTGGTGATACCACAAGTTAGTTTGTAAACAATATAATGTATATGGTGATATCCTTTAAGTCACTGGATAAATGTATTTTTATCCACTTTGTATTTTTCAACTAAAAAGAGCATTTGACTCATATGGCAGACTGAACATATACATTTAGACTGAAGTCAAAATACTGTTTAATTATACATAGAACAACAGGTTATACAGTCGTAGTTAAACACGCAATATCAGCCCCTTTCCCTTAAAATCAGGGTAATAACACACAGTAAAAATAATATGTATATAGACATTGGAATTACGTGCAATGAATGTTATGATGACATTAGTACTTTTAGTAGTCAAAATACAAAGGATAGTGAGCAAAATGTTGATTTAATATTTACGTTCACACATTTAAGTTCGCTGTATGAGTTATATAGCACCGTGGGAAAATTTAATAAAATACTGTGGTCTCATTCACATTCGATCACAAAACAATCGTCTGTACCTATATTTATATAATTTTATTTAACTTTCAACATCCTTCGACACGCTTTGTTACAAGCATATCCAATGTCTTAAAGTATGAGAAGTGCGCCATGTCCAACAAGTTGCTTCTTTCACATCCATAACCCAATACTAGCACATTTTGCTTGGCATATACACAGTGTAAAGCTTTGAAATATACATTGCATGTAAATATCAAGATCAACAGTCAAAGATAAAAAAGAAAGGAAAACAATCGCGTAATAAGAACAACATTTAACCATTAAATAAAACATAAGATTGCACGCATCCCGATTCCACATTGTTTGTTTAAGGCATTTCACCGGCTAAGAACTTGGATATGTTTTATATACTTCACCCTTTGAAAGGGGAAGACAGAACGAACTCGTCAAACGCTCATCTGGATTTCAAGCAAACACGTCCTCGCAACAAGTCATCATTTTTCACACTGTCGCAAGGTCACCATCTTCCGATATTTGTATTTACATAAAAGTTGTGAAGACCTGTCACTAGCTCTCTCTTGAATCCAAGAGGTATGAATCTTGTGTGACACGAACAACAAAGTGTATACATCCCAAGAGGCCGCGAGTGACCCAAGCCACGGACACTAGTGTTTAGAGCACCCTGTGTTTAGATTGTTGTCTTCAGATTGAACTCCACTTCTTGACAATTTCACCAACTAGAATCAAATCAACTTTTCTATCGTCACAGGACTGTGAACTGAGGCTTGCGTTTGTGTACACATATCCGTTTGTGTAAAGGTTAAATAGTTCTAAGTTCGTGTCTCCTCAACATTCTTGTTAGGGACTTTGCTGATTTTAGTTTTGTTGTATTTTAGCGTCGAAGATGATCTCATGCCAAATGTGGGACCAATGTTGTTCTTCAGTGTAAAACATTCGATGCGCAAGTCAGTACTTGTATTAGATCTTCACATACCCATTACATTGACATCCCGCTTAGTAATAGTGTCGGTACTCTGTCAACTTTATCGTTGACATAAGGTATCCCTTAAAATTGGAGATTACATCTTTTCATAGACAAACACAAGGTGATATCTGGGACCTTTGTTGCTTGTCATTGTAAATACTTTGATGTGTCTAACAATCCCTTTAACGATCTACACGTTTTTGTGTCTGTGTCTCGTGGCATGCCGGATGTTTTGTGAATCTCGGATGACCTCGGACAGGAAGTGGTCTTCTGATGACGTCACGTCGTCGTCTGCGAGATCAACGGGGGGAAGATCGCTGCAGTGCGAGTCTGAAATATATACAAACAATTGTGAAACCGATTAAACAATTTTGGTAACCAGTATAATATATAGAGAATATGACGGTTGTTTATTTTCGATAAGATATCTTTTTTTACTTTTTTGCTTTTAAATATCTACTTGAAAAATGACTTTGGATTATACAGTTCTTTCTGGGGTCGTTTTAAAAAAAGATGCGCAGCTTTTCGCCTGAGTGATGGTTAAATCACGATACAGGATGTCCTGAAATATTATCAGAATTCTTTAATTAATTTATATTTCTCCTAAACGTTTAAGTAATTTTTTTGATAGCGATTCATAGATTAAAAAATATGAACACACCTGGGTTTTCCCAGAACTCGAGTGACATCAGTGTGTGACCTTTGAAGAAGTCACGTGCGTGGTAGAAGTCCTTGCAATCCCACAATACCATGTGCCCTTTTGGCTCATGTTCGTGTGTGTACGTTATTACTCTCATGATGCCCTGTTTATTTCTGAACATCTCTTTTGTCTCTACGGGGTCAATCTGATGTAACTGTGTCACAGACGGGTAGCCATATTTGTCGGCCAGATACGGACCAAAAGCCATTGGATGGAAAATGTACTGGCGGCCATCTTTGCCTTGAACGCTGTCAGTTCCATATTTGGAGAGTCTAATAATAGAAGTGCCAAGCGAGTGCGCCCCGCCGATCTCGTTCAATGCGTACGAGAGGCGGAGAGCGGAAGTGTCGTGCAGTAGGATGTCTTTCTGGCTGTCCAGCCCCAGGAAGTGGACCAGCTTGTGGTTCCGGAAGATCCCGTGGAAGTGAGCGAACCCGGGGTAGTTGGACTTCAGCTGAGAGAAGGGCGGCAGCGGAATCTGAAGCAGGAAAACGCTGACTTGTTACACCATTGAATCACTATTAAAAGTAAGAAATAGAACTGGATCGTATTGCAACGACCTGCCATGCAGATACTTGTCATTTTGAAAAAGACGTTAAAATTCCATTAAACAAATTTAATTTGTAACAGGATGCAGTAACGCGGTCATAAAACACCTTTCATTTTCTTAATCATGTAATTGTATGCTTACTACAAGCCGTTTGCAACAAAACGTATATTGTAGAAGTTGGGAAGTTGAGGCTCATGTTACGTGGTAAAATGCTGGCTTAGTTTTCACCTAGAAAGGGGACACCGAGAAATCAACAATATATTTTATTGTTGGATTGTGAAAACTCATTAAAAGTATTGGAAAGAAAGTAATTTTGTTGAAAAATGCCCATTGCGCAATATGTGGCTTGCTAATTTAACGTATTTATAACAGTAAAGTTTTTGTGATGCGATTTGTTAATACGGCAAATAAGTTAACTAACTTAATAAATAAAAATAATAAAAATAAACATATTTAACAAATATTTAAACACCGAAGCTAATATTTCAAAATAAAACCTATTATTACATTAGGTTGGTTGTATCACTTCATTTGTAAGCTTATATCAATATCAATGGATATACACACAGCCAATGTTATGTTTCACACCCGTGCTGTTTGTTGATGGCACTTATTCAGCGGAACAATGTTCTGTATAGACACTTTCCCCTCCCTGGCGCGAAACACACAATTTCAGTCAAAAGGGTACTCGTTTAATTTCGCAAGTATGTATTTGGTTTCTTTATCACAAGAAAAAATGTCATGGTACATGGCCACGGAAGAAGTAAAAGGCACTGGTCTCTAATTAACACATATCAATAGCCTATCTCCCGAGTGCACCAAACAAGTTTTTTAAGACACTGTCATTGCCGTTTAGACTTGCGAACAGGTGAAATTCTTCTTTCATATAAACTGTCTTGTCAATGAGATTCTCTCTCTGATTCTAAGATATCATTTTAATTGCTTGTGCGCAGGTCGTCTTTTGTTTACGGAACCTTGATTTTAAATGAGCTACACAATATTTTTCTATTCAAACAGGGGCAAATAAGTATCATTAGAGCAGTAAGCGGCCCGTTAATTATTAAACATATTATTTAAGGAGCCATGCGACCTCCAGTCGGACACGCGCTGTCTGGCGGTTATTTGTACCCAAGTATTTTCTTAAAAGAACGTAGAAAAAAACACAACATAAAATACACCAGAACCGAATATGAAGATAAATGTCGACCTGCGTTCACCAAACATGCATAGTAGGGGGCAACCAAGCGGCTGACAGCCCCTGACATGCGCTGTTCATTTAGAGGGGGCTTTGATACAGTTCGCCGTAGGAGATAAGGGGAAGAAAACAGGCTGATAGTGGTCGGGACACCATATCTAATTTGAAACGACACATCGCTGTACAAAAACGGGAGGTTATGTCCGAGCACATTATGGCGGAGTACACACTGTCGTTGTCATTAGATTTTGTTTGGTTAACTTTAAAGAACAACAAAGAAGAATTCTCTTTCTTTTTATATTTAGTATTTTTTCTTAATCTGTGATGGGCTTGAGATACTGTCTGTGTTGCATGGATGGCGTGATATTAAGCGAACAATCTAGGTTGTTATTTTATCTCATCACGACTTCTGTTAAGAAGAACCACACTAATTATTTGAGTTTGTTCATTATACATTAAAGAAAAACGATCTGACAACAGTTCTAACCATATGTTTATTTGCCGCAAAAGTCGATATAACCACTTTGGAGTTTAGATACAACCGTTATTAAAGGTTTAATGGTCTGTTTCGTTGATAAATAAGGACGACGGCATAATGTCTTGGTCCATAAAAATGTCTTTTTAGTCCTTTAGAGACAATTTTACCGCAATTAAGTGACGGTTTAAAGGATGAACGTTCGCACATCAGTAGGCTAAAGCCCTAATCAGAAATCAAAAATGTGGATAATTGATAAAACATAGTATACGAGCAGATTTGTCACAGATAAACCACAAAATTGGATGTGAAACTTTTGCGTCAATTTCATATTTCTTAATGATATTTGAAATGGTGAGAAATATTTGTCTGTCACATTGGAAAACGACTTTAAAGCAAAAGATAAGTAAAACAAAAAGAAATAATGTGAGAACAGAAAATAACTTTTGAAATTTGATCTTAAGTTTGAAAACTGATAAGAAATAAATAAATGGAGTATTTATTAATAACCGCTCTTTCACAAACTTCAAATAAAAACAAAGGTAAACGACATAGAAATTTAAGAAATTGCTCACTCGTATTAAAGTCAACTTTTTGTGCGAACCGGTCTTTGTTTTTAACCGGACATGGTATGCTATTACATTCCCTTGCCCAAACGATAACGCACTGGTTTGCATGTATTGTTTTAACTGATTCTCTTGTTTCATGGTGGTTAGGCGTCCTGTTAAGATAACCCGGTATATGAAGGGTGGCTTTATGCAAGACCATACTCCACGTAACGTTATCTTGGCGAGCTAATTGAGTGTTGTATTGTGGAAGAATTTCGTTTTCGTTTTAAGTAATTGAAAACTGGAGATAACGCTATTGATTTGTTTAAAGAAATCTTCATGAATATTTTGGGTGACTAAGACGTTCATGGGTATTTTTAATCTGTTTATCCATACATGTAAAACCCAATCCTTGTTGGTCTTTAAGAACACGTGCAATAAACGCATTCGATTTCTTTTGTATTTTTTATATTTTTTTCAAACGACAAATAATGATAAGAAAAACTTTCTGTAATATATAACTTACAGTAAATACGATTTACCTTTGATTTCGGAATGTTAATGTGAAATTAACGATTGGCAATAAGTACATCATAATTTATTCCGCAGATATTTTATAGTTTTATAAGATTCCAGGTTCTGCTAATTTTTAAACCTTTCGTTTACAACTTAGATTATACATTGAAGTTGTATAAAGAAATAATGCCTTCACAAATACATGTATTATCCTCGGTGATTAAAATTAGACGATACTCAGTAGCCATAAACATGATTAAAATAACAAAACAACCAACAACAGCAACAACAAAAAAGAAAAAAAAATGTAACATAATTATATTCCTTAAAAGGTCATAACAACACAGGACACTATCATATTTTTTTAACAAAATAAATGGACTTCTACATTGTGGCGAAGTTATGAATATACAAAATTTGTATCTTACTGTGTTTTCTTTTCTTTTTATGCTAATATACTTTTGTATAAAATACTACATTTGGTTTTTTGCTTTTCAGTCTATCCGAATTCGCGAACGCGTGTTTAGTGTCGACGACCATCATTTAACGTGTTGTACTCACGGGGTCAGCCAGACAGGAAGCCACGAGGAGAGCGAGCACCTGCAACACAGACGTCCACGAGCACGTCATCATGACGGCAACAGCGTCCACCGTCCTGTCCTGTATATACGTCACGTGTTGTCTCTACTGAATTATGAAATACCACAACTGTCTTCTCTTTATGTGAAATAAATTTATAAGATGTATATTTTAATGCTTAATCACTTTTTGTTCTAATTTAGTCGGGCATTGAAAAGACCGCACACACATACACTAAAAGTAAAAAGCATGTATATTTCCAATCAAATCAACTGTTGAAAGAACGTTCGAAGTGGTATCAATAATGTCCCTCCAAAGAATCTTAAAGTTTGTCTTCTTTCTCGCGCATTAAATAATTACTCATGATAATCTCTAGTAGGACACACGATAGCTTAAACTGATTTCATTCAATCCATGTTTATGAAGCAAACAATCTGACGTGAATCGAGTCTTCCTATTCTAACTACAAAACGTTATGAGCTCTAAGCTTAAATAGCATGCTACTATCAGTCCCTGTAAACAGAAAGTGCACTCTAACCCGGCTAATGAATATTCATACTGTTCGTGTGTCAGTAACCAATGAAAATCGGGCGTCAACAATTGTAGGTGTCGCCTTACAAACGATGGCGTCCGTCACCGATATACTGTTCAAATGAACGATATTGATATAAAATTTCCTTTAAAAAGGAAGGGTTGCCAAGTAGTGAGTGTTTTAATTGTTTTGTAAGACATCTGGGAACTTTTTTGGTACTCAGTAAGTCCATTACTAAAACGTTGATGACACATCACGCT
>Ga0224511_10000957_pt1 | contig 16084 bp, 10 predicted proteins | sample SF_May12_sed_USG_2_FD_169988 | JGI IMG/M metagenome (GOLD analysis project Ga0224511, IMG submission 169988) | Sediment microbial communities from San Francisco Bay, California, United States - SF_May12_sed_USGS_8_1 | ecosystem: Environmental > Aquatic > Marine > Sediment | place: USA...
GCGCCGTATATTGATCATTAATATACTAATACCGGGATGTTAACAGTGTCATATATATTTCATAGAAACAATGCTATCTTGTTTCCTAAGACGAAAAACTAATAACATCATGAACTTGAATTGATATTAAACATAATTTTAATGTGAAGCAAAATAAATGAAATATAATTGTTAGAGTTTTACTATTACTAAACTCCAGCAACCATGATCATCAGACGCAACCAACGTATGCTTTAAAGAACATGACATGCTCTGATAATACATGCTTATCATAGCTTTACATTCCCATAGAAATATTTTTGACGTTCTTGTAAAATGTTCGTGTTGCGTGCGATATTAACATTTCAAACAATTGGTAGAAACGGTGTTATTATACACTTGTACATCACATGAACATTATAATTTGTTAATTCAGACACATTTATCTGTTAGAGACTTCTTCCATTTGAGCCTGTTCAGTAATTTATTTCAGTAATAGTAGGAATTATAACTATACACCGCTGTATATGTCGTTAGATTCACACAATATAAATGAAATAATTAAATTAGTTGTAATTAATTATGTGTATTACGATAATATTTGTATCTTTATAATAAACCAAATTTAATGGATATATTTGTAATTATTATTTTAACACATCCACTCATTTATTTATGCTGACAGTTATAGTCCGCTTTTAAGTGTTGCTAATACGTGTTTATTTTATTATCATGTAATGTATATATGAGGAATTAAATATACGGTATAATGTGGTATTTGTTGGACTTCCTGACCCACAAGACATTATTCGAATGACAAACCAAAATGCACCTCTACTAATCGGTCTCCTGGTGGGGTAAACATATTGAGTTTGCACTCAAGCATGTGCACAATCATTATCAATACACAATAAAAATACACTGACGAATGTATGCCTTTAAAACTATACCTTATGTTGCTATTGGCTGAATTGTTCCATTAAAGCGCCATGATATGTTTCGTATTCATTTTAGACCAATGCGGCCTATCAAGGTTACTACAGTTACAACAAATCGAAGATTACCTGAAGACCAAAGACCATTTCGACATCGATAACTGCCAAACTCGCTATCAGTTATTTCTCAAACAAAGAGACGGGGTAATATATTAATATCGCTGGTGTATTTTGGTCACATGTGAAACTCAAATAAAATCCAGTCGATTAAAGAACAAAGACTGCACCTAATCTATCTGTGCAATTCTGCATGTTTCACAAATACATCAATGCCTCAATGTGCACATGTATTGATAACATTGCTGTCTTTTATTACATGTAGGTCTTCAATATGTTTCATATATTATTTATGGTCCATATTATGACATACGTGGGATATTATTTATGAGATTTTCAATGTCGAGATATTATCTTCATAAATTGCTATTCCTAGACGAGATCTTTACTGTAACTTATAAACAATTTGTGGATTGCCACGTAAATTATATGCATATTAACATACGAGTATTAAACACACAGCGTAGTTATGTCCAAAGGCAAACTATTTTTAAGGAAAAATCATTTTTTCGTCTACGGTGCAAAAGTCAATATAAGCTCCATACATCGAACGTATGCTAACACATTTGAAACAATAAGAATTATTAACAATTTTTTAAGGTTTGAATATGTTAATAAATTGTATATAAGATATATTATTAATTACAGAATTTTAAAGATTTGGTTTGGATAAAACAGGGACATAAAATTACAAAACAAAAATATACAAACTCAATATTATACATTGATATCGTGTGCTGCAGTCCAATTTAAATCCCATATTCTTTTTATTGCAAGCTCTAATCTTGTTATAACCAATTTTTAAACAAAACACACAATAAAGCCACAATTAAAAATGTATAAAATTTCCTAAGAGTAAAATTAATATCTGACCAGATTTTGAATGTCCTACTACTTTAATGTTTGGTTATTCGACTCAAAATGTCAGACGTGGAATATATAATTATTATTTAATAATATTTATATATTGGTATGCAATATAAATGGAACATATTTGTAGAACTGAAAAATGTAAATTCTTACGTGCACTGCGGTACTGTAGATATTGTAAATTGTGCATATTTGCGCAGATACGTTGTCATGATTTTTTTAAACAATGAAACCCTATTCCTACGATCATATTTCATACGATTTTTTACAGGTTTCTGTTTGTTTAATCTTAACGATCGAACGAGAATGGTGTTTCAAATATCTACCCAATATTAGTTGTAACAAGAAGACCGTATATTTACATTTTCTGGTTTAAAATAAACATGATTAATCTGTTTCTTGTCTTACAACTAGGTCTTCTTTGTTTTGCAAAATCATGTTAAGTTAATACGCCATTGTTGTTGAGGCGGAAAGCGAAAACACTGTATTAATAGAGCAATACACTCACAACAAATATATACTTTTCAGTGAATTGATTGTGTCTGTGCAATTTCTTTACTTGAAATTTCAATATTTAAAATACATCAGGGCACGTATTACTTGACAATATAACTTGCAGTGTTTAAAGAAAACATGTTGCAGGTAATGTAGATATGGCGAAGTTAAAAGCTCTTACCCAGCCTTGGTTGAAATGAACATTTAAAACAAAATGTCAGCAAGGAATAAAAACACATAACATGTATATCACGTTACATTAAACTAGATTATTAAGAAATTTTTCACTCAAAGAAATGTCAGAATATGACTGTAACAATACATTTATTTTTCAATAAATTTAAACCGTTCCAACGCTTTATTTTGTAAACATGGTTCTAAAATTATAATTACCCATAAACGTGCGGCGATATTATGACCCTAGCAAGGTGTGCGGCGAAGGGAATTCCGTTATATTTATAAACCAGGAAATCCTTCCAGGACCAGAGAACGCGCCTATTTGTTTCACATTTTGTAACGATAACGAGGAATTTCGATGAAATTCAAAGAAGTATTCTACTGGTAATGAGTGTATGTTAAATACTTCTGAAAAACACGAAACACTCAAAATAACAAGACGCAACAGATTTTAGAATAAACTGTTGTTTTTTTTTAATTAAAGATCTATTTTAGTCTTTTTATTATTATTCATATGTTTTTATGAACATGATTTCTCCAAGAAAGGTTAGGTTTCCGCCTTGGTACGGGCAATGACTTTCATTGGGGGTGTTTAATGCTTATTAACTAGCTATTAATTCTAACATTTAATCTGAAAACAGAAAGTCCTAAGGTAACATAGGCGCATGTGGAAAAGACAGCCTAGCTTTATTGAAGTTTTTCATCAAAAATAATGTCAAATACTACAACACTGACGCTCCCTAACGCATGGGCGAAACTCAATGTTTAAATGATATCAACAATCCTCAGTAAAAATGGTTATGAAAGATGCCACACCACTAACGCCCCCACCCCGCGTATGTTTGGAACTAAATTTCGAAATGTTAACAACATACAATCCAGGTACGCAAGAAACATATAACTACACAATGATGTTGTACGCGGCGACAATTTACAAGCGCCACACAAACACAAAACACCGGCTGTAGTAAGTTTACTTATTCAAATCAAACCATTAATGTCCGACATTGAGTGTAATCTAGATTTGTGCTAAGCATGATGTATACGCTAATATATAGGTCATTCTGAGTATTGTCATTGATTGTTACCTTACATGTTTCACAAGACTCATTAAGCGGCTGGATCAGTGGTGAATTACAATATGTACCGGATATTAAACACCTGGACGTGTCCTTGTTAACCTCTCGTTGACATTTGCCTTACGTCATGAGTTCCGTTTATATTAAATGAATATCGAACAGTTTTACCATTGTTAGTGTATGTATTATGTCTCCGAGCCACTTCCACAGCCTGTATATTGTCCCCACCAGCCAGGATATCATACAAAGACATCGTTTGTTATTTAACCTGTTATAACCTGTTAAATTGAACCATAGACATGGCTTTGTGTAAACATTCTCTAACTTCTTGATCATACAAGCACCAATGCTATTTGCTTCAAACACAAACTTACTTATAACAATCAAGAGTCGCTAGGTAAAAACTGAAAATGTTACAAAAGAGGGTTACAATTCTTTTTCGCGTTGAGACTTTGTGGTTAAGTGAAACCACTCTGTTTATATCAGTTAATTTATATATGTCCCTAGTATACAAGCCAATTAAACCTGACATCGTTAAGTACATTATTGTATGCTTAATATGCGCAGCCATTAGTCAACGTTTTCCCATATAAAGTAATTTCGGCTGCATACAGCTCGCAAATTATGCAAAATAGCAGTCTGTCGATATGTCGCGCCTAAAACATGACGTCCTTCTGCGAAAAAAACATCAATAACGTTCGCGCAATAAAATGGCGACGTAAAGCTGACGTTGTTGGACAAAAACTTTTTGTTTATACATGTTTAACACATATTTTACATTTGTAATTACGAGACAGACAAGAAATAAAAACGAGGATTTTATACGTGAGTATTTTTGTTATTAACCTCGTTTTTATATATCACTGTGTTCTGCATAGTGATTAACAATGTCTGCATATTGTAAAACTGCTTTACAATCATTAGCCTTTTTGCCAATATTATAGACGTAGATATCAAGGCGTAAATAGCATTTTCACGTTAACCAGTTAGTAGCGGACTAGGGAACAACAAAAATGCAGATATACAATCATAAACATCTAAATGTATTGAACGATTAGTTTACTTTTTTGCCTTGTAAATTATTGCATGGAAATCCATTATAGTGAATTTAGTGTTCAGAATAACCACATTTAATATAAAAAATAGTGTTTCATTAAAAACAGAACAGTTTATACAAACATAACTATTGACGGCCTACTTTCGTTTAAATTATAAGTTGTTTAAGATAAAAATGAAATAAATATATAAAATATTTATCCAGTAGCCCGATGGAAAAAAATGTTTTATATTTTGGCACGAAAAGCAATCGGCGGTATCGGAGACTTACGGAAATATGCGCGTTACGCATCGATTTCAAATTCGTCTAATAACAGGTATAATTCGAACGGTTACGGAAGCTTACGATCTACAACGATTGCTTGCGGACTTGAGGCGCTAGAATGGCATGGTAAAAAACACGGCTTTTTTATCCATCTGCACCCATCTTAATCTTCCATCCGTAATTATCAATACTAAAGATTTGCTAAAAACATGGTTGATTTTTAACTTTTATGCACAAATTTCTAGTAAAAACGATTGATACAATCACCTATTGCTGAACACTGATGCCCCTTTAAAGTTAATCTAAACGACAGTTGTTTGGTTTTAAAATACTGGAAACTTCGCTTTCTTGATTAATATGGTTATATGTATTATATTACATACATTATATGCATTTTCTTTGTATGCAAAACAATGACCGAACTATTATGGTAAAGCTTTAATGTTTATGTTTCCAATTAGTATTATTTTCTTCTTCTTAGAAACTGTATTTGTTTTTGCCATATTCTTTTTGGATAATAATAGACCGCATTAATAATAAGGTGTAAATTCATAAAACACAAATGCACTTGTGTTTTACAATATTTATAGATTATAAAACACAAGTGCCTATTAATATAATAGGTTTTATAGTCGTTTTATAGGTACAAATCACTGCCTTGGTATCCAACTAATTATCAATACATAAGCTTCATTTGTTCTAGGTAAAAAGAAGAATTGTGCAAGAAGCCATGGTTATTTGTGCACGATGGGGACGGATGAAATCCTGATGCTGAGCGTGGGACTTACACTTTTGTCATTCTGCTTATCTCGTAGACATTTATTTGAACGCGAAGTGCACATTTTTGGAATATTGACATAATAATTGATGAATACATTTACTGTTATACATTCGAAAAACAAAACAAAAATTAGAATGTCCGTGTTTTGCTGATATGTTTTACATAATCAAATGTTATAGGTCGGAGATTTAAAAAAAACATAATTTTATTTTGTGTATATGTGATAGAAGCGGTCCAAACACCGCACGGTATCTATCTATTATTATGATCGTCTAATGACACTGACGAAAACATGTAGGCATTGCAGCATGTAAAAGCAGTGTTTAATGTTTGCTTGCCGTTTTCTAACACCGCATTTACCTACAAATGCTGACAAACCGCGTCATTCAACATACTTACAGTAGTGCGTATTGAAAATAAATAGTAAAACTATTAAGTATATTGACCGAGTTAAACGTAATTCCATCAAAGACGGCACTGCCCCTTAGGGAAATGTTTACACCTGCAACGCGCGGTATATTAGACATGTTTATTCAATACGGAATTTTACAGTAACTGTTGTCAGCGTATATTACACTACCTGCGTGACAAAAATGGGTAAGCTACAAAATTAATACTTATTTAATTACGTTGTTTGCACTAGTTGTGATTGTTTAACGATGACATTTAATTGAACATTTTACAAACTAATGTTTTTCCAATAAACAAACAAACCCAATCGTTAACACGTGACCTACCTTCCACTTTTACAGTATATGATTAGTATGACTTTTATATGCATCACACTATTAAAAGTGACGTATTTAAATTTAAAAAGATTTTTATTGTATTTGATAATGGTTCAAAGCTCGTATGGTACATTGATGCAAAACGTTTACCGTGTTAAAAAACAAACTTACAAGGTGATGCGGGATACGCAATTCGTTTACTTTAAACATAATTTTTTAATTTATTTGCGTATTTTGTCGCTCGCTGCGCTTGCATATAATGGAATAACATAATGATTTGTTATAATATTACCATAATAATCACTATGTTGCATTTTTCACAAACGAATTTACTATGTTAAAAATGCAAACTGATAAGCTGATGCAGGATACATTTTTGGAACACCACACCACTCTACTTGATATATTACACCTTCCTACGACAAAACTTTGACACCGCATCTGGATGCGAATTAATGTGTGGTCAGGTCAGGTGGCGATACGTATGTACACGTATGTCAGTTTGGCTACAAAACAAAGTGTACCTTAACCAATTTGAAACGAAGCGAGATATTATATTTACTCTATGTAAAGCAATATTGTTTAGTTCTAACTCACTTGTCATGTTTTATAGGAAGTCTTAAATGTGTTTTTCTTTACAAATTGGTTTTAAAAACAGCAAATGTGTGTAAAAGATTTGAACTTGCTTAGTACACTAAACACCGCCTGGAATTTCAAATGGCTTCAAACACACAAAAGACATACATTATATAGAGTTTGTAAAATTTAGTTTTGAAGGTTCATGTCCCTTCTTTTGAAATTTGGATTAATCAACAAACATATACAATAGATCTTGTTAGTTCGTTCAAACATTGAAACCTTTAAAACCATCACTTTTTTTCAAAATCTGTTTTTAAACATTTGTTTGAGGTTCGGATCTTATTAACACGTTTGCACTGTAGACCAGAGAATGATTTTTTCCCTTGGTTTTTTAACATAATTCCGCGTGTTTATATGTACATGGACATGAATGTTTTTACGGCAATTCACAAATTGTTTATAAGTTGAAGATCAAGTCTTGAAATAGCAATCATTGTAGATTATATCTCGACATGCAAAATCTCACTAATATTATATTCCACGTATGTCATCATCTAAACCATTAATATTATATGAAAAAATATTAAAAATATTCATGTAACATAAGGCAGCCATGCTATCAATAAAGGCATTGTGGAATTTGTGAAACACGCAGATGTGCACACATGCATATAAAGGTGCGGTCTTTGTTCTTTTATCGACTAGCAATTATTTGAGTTTCACATGTGACCAACGTACTTTCGCGGGAGTTATACATCTCCCAGCCTCTTTGTTTTGGCAGTTATCGATGTCAACATGGTCTTTGTCTTTCAAGCAATCTTCGATTTGTTGTAACCGTTGTAAACTTGATAGGCCGCTTTGGTCTAAAAAGAAAAAAGAAACATGTCAGCGCAATTTAAAGAAAGAATTCAGCCAATCGCAACATCAAGCATAGTTTTGAGAGCATACATTCGTCAGTGTATGGATTATGACTGTGCAGATTCTTGACATTTAAACTCAATGTGTTTACCCGACTAGGAGACCTATTAGCAAATTTGGTCTGTAATTTTAAGATTTTCTAAAGTGTCAAGAAGTCCAAACAAACAGCAATGTTGTTTTCTTCTAAAACGATCTTATACCATATACTGCAAGCAGTGATAACTTTTCGTTTCAAAAGTATGGGATACAAAAAGCGCACATGTTGGACAACAATGGGCTTATTACAAATACAATGTGATTAATTTAAAAAGGAGACTTTTAACACAACATCACACGATTAATTTCAGATAAATGGCGCATACATAAAATCAAAATGCATAAATCTTCAGTATGGGTTCAATAATTGACTGAATAGTGAACACAAACAGTATTGTATAATACATGAATGTGAATTGTCTTTAGATTTCTGATTGACGCTCACTAGGCTCTGTTTTGTTAACTTATGTTGTGTTACTGTTAAGTTGCTATTTAAAACCACCCGGTTCATCTAAATGTGACATTTGTTCTTGAATATTCATTTTGCCAGAAGATAAAATCTGTGATTCTTCGTTGAGCTTGCCCACAGGTGAAATATTTCTTTTTGAGGCATGCTAGACTTGCAACATTAAAAATCAAGTTTACAAAGGTCACAAAAACGAACATGTAAAACAGACACATTTGGTTTTCGACATATAAAAGAGCAGTTTTAAATTATGCGAATAACAAACGTGAAACCAATTAATTTAGAATGTGGCTTAAATAGTATATGAAAACTAACCGTTTCGGACGTTTTTCAATGTTCGCATATCTTGGCGTTTTTTAGTGCACAAGTTTTAAAATTATGCCTTTTTTGTCATGAATGTGCGTAAAAAGCAGATTAAATATGATCACTGACTGCAAGCCAATAAAATATAAATAAACAACAAAAAGAGGACATAATTTTTAAAATGTCAAGCAACAAATTAATGTGAAATATAATACCCTGTAGTTCGTATATCGAAATGAGTGAGTGAGATTAAATACAAAATTAATTATAAATGTATGTGTTTGGTGTAGTAAAAACGAGCTAAGGCCTACAACCATTAAAAATAAATTAATAAATTAAAATAAAATCGGTTTAATAGTTCATTTACTCTTATGTGGATCTTACGACAAATATAATGTGGTGTATACAAATCCTATTCTTACAGAAAAATGCCTGAACAGGTTTAAATTGAAAAAGTCTGAAAATGTTCACAAAAACCGAGAGTTTAAAGTATATTCTCATTTTCATTTAACGGCCGGTTTGGAATATAGGTATATAGGCCTCGTACTACATTATTGTGTAGTTATATTTGTCTGGTCCTCAGGGGTCATGGAGTGTACATGTATGTTGTTTACATTTGAAAATGGAGTTCCGCTCATGCGCTAGTGGGCGTCAGTGGTGTGGCATCATTCATTACCAATGATGAACAGCTTCAATAAAACCGAGGCTGCTGTTTTATCGTGCAGGTTATGCTTCCTGGGGGCTTTCTCTTTCATCAGTTTAATTCCGCGCTTTACCTCAGAGGGGTTTTAAAGAAAACAAATTACAGCAATTAAATGCATATCACAACTACTTAGTGAGCATTAAGTCGTTACTCCGCAATATCTATTAAACTAATGATAAAAATTTTATAAACTAAGTTGGAATTGTTTTGTATTTAAACGTCATTAAATTATCAAAGATAATATGTTTGTTATGCATGTTTCCATGACAACTTAAATGGAGTTGACTTTTTATCATTAAATGGGTTGACTTTTTTTTATCATTTTCTAAACATTGAAAGTAAAGTGTTATATTCAATTTAAAAATGATATTTAAAAAATGTTGAATTTTGCGTAAGATCGCATTTTGATTTACCGAGTAATCCCGGAAATAAACATTTTATATGTTTGATAAATATTAGTTACCGGGAGCACTTGGTGAAATAAAATGCGACGTTTCGAATAATTCATCAGACATCCTCTACATCTTTCTACAAAACACCTAGCTTTAAGCAAACATAAAATGTGTTATTCGACTTGCCGTCTTACGGATAACATTACGAAAACTTTCAGTATCATTATTGTATGTAGTTTTATTGTGAGATGTAATTCAAGGAGTATGGTAAAATGGTGATCAATTATTCCTTGAGCAAGTGTGCATACTTTACCTGAAAGGGCATTTAACAACGTCTACCTAAGATAATTGTATGATATATCTGTTCCTACTTAATCTCAAATAAAAATTTTATGGTAGTAGTAAAACCATACGTTGTATTAAGGTATTGACTTAAGAAATGCATAACAATGTAAAACGTATGTGTTTATGCACTTTTTATGAAGTAGATCTTGAAAGCCTGTAGCTTTGTATTACATGCATTTAGTATAGTTCAGATTAAAACAAAAACAAATATTCCATAGATAATTTAATAAATCTGCTTTTAATATTTCAGATTGTAATGTACATGTACTTGTTAACAAAATATATTACTTTACTATAACTCACGTACTGTATTAACTGTAAAGCATTACGTGACGTCAGAGGGCAGACATTTTGACTGCCTCGTGACAATCGCACGCTCAAGTGCAAAATGTAACCTGTGACGTTGCATGTTTTGCTTAGTTTAATTAACTATTGCTTGTAAGAGGAATATATAAAAAGAGGTTTTACACATGTAGTTCGCACTTTTTTAGGTAAAATAAAATAAATAGTTACCTTGCCGAGGTGCCTTTTCGTCAAACCTCGAGCAACACTTGCGTCAAATCCAGTGTTTCCTCGCCAATGAGATCATTTCATTTATAATATTGCATGTAAAATCCATAGGCTGTTCATAAACAGACCTTGTGTAATGTCAAAAATGCTATTTAAGATAATACTACCCTTATGATTGCATGCGGTAATAAATTGTCGGTCTGCTTTTTGCGTGATTTGCGCACATTTTGTCTCAAAAAGGCATAACTGCAAAGTGTGTGCGCTAAGACGCATACCAAAATATGTTAGAAACCCATTTTATATGTTATAGGATATGAATAATGAGCCCACATGTCGTTTATAACAATTTTATGTCTTTAATAATATTTTCCCAGTCAAATTCTTCAAAATGCTATGTTTTGTTTGGCTACATGGATGTTTTCATGTCGGATGACCAATTGTTTCTAACTAATTTGTGTAGTTATATATTTCTGGTCCTCAGGGATCATTGACTTTATGTTTTTTACATTTGAATATAGAGTTCTGCTCATGCGCTAAGGGGTGTAGGTGCAGTGGTATCTTTAATTCCCACTGATGAACAGCTTCAATAAAATCAAGGCTGATATTCTCCCATGCATGCTTTACTGCCTGAGGGCTTTCTCTTTCATCAGTTTATTATCGAAACTTAAATTCAATGAAAAAGCACAACTCATTGCTATGATTGTGTTTTCTCAAAAATGGCATTCGTGTAAATGTCCAAACATCCCATTATGTTTTAAAATCCTTTTAATCCTATTGTTTTGAAAAATGTGCATTTTTATTCCATACTTTCAGAACGTTCACATCGAAAAATTACCACTAATTACATGCATTGATTTGATGGTGATAGATAATTATCAACACATTGTATAATATGTCCCTATAATGGCAAATGGCATACAAACCGTGCGATAGTATTATTAAATTATAAAAAAGAGAGATATGTTACATGTACTGTTTTTTCCAGGACAAATGCTCCCGTGTATCAGTACCATAAACAAAGCACGTTAAAGAACCTGGTTTGTCATGATTGGCGGGCAACCTAGTATCACGTACTATGGGTCACTTATAGAAACTAACAGTCTGTATGTCCCGAATGGGAATTTCCGAGTGGGTCGTTAAAATGCACCTGACTGTGCGTTATTAATATTTGCCACTTTTATCGTCTTTGACGATTTCTTTCCAATGATATATCATTTGCAAATAGAAACCACAAAAAACACTTGATAAACATATGGGAAGAATAATTCGCCTCATACTATATAATGCAATGCGTGGTATTATATTTTTGGTATATTCATTTAGACTGAGTATTTATTCATTTGTTTTTCAAATATATAACAAGTCTATAGGCTATGTTTCCTGAGGGCTTTCCCTTTCATCAGTTTAATTTATATTTGCAAATATTAATTAAAGGCTACACTTAAGTATGTGTATATTTATTGTTTATTGGAGGTGTTTACCTTTACCAGGAGTTATATGGGACTAGATGCACAATAACGTAAACAACACAACGGATCTTAATGCCGTGGCTTTGCCGATGCGTGTACGCGTAATTCACAAAAGTAGCTGGTACCCGAATTAAATTGACAATAATTGGACGAATTACGTAAACATGCTTTATAAACTGCATTGAAATAAGTTTAGGCATATTATTCCTTCTCCAAATAAATTACACAGTGAATGTCTATACTCTTTGTTGTATAGATGGTCGCAACATAAGAATACGACAACACTCATTTCAAAAGCAATTTCTTTAGCAAGTGTACGCTTTTTCTTTAAGCGCATGATGAAAACAAGGCAACATGGCAACATAAATAAAGTTATTTACAGTGTGCGATGACATGCCGGATGTTATACGCAAACAAAAATATTCTTCCACAACGATCCTGTTTCAAGCGGGTTTATATGTTCACAAAATTGTCTCTAGGGTATGCTGTTTCTCCGTCGATGAAGGTCGCTGTGACGACAATGGCCAATAGGGAAACAATAACACAATAAAGCAAACATTTAAGTACTTATTCCTCAAACGTATTTTAAATTGTAAATGAAGTATGTATGCCCTAAACGCTTTCAACATCGCAATTTGTTGTGGCATAACACCACCAATTTATTCCAGTTAGACTTTCCTGGTTATATTAAATGAAATCCAATTGTGTGATTATACACAATATACCTGTAAGTTATGTTCGAACACCTCTTTACTCGCCAGAATATTATACGTCATTGGTGACGTATTTAAACAAAGGTACAATATTAATAAAATAAATACATGTAAACAATTAAAATAAAAAACAATAATAAATATTTATGTTTTTATTCTAAAATATAACTTCCTTGTCGTTTTGGTTAAAGTTCCCCAACTGAGATACAAAACTCAAATCATGAACACAATACGCATATAACCATCATTTCGCTATTTTAAATGGGTCTGCGTGTTTGTGGGTGGTTTTCTTATACAAAACAAGGATGTGTATAAATCAAGGTAGTATATGCACGAACATTTCAGTTTCTGAGCATTTTTTCTAAATAGTGCATACTGAATTTATTAGACATTTTGGCATTCTTGCTATAACTTTCAAAGTAAAACACGACGCAAATAATAGCTTGTGCATTTGAAAATGTATCACAATTATCACATACTTGTGAGTTTTTTTTATATTATAATGATATAATTCTTTTCATAGCCATTTTACGAGGTAAGAGCTAAGGTTTTAGTATCTTTTCAATTTACAATAACTGTTAATGTACTGCCTATATTATGCTTGTTAAAACATATTGGCGCCATGATACCATGTTAACTCCTGCAACTTGGGACAGGTAAGAAATGAATGTTAATTTTACTTACAAAAAACAAAACTCATAGAAACAATTTTCAACAATGTAAGTAAGCGAATGCAAGTCGATTTTTTTTTCTATTTGATTCAAAAGCGTTTATATTCGATGCATCAATAATGTTAACCTCGTGTGAGGTTTTCTAACATCGAAATTTTGAACTAACGCATTGAAAAAACACGCACGCTAAATATCTTAAAAACCTAGACGCCTTCGTTTAATAACTAATGATATACAGTCCGTTCTTTCTTGCTGTCAGGTGTGATATATGTCATCAGGTGTTTGTCTGCTAGAAACGTATTTGCTTTTCCTAAATCCGATTTTTAATTAATCGAATAACCTACTTACCAAAAACAACTAACTGTTTTTTACAGGCAAAAAACGTGTATTGCATAAAAACTAAAATCAGAACTCTTCACAGGGGTTAAATTTTCATTCAATAAGGCAATTATGTCAATAGCGGCAAACATATCGTATAGTAAATAAAATATTTCTGTCATCATGTTAAACTGTTTTGCAAAATGAACTAATGGTGTGTTAAAAAGATATTCAACACTGCAAAGAAAGCAAACATGACGTGTTATCCACTTCACGCATTTCGGTTGGGTTCAAAAATATTTATCAATACCTTCCTACTTCGAATTTATGTGCTGTTGTTGTTTGATAAAATTAAGCATAAACATTTTTGCAGTTAAGACTTTCTTTACCCACTAAGCGTTTTAGAAGTAAGCACCAAATTTAAAAATACAGTCTTCTTATGAGTCTTCTGCTTGCTAAAATACAAACACTGTGTATAAATACTTCAATCAAAAATATAAACAAACACTGTATATGTGAATTGTACAAATGTTCCGTTTGCATTTCAGAAACTTCCCCCCTTTAAACCATGGCTTTTTTAATATTATACACACAGTGGCATGAAATATTGTTTAACATTCGGTTAGAGGGTAATTCACTTCTGGATTTAGTCACTTGATAGGTGGTTTGAACCACGTAAGGTGCCAATTAATCACTTTTCTAAGAAGGATATATATTTTAGCGTTTGCATTTCTCATATAGATTACTTGCAAGGACTATCATTAATTATACTTACTCTACAATCATTTCCTCAATTTAAGATTGATTATTATCTTAATAAGTTAACTAAGGGGCATTTTTGAATTTATAACTGTAGCCGGGACTTGAGTTTTAATTCAAGAACTTGTATCAAAAATGTTAAAACTGTTTAAAGAACAAATTTGCGTTATTTTAACAAACAACTAAAAGCGACAGTAATGTTTTATATACATTTTATGATATGTGTTTATGATGACTGTTTTAATAACGTCGCGACGTCAAAAAGTGTGGGGCGATTACGCCAACATGGTCATGTTGCCATGGCTGCCATTTTATAACCGTTTGATGAAACTGGCTTATTTTTGGAGGTCTACTACAAAAATGATTGATCTTAGTGTTCATAATACGTGTGTCTTTGTACTTTGTAAAAGGTAAAAGTTATGAGCACAGTCTCATAATATATTGAACAGCCCTCGTATGTTATAAGAATGCATTGAATACAAAATCAGTGTTGGAATTCGAATCAGTACTGCCGATACAGTATTTTTTAATTAGTATTGACCTAACGCCATACTACACGCAGACGCCTTGATTTGAGGTTCATGTTGCTCCACGATACGTCAGCAAAGTAACCCGACTACCTTGAGGCGTCGCTGTAGTATTCTGGCACTATTGTGAGGTCGACTACGATCAGTTGTGTTAGGCGCTGTGTCATTTCGAGCGGCAAACGGTTGCATACGTAGGCTTGCTAAATATGCCTAACCAGACGTAACGTCGTTTGGCGGGGCCGTCTGAACCGTGGGAAAATTGTCATGATGTTGTGCGTTGTGAATTGTGTAGTACGTTACTTTATCGACGAATGGTTTTCTCAATAACCCCCAACTGACGAGCTACATGGGCGGCATTTGCACCAGAATCAGGTTGATCTATAGCACGCGCACGCTTCTCATTTGAAAACTTCATTTTATCCTCAAAATCAATGCTTTCTTGAAATATTAAACATTAAATGTAGTGTCTGTTGAAAACTATTTATGTGCGATATGAAATGTATGTGAACAGAAAGCTTTTATAAAAAGTCTAAGACCTATGGACAACACACGTATTGTCCACAAATGCAATTGGCTTACAGATATTAAATATTCAAGCCAAGCATTTACACAGACCATTGGCATAAACTTATTTATTTCTTCTTTTAAACCCACAGAACGTTTCATTCGTATGTACATTTGTACTTTACATTATTAATACTATTGCGCTTGTATTATATTGTATGGAGGCGTTTTTGTCGCTTTGAAATCATCAACCTTGTAACAAGTTAACAGCACAGGGAAAAAGATCGTTCTTGAACCTACATATACATATATATATATATATATATATATATATATATATATATATATATATATATATATATATATTTTTTATTTTTTTTTTAGGTGGA
>Ga0224511_10000958_pt1 | contig 16083 bp, 16 predicted proteins | sample SF_May12_sed_USG_2_FD_169988 | JGI IMG/M metagenome (GOLD analysis project Ga0224511, IMG submission 169988) | Sediment microbial communities from San Francisco Bay, California, United States - SF_May12_sed_USGS_8_1 | ecosystem: Environmental > Aquatic > Marine > Sediment | place: USA...
GTGTCACATCACATGAATCTACCCTCAGCTCCGATTTTGTGTTGGTGAGAAGTGACGGCATGGACATACCTACAACAGCTGGTGAGTTACATAAAGTTGATTGCGCTGACATTTAACCTACTAAGGGATGTCAAGCTGACACAGTTCTAGAACCCAAATATTCTTGCATTATCCCTCCCAGACTAGATAAAGCCCCCTACCTACATGCCTAGTTGCCTATATACGACAGACAGGAAGCTCTGGAGATTTTTTCCTGGTGTCAGTAATGACCTTGATATTTGCAGAGGATAAGGCAGAGGTCACCCAGGGGTCACTGGTGGTGCCGAGCTCTGGTTCAGAGATGGAGGAGAGTGGAACTGCCTCTGGTAAGTCAATTATGGCCAGACTAGGGTCTCCAAGATCTTCTGAGATTCCTTGTTTGCGATTCTCGGACCTTCTGAGATCATCCGTTATTGTGGCTAGGACTACCCCTCTCCGTCTCAAAGGTGGGAGGGATCTACTTCCCATTCTAGTGACCCCATAGCTTGTGTAAAGCTGAAATGAGAAACCTATTAAATGATGGGAACTTTACCCGTGGCCTTGTTAGTCACAGCTCTATAGATGGATTTGTTTACTAAGCCATTGACATTCAAGAATATAAACATTTCAAAGTCCATGATGAATTTCTACAAAAGCTGATAAATTACAATTATTAATTATCAGCCCTAGCCGTTGGTTCAGGCACACTGCAATCCCTCCCCTTGGTATGGGGCCTCTTCCTGCCAATCAGTAAGGCTAGCATGGCCCAGCTAATGCCTGCCTAGCAAGTTGATTGTTTTTACGTATGAGCTAGAATGAGTCGGCATCTAATTAACGTCTCTCTCTCTCATCATTTCGTATTCAGCTCTAATTTGATTGATCACCCATACCAGCTTGTCAGGACTGTCAGTAAATTTTTCTAGTCACGCTAGTGTCCACCCCATAGCGTGATATATGTGTGAGTCACGCTGCTCACTCACCCCACCCACTCGGCAGAGGTCAAATGACTCAGCTGCCTATGAGCAGTGTGTGACCTCTGTATACCATAGTACATTCGTAGAGTTATCCTAGTTATTTGGTATAGCGCCACTCGATGATTACCCTCCAATTACTCTGTGGTCCTTACTCTCCAATGCTGGCTAGAAAGATCAGAATCTCGGCCAGTATCCGTAATGGTACGAGGGTTGGTGAAATTTTTTCAACAGTACTTTACTCGTTGTTTGCCCCGCTGTTGTGTTTCCGTGTATCAGTCTATTAGTGTATTACTGTGAGAGTCGCTGAAACCTTCTCGATAACAACAATAGTTGTCAGTCTCATTGATATATTTATGCATATATTCAGTGTATCAGAGACTGCATGTTTTACTCGCAGACTCGATGGCTGATGATGAGGCTGACCCAGTCACAGAGATTGATGACGTGGTGACTGGGGACTCCGAGGGTTCTCTAGGGGAAACCCTGAGACTCGAGAGACAGGATTCCCAGAAATCCAGCCAGTTGGAAACTGGCGCTCTGCCAACTGCCCAATCTGAGACCGATGGTGTGATGTCACATCCACCGCTGACTCCCGCCGCATCCACCGGCTCTGTGTTTACCGAAAACGGGATGAAGCCATCCGAGGCGAGGTCGCCGAAACGAGATCAGGAGTTCACAATATTCCACGGTGTCACTTATCTCGGTGAGTCCATACCTAAACTAACAGATGATTCTGTCACGGGATTAACTTAATCTGTACTGAATTACTGGAAGTACCTGTAGACTACACTTCAAGGACGTAATTTTGATTAGCACATTTTTTGTCCCGGTTATCTGTCCAGAATCTTGAGTGTCAGTCTTCCTTGATACAGTCCACTTGGGAAGGGCTATATTGTTACCATCAGTTGAAGCCCTGGTGTGATGTACCTGGAAATAATGATCTGTAATGGTGTTGTTCCCAGAGTCTCCCGAGAGTCGCCCTTTGAGGTTCGGTATGGTAGTCATTTGATGACTTTCGTCCACATTACAGCCACTGGAATCATAAAGTTGCCCTTGGTGGTCACATTTAAAAGCCCCCAGTCTGCCAATGTAGCTGCACTTCTCAGGGTAGAGCTCTGCGTAATGTTAGCCTGAGAAAGCTGTGGCGTTGCTAGTATTAGTATATCACACTCTATATGCTCGGATAGACAGGCTCCTTTTTGGCGTCGGCCGAAAGCTCAGTCTACTCTGGTCACTGGACGATAGACGAGACATGTCTGTGATGGATTTGTTTGCAGATGTCCGGATTTTATTCACATGCAAATTTTGGCTCAGTTGTCGGTCAATCCAGCTATCTTAGATGGGTAGGTAGTGTGTTGTGTACTGTACCATCGGTGATAAATTGGCATGTTGTTTTAGGAGCGGCCACTGTAAACGCTCCCCGCAGTGAGCTGGAAATTAAGCGGAATATGACAATCCTAAATGATCATAACTCGGAGGCTATACCGATCAGCCTGATGATACCCAACAGCTCAGACGGCGTTGTTCGGTAAGTTACACGTTGCGATCGTGGCATAAGTCAAGGGTGGCTAGTCCATGCCAGCCTAACAACTTGATGAATTGGAAAACTTGTATGTGGGCCAACATTTTAGGAACTACAGTGAGCATAAAGCAGCTTTAATTTTATCCCCGGTGTAGCTACCAAACCTAATTTTTTGCCATCACAACAATCCTGCCTATTGTAGCCAAGAATCTGGTGGAAAATTCTTTTATCACGATATAAACACATTCTCCTTGGCTTTGCTCTATACCTTAACGATTTTCCATTGTATCTCCCATTCATAGAATTATCTCAGGTGGAAATAACTCTCCATAATTCCTCCCTCTGATGTGGCCGGTTGTTACCCTCGTTGACTCGTCCATAGATTATGCGAGCGTAACTCAGAGAATGAGATCTCCAGCTATAAGCTTCATCGTATCCTGTTCTGTGCCCGGGGAGGCCAGAATACAGCCGAGAGGAACTGCTTCGCGTTTACATGTAGCCATGGTGATAATGCTGAGAATGCCATGTTCCAGTGTCAGGTGTTCCGATGTGATCTGTCAGACGCGGTAAGCCCCGTCCCTCACCACGCCCGTAACAGGGTTCCTGCACACAAAAACGGGAGAATGGAATAAGTCATTGAGCTATAGAGGGTAGCTCTGTAAGGGATAGACAATCGGATGAATTCAATTGTGCTTCTAGCCACAAAAACAATGATGTCAGTGGAGATGATAATGGGCCCAAGATTGAATCTGGAACTTTGAATCGTGAATCTGGTGAAATTTGTTAACTGACCTGTTTAGTTTGAGTTATTAAAAAGTGTTCTGTTATCACTATATACTCAGCTAGTTTTTGGTGGTGGAACTGCTAAGGACACCATCTCTTGGTGCAAGCCCGTGGTAATACTCGGGTCTGTGGCAGGAATACTTCACACATTCTGTCTGTCGCTCTTTGATAGGTCGGTAAAATAATGTACTGCTTCGCCACGGCCTTTAAGAAACGCAAACCATCAGCATCTCAAACCATGTCACCCAGCGTTTATGAGGACAATCTGTTTACATTTGATGTGATTCTGGAATTTAAGGAGGAGGATGGTAAAGGTGAGAGAGGATCCGGCAATCACCATATACCCAGCTCAAATGGAAGCTTAGATATAGCCCTATCCAATGTGCATACTTAGAGCCCTCAGTGACGCACTTTCAGACCGTAGACGCACCAGAATTGGCCTCGAGATAGGAAATTAACACAGAGCTGTTGGTGTTTGCGTTGATTTCTCAGCTTATGCTCAATTTTAAGTTCTACTCGATGTTACAAGGGGGTGAAGATCACTAGGTTACTAAGTTTTAATAATTAGATCCCATTTTATTTCTATTTGGGCCATTTGGGCTGTAGTTATTCGAGTGACCGATATTCGGTTTGTGGAAAAAGACCACTCGCTATCGCTGCAATAAATGCGGAGTGCCCCCTTTAAGAATGGGGAACGCAACTCCGAAAGTGTGTCTAATATCGACCGTGTCATAACCCCTTTAATAATTTTATTTGGGAACAGAAGCATATTGAAACAGACATTTGGCCAAGAATTCGCTGCTCAGGAAAGCGTTTTACTTTCATTTAAAATTATAATAGATATTTCATTGTTCAAGGGATCCTATTTAATGAATCCGTTAGCATACAGCTTGTTTTGGAGCAGTAGGGGCTAGTAAACATTTGAGAAGCTTGTGCACGCAGTTGGACCCGGGCACGACCAAGATATTCAAGCACGCTACCCGCTGAGTTCCTCCATCACCCCATTGATGTGATTCACTATTGCTATAGGCTCTTTCAGGCTCCTAATTTGTATGAAGAGTTATGGTCATGTATTTCGAGTTTAGAGTCGTCTGATGGTTTTTAGGGGGCAGCACTTCTTGTCCTCAAGATGACGGCGTGTTTAAACTCCGGCGGGATTTACGGAAAACCGTCACGGTATCACTAATACAGACGAGCAACAGAGAGTTGAGAATAGACAGGTAAGCACAGCTCTCCTAGTGAGAGAAACCTGTATGAACAATTGGTAGCCCGCAGCTGCTTGACGTCTGCGTTACTAGAAGAGAAAGATACCAAAAGAACTCCGCCATCCCTCACCAGATGCCAGAGACCCAGACCACCTGGGCAGGAGCAGTAATGCATAGCCAAGTGATTGGACTTTCTAGTGTAGCTACTGGGCGGTTTGTTTTGAATCAACTGTTTTTGGCAGGAACAAAATCTCCTGAAAGCAGGACAACTGTAAAACAGTTGCACTTTTCTAAGCTAAAGGGCTTGCGGTTTTGTAGATGTTTTGGCATGCTGCTGTGTCCAGGTAGAAATATAAAGAATAGTGATATGCACCTCATAGATATGGTAAGTCTTTCGCTATATACACTAAGATATGCGTTAGCTAGCTTTCGCAGTAATGGTCGACTGCCCGCTGATCAGTGATGTGTAGATCACTGACTGACCTGGTGCTATCTTTCCACAGACATCGATGGGTTATGACAATGCGAAGAGTTACTTTGTGTCAGGAGCATGGAATCCTGCAGACGGTAACTTTGACGTTCTCAATGAGGAAACGCCTAAAGGTGAGTTATCACCTATAACGGGAACTGACCAATGAGGTGCCAGCTATAGTCACATGACCTATCTACTGGAACTGGCCAATGAGGTCCCCGCTTTAGTCACATGACCTATCTACCGGAACTGGCCAATGACGTGCCAGCTATGGTCACATGACCTATCTATGTATGTACCGCATTAAAACCCCAGGAGTTATCCTCCACCAATCAGTAAGCTACTGGTAAGCCCGTTACTGCTGCATGAACACGTTATTACAGGCTCTTCATCTGATGTAGCTTTTGCCAAAGTTATCTGAGAGGTTATGTGAACATTTGAGCTGAAGCCCTCCCTCCCGCAAAGGAAAGTCAAAAACCGAAAAATCTTATATTCACGTCCTAGTCATGCTGAGCACCAACCGTGAGGATGAGCTTCTTACATAATTCCTAGCTCCTACCACTCCAACAAGCCTCAGGAGGTCTGTTGAATAGGACGGACAAATGCCGGAGTGGAACAAGAAAAAAAGCAATTCTGATCCCTTTTGATGCCCTCAGGTTGCAGGATTGTAACTTGTATCAGACATTCTCCATATAATGGGCGATGGGTTGCTTTGTTGAGGTCTGCTGTTAACATGGGTATGTATAACCATTCGATTTATGGTGAAGAGACCATTTGATCTGATTTCAGACATGCGAGTGTTTATGACAGTAGCCGTTGATCTGGTGTTGGGTGGAATTCGGGAGCCTGTTCGGTTTATTGTGGAGACTAAGGCTCGCATTTACCCTCGAAATGAACGTTTCTGGTACTTCAGTCGCAAGCAGATAAAGGAGAGGTTCTATATGCACCTTAAACAGGTAGTGTCAGGTGACCGGCCTTTGATGATGATAGTGATTCCTCTTAATAAGCGGAAAAAACCCACTGTTCATTATGAAGCAAGAAGAAATGGAATCGAGAGGGGGACATTTGTTTTCTTTGCTGTTTCACCATCCCAAGCTCCAGCTCTTAAGGGAGCCGGGTACCCATTTACTGCTAGGTTAGGAGTTTTTTTTTAAATCCCACGCATATTGTAGTCTTGAACCCGGTACCTTCAGTCCCAGTGGTGCGTGCTCTAACTACTGAGTCGCACTATCTTCCAGCCTGGAGCTGCTCTAATTTTCAATTGGTAAGCTATTGTTGGGTGTTGATTTTTAGGTTAATGGTAAGCCATTGAAAGCAAAGTTAATTTTTTAGGCCAGTGGAGAGCCTCTCGGCAGCTCTGGTGAGCAGGAATACGAGGTACAGGATCTTACCAGTGAGACCCAGCGAGATCGACGCAAGTCACTAACGATGCCGTATAATCGACCAGCTAGGGTTGATGACCCTAAATCACCAACCGGAGACTCTGATGATGAGACGGGTAAGCGATGTAATGTAAGGATGACGGATCATCAGGTCTGGAGAGAGACTGCAATGCTATCTGTTATGCCAGTTAATCCAAGAATGAGAAGTGTTAACCATACCATGTGAACCCCCAGGCAGTTTCACCTTTATTCCCCGAGGAGTGATCAGCTTCTCTTTTACTGTGTCCAGACTAAAATCCATTTAGTCCTGTCCCTATCAGGTTAACCAGGATACCTCCGCTTGCAGTCACGGTGGTGAGGGCTCATCCCAACCAACGCGAACAGGGTGCATCGCCCCAGGGTCGCACACCTTCAGTGCAGCTAGACCGGTTGCCAATGCCTTGTCCTTCTGATCCACACTCCGTGACCCGATTGGCCGCACCCCGCATTCACCTCGCGTTCTATTCTCCCGCGCAGATAAATGGAAATGGTCAACCTCAGGTGCGTGCTTGTCTGTGCGTTTCCTCCTATTATGTGTTGTATTGATTCAATGCTCAACCATCCGAAGCAGTTGTCAGGCATTCTTACCCTATTTCCATAAGCCATCTCCTGTATCATTATCATTCTCTCCTCCAAACAGACTGCCTAGTCTTCCCATATGGCTACAGACCTGCTCAGTCTTCCCACAGATCTGCCTGGTCTTTCTACCCATATGGTGCGCAGACCTCCCAAGTCTTCCTTCCCATGTGATGTACAGACCTGCCCAGTATTCTTTCCCATATGATGTACAGACCTATCCGGTCTTCCTTCCCATATGATGTACAGTCCTGCCCGGTCTTCCCATATGATGTACAGATCTGCCCAGTCTTCCTTCCCACATGATGTGCAGACCTCCCCAGTCTTCCATCCCATATGATGTACAGACCTGCCAGTATTCTTTCCCATATGATGTACAGACCTGTCCGGTCTTCCTTCCCATATGATGTACAGACCTGCCCAGTCTTCATATCCATATGATGTACAGATCTGCCCAGTCTTCATACCCATATGATGTACAGACCTGCCCAGTCTTCATATCCATACTGACTGTCCGCTCGTGCTCCCAGTTTCCCATATTGATGGTTTTTAAGATTTACTGCTTCATCATTATCCACGCTTATTTCAGCGTCGAACTCACCCCACCCACCCTCAATGATAGACTCTCTTATCACCAACTGATTTCTAGTTCACTAGTCACTTTATTTTCACCAGCCATAACTCCCCACTCTGTCGCTTGTTTTGGTTATGGGGACATTATCTCCGCAACAGGGAAGGTGAGGGCGGAATTTGTCTGTAATTCCTATCGATGACATACGTATCGCCCGTCATGGGTGTCTCAGTGGCCAACTCTGCTCTCTGGACTAGCTCGTGTTAACCATCAGTCGGGCATATGTACTGATGGCTATAAGGAAGTCGGTGGTCGCATGCCTGTAATTGCGGTAGTTGGTCTTCACTACATCATTGACGTTATATTTGTATATGTCTCTTAGCAGCTGTAAGGTTCCCCCATTGACATAAGCTCACTACCTCCCCGGCTCATCACTTGTGCAGCTGATGTGTGATGCTCTGTACCAGCTCTGAGACATATCACCTCACAGTGTGACTGATATGTCAGAGCTCCGAGACTCATTACCTCACAGTGTGACTGATATGTGATGCTCTGTACCAGCTCTGAGACATATCACCTCACAGTGTGACTGATAATGTGCCACCTCTGAGACTCATCACCTCACAGTGTGACTGATATGTCAGAGCTCTGAGACTCATTACCTCACAGTGTGACTGATATGTGATGCTCTTCTCTCACACGCTCTGGGCGTTATCATCGGACCCATGGGTTGGGGTGTCTCTCGCGCTGCATGATAAGGGACCTATGTTATTGTTGCTACGTAGTACTGGTAGAGGTAGAGAAAGTCTGTCTGTAGTCAGATTGTTTTAGGTTCTGAATGAATAGTTTAGTTAACCCTGATATTGTGTGCTTCATATGAGTTATTTGATGGTTGGTTTTGCCTCTCGGATCACGCTTGCTCGCCGCCTCTCTGCTTCACCCTGTCCTCTCTGAGTTCCAGATGATGAGGCCCCTATGGTCAGCGGATCGGGTCACGTCAGCAAGGAGATCGCTGATACTGAGATAATCGCTGCCTGGGCAGAGACGCTGAGAAAATGGTATAGCAACCCCGACACGAGACCCAAACAGGTCAGTATAGCCATGAGTAGGTTGGTACAGTCCCCGCCTATTTGACCCGCATAGGGTGGTACAGTACTCCCTGCTTGACCGCCATAGGTGGGTGCCGCCCCTTGTATGTAACAAAGCAGTGTTGCTAGTAAACGTTACCTGAGAGGCATGTAAGCCATTCTGGAACCCAGATACTGATAGTGAACTGTTTGCCATTGTCAGGTGGCCATGTTGTGTCGTAAAGGAATCCCTGAAGCTCTGCGTGGTGAGGTATGGCAGCTGCTAGCTGGCTGTCACAGATCTACCGAGCTCATGGAGGAGTATAGGATCCTCATCACTCAGGTACAATGGGCTCACATAGAGAGTTATAGGGGAGGGTAATTCTAGGTCAACCCACTGTGGCCGAGTTCATAACTTCAGTATGTTCTTTCATCACAGCTGCTCTCTCACGATGGTCTGTGTTGCACCTAGTCACTAATCATTCAATTTATCAGGCACTCCTTGTCACACTTAGTCAGAGTTGAAGTTGTGACTGTACACTGGGGTTTGTATTGGGGGCTTCCGGGTCGATTCCAAGTTAGGGTCTATTATCGCATTCGCCAGGCAATGTTAAATAAAGCTGATCCACCCGTAGAGTTAAATCCTCCGTGAACCCATTATGGACCATCCTTGGAACTGGCCCCTGGCATATTGATGACAACCAAGAAAATGACCCATGATTTTTCGCTCTGTCACACGCTGTCACATGTTCTCACTCGATTTCATCACGTTGCAGGAGTCGCCATGTGAGGAGACGATTGAGCGAGACTTGCACAGGACGTTTCCTGCTCATGAGTTTTTCGCCGAGTCAGGAGGTCTCGGTCAGGATTCGTTGTTCCGCCTCACCAAGGCGTATTCTGTGTATGACGCTGAAATCGGCTACTGTCAGGGTCTCTCCTTCCTGGTGGCCGCTCTCCTCCTCCATGTGAGTCTCACCACCAGATATATCCATACAATGGCCACTCACCGTGAGCTTCGGCAGCTCTGTACCGATAGTGATATTCTATCCTCGTATCAAACTAATGACATAATGTGATAGCCTTTTGCGTTATTGGTCATCAATTGTAGGCGTCACTGTTCATAATTGCCCACACACAGCCACCAGACAGCATGCAGCCGAGGTTTCTGCAATGTACTTGCTATAGTTGGTGTGTGGTTTGGAGACATGTACTGTAACCTTCAATCGAAAAGGCTCCTGATTAGAAAAAAAGATCTGATATGACAAGAATCTTCAATATAAATATCTTTGGGTCATGATGTCATTGATGTGTCTGTCAGTCTTCTAGTCACGCTTGTTTACTGTTATTTACCACTTTCTTGGGGAGGTAACTCCTTATTTCTATCGCAGATGCCGGAGGAGCAAGCATTTGGGGTGCTAGTCAAAATAATGTTTGAATATAATCTACGAAACTTCTATAAAGATGGCTTCCATGATCTGCACATGCGGTTCTATCAACTGGAGAGAACACTACAGGTAAACGTCAGGAGTCGCTACTCACTAGTGGTGTATAGGTTACCCCGCGGGGGTGTGGTCAGTCGATATATGGTGCGTATGGTATAAAACGGAGATTATTTCTAGCCGAGGGCCTGGATCTCCTTACCCGTTGAACATGTGCTTTAGTGGGAACGTCTAGATAAGTTAAAATTCTATTTTTTTCTCTACATAATTATGTTTGTTGTGAATAAGCATTGTTCACACTTTAAAGGTGGAAGGTTAAAGGCCCGCTGTTTGTCGTTTCTTACGCCAGGCACCGGGTCTTTAACCATGCGACTAAAGTGCTGTCTGGGCAAGGTTGGCCTAGTGAAATCTAACTATGCCCAGAATCACCTCCATTCTACCAGAGCACCCGCTGTTTCAGGGTGAGGCATGAGCTACAAGGCTGAATGTTCACGCGTATATTATTTACTAGCTGTCCCAGTTTGGTTTTGTCTAAAGAAGATTTAGGTTGCTCTACAGACCCTAGTAGTTTTCGCCAACTTGCCAGGCTGATGACACCAGCTTTGGGAACCGTGAGGGTTATGCATTCAGTCCGATTCGGCAGTCTAGTAGACACAAATCTTCCTGCAGTTACCTCAAACTTCGTTTTTGTTAACGGCGAGGGGTGATAGACACAGTTCGCACATATCATTTTGGTATAGCCAAATAGATTGTGGTATAACACATAGTTGTCTCTTCTCTGCAGAGCGTGGTACCGGATCTATATAATCATCTGCTGGATATGCAGCTCGAGGCCCATATGTACGCCAGTCAGTGGTTCCTAACGCTCTATACTGCCAAGTTCCCACTCTATCTAGTCTACTCAATTCTGGATCTCTTTCTGTGCAATGGCATCAATACCATCTTCAATATCGCTGTTGCTCTTCTCAAGGTCAGTCGATGAGGTCAAAGGTACAGCTGAAAAGTCGAAACAGCCAGAGCTTTTGTGCTGCTGGACCAATGCGTTAACGTGATAAGTGCCTATCTTCCTGACAGTACCCCTGAGTTTGCTATGTGATAGGGGTCTACACAATGTGATATTATACCCGACTAGATAAGGAGACTCATTTATTTAACATTGGGATGCGAAACTGACGAGGGGGTTGAGAAAGACAATGTTTTTGCCCGAACTGTGAATTGAACCGGGGACCCCGGGACTAAGGCCCAGTACACTCTCCGCTAAGCTATCTCTTCACCCCATACCAGGGATCCCTGATCCAAGCCCCGGTACACTCTCCACTAAGCTATCTCTTCACCCTACCCAAGGCTCAGTATGCTATCCACTAAGCTATCACTTGACCCTGAGTTATTATTAGATAGGCATTGGTCACTCATCCTACAGTCTTCTTCTGCAGGACTCGCGAAGGGAACTACTCGCCCTCGACTTTGAGGGAATTCTGAAATTCTTCCGCGTTACTCTCCCAAAAAAATATCGTCAGGAGAAAGCAGCCGAGCACTTACTCGACCTCGCTAACAAGGTCAAGGTGAGGGCGCTGTAACAGCATTGATAGGAAGGAACTCTGCATTATCCTGAGTTCGTTAACATGGTACCACAATAGGCGTTTTCGGGTAAGCTAACGTAGCCCTAACTCGTTGGGTAAAGAGGGCTCTATCTTTATTTTAATTTAGGTGGCCCGTACGTCAGCCAAATAGACTAAAATCATGTGAACGCGAAAATTTGTGTTGGCCACTAAATAGAAAGCGAAAGTTCTGCGCGTCAGTCTGTTCGAACAGCCGTATTGATCTCGCTATCGCGCAATAGGGCCGAGTCGTCTCGTTTTAACGCATTCAGGCGACGTGTCCGATCGAGCAGAAAACTCCAACACGTATGTTCGGGCAGTACGACACATTGCCGGTTCAATGGATTAGCAGCACGACAACGTGCAACAGGCGTTAGCTTGTCGGAAAACGCTTCTTTAATCACTAATGGGAAATAGATTACCCCCCCCCACCCCTACATGATGCCAATTCTTCCGGTAGCATTAGTTACTTCATTATTGCCTCCATGACAACAAAGGTTTTGCTTTCAGATCAGTAACAGTAAGCTGAAAAAGTATGAGAAGGAATATCAGGCCATACAGGCTGCCCAGATACAGCACGAGGATCCTGTACAGCGGTATGAGGTGAGTTATATTGGCCTAACCACTCCCCATGAGGTGAGTTATACTGGCCTAACCACTCCCCACGAGGTGAGTTATACTGGCCTGACCACTCCCCATGAGGTGAGCTATACTGGCCTGACCACTACCCATGAGGTGAGTTATATTGGCCTAACTACTCCCCATGAGGTGAGTTATACGGACTCACCATACCCCGCTGCGATGTTCAATCATGAATGTGAAAAGTCTCCGCGCACTGAATTAAAGCTTTTCCTATAGGGAGCAAACGGCGCTGAGTCACACTCACTGGCTGGTTCTAGTACAAACCAGTCTGCTAGTAGTTCGTCCACTAGCCTATCTGGTACTAGACTGCCCAGTGTGAAGTCCAGAGCCCTGAAAACCAGTGGCAGCAGTACGCTAGTCATGTGTTTTGGGTTTGGCTTCACTAAGAAATGGTAAGAGTCTGCTGCTACTGGTTTGCTTGGAGGGTTTATTTTTATTAACTCCCTATCCGCCTTACTGCTACCACTACTATTTGCCTTACTGACCAAGAATATATCCGCCTGTGCTCTGTAACTGGCTGACCACTTTACTGACCAGGAATATATCCATCTGCGCTCTGTAACTGACTACCCGTCTAACTGTCTAGGTGTACATTCGCCTGCGCTCTGGGTCTTGTTGACCATTTCACTGACCAGGTCTCACTGCGCCTTCATGATATCACTTCCCAATAGACAAAAGGAATGACTCTGGCCATACGCTCTCAGCTTAAACAACTCAATACGGAGCTGGCCGTTGGTTAATGCGAGTCGCCTTTTCAAATTATTTGCATTTGCCGAATCTCAAATTATTTCAGTCAGAGGAGGTTAACCCACCAGATGTAAGTGCTCACTGATCATGGCGTGTCTAAATTATGCCTGATAGCTTTCTCTTTGATCATTGACTCAATAACATTGCTAGTTTGTCTGCCGCCAGTAATTATTAGCTAGCTGAGTGGGTAGTCTACTCGGTGGTGTTGAATTCACTATGAGCTGGAGCCACTACATTCACTATTACTATATGTGTTTGAGATGAGCTGGAGCCACTACATTCACTATTACTATATGTGTTGGAGATGAGCTAGAGCTGGGTATAGCCAAATAACGAGAAGTGTGGTATGGAAAACCCTTTAAACCAAATTTCATCATCCAGATATGCGAGCGATAGTTTATCTGAATGCCTGGATTCGTATTGATAAAAACACTCGCGCCATTAGTATGCGTGTAGGCACAGTATGCAGCACGTTATAGACCCTTGTTTCCGCATTATATTCGCCTAATTTATATCACTGTGTTTGATGGTCACTATTGAACAAATGAAGTGGATTGTGGATCATCACTTGTTGCAGATCACCGCTAGGATAACCCCATTACTTTGATTGAGTTGACTCTTTCATGTCACTGAGCTGTGCCCCGGTCTGTGGGGTGAGTTATCATCTTAAAGGCCTTTACTCATTCGCTGTTTTAGTAAAGCGAATTAGCCAAATTAAATGGTAAATCGGCCCATTGTGAGTCACCCAAATGTTATTCAACTTAGTCAATTTAACCCACGGGAAGCATGTATGAATAATAAGGTAACTCCCTGCAGCATGACTGACTGGTTTCCTCGACTGATTCTGGTTGTCAGGTTCCTCCAAAGCTGAAAATGACACCAACCTATTCTAACCAACCCAACCCGCTGCATTACTGAATGAATTCAGCGCGTTAACGCCTGCGTATATAACGCCGGTCTGTCTGTCCTGCTGCATTACTGAATGAATTCAGCACGTTAACGCCTGCGTATATAACGCCGGTCTGTCTGTAACTGGTGAGGCTGAATTCGGGAGCTATGATTGGATAGTCTGTGTTATCCCGTGGAATGATCGACCAGCCTCTTCCCGATTTCGATCGGTCGATCGACCAGACGCACGGCTGGAAGGCATTCAACGCCTCGTTACTCCCTGTCAGTAAGGTGATCGTTTTTCTTCCAGAGAGAGAATAAAAGACTTTTGGCCGCCAATATGAGATTAGAACAGGAGAATGATGGACTCGCCCATGAATTAGTCACCAGTAAAGTTACGCTACGTAATGACCTGGATGTGGTGAGTGACCGATGATTAATGAAGGGTGCTCACTCCGTTTCTGCTGCGGAAATCAATATTTATTCACATAACCTCGATGCTGTACTGGTGTGTATGTCTCAGTCAGTCTGACCATGACTGGTTTTATTTCATTTTTATAAGTTGCCTTGTATTTTATTTTATAACTGGCTTTACTGGTTTTTGTGTCATTCTTTGAATGCGTTTATTTCATCGACTGACTGGTCACCTGCTCTGCTGTAGGCGGAGGATAGTGTGGAAGCACTCATGAAAAAACTGCAGATTGCTACTAGACAGAAGGATGATGCTGAGGAGATTGGCAAAAGATTATCTGCAGAAAATGCATATGTAAGTCATACTTTTATGTAATATAGTCCATAGCTGCTATCAGTCTTCATGGCCCATTTACTATTTACTCCATGACTTCATCAGAACTGTCACCCAAGCACAAGTGAGACAATCTAGTGAAGTTTGTGATGAATCACAAATGGTTTAATCTGGCCTTGCATGGATATGTACATTGATTTAAAAACTGTCTGGATACGCATATTCATATTCAACACACTTTTATTGTAAATTATTTAGTTTTATTGTAAATTATTTTATTTGGTTTTGTATTTCATTTATTTTTAATCTCCATTATTTTAGTTTTATTGTAAATCATTTTTTTTGTAGCTGAAGGAGAAGTATAGGGATGAGGTTTGTGTGGTGGAGGAGGAAAATAAACGGAATCGTGAAATCATCGATGAATATAAACTCATCTGCCGGCAGCTCAGCGAACGACTTGAGAAAAACTCAAACTCCAGCCGAGATGAACTCGAAGCTTATCAAGTAAGTGTAATCTGTAATGTCAGCACGTTCTCTATCCTCCCCGTAGGTTTCTAACTCAAACCAAAGACACCCCTCACTATGAGCTGGAGCGTTTGTGTCGGCCTACTCATGCACCCAATCCCAAGCCATAACTGATAAAAACACAAGTATCTAACCCAGTAGCTTCCCCCATAACAGTGTGTAATTTTTTTGCCTTGTTTCTACTCCCGATATTCCCTGTACGGGGTCGTGGATTTTGCTCATCAATCAGGCATTCTAACCACTAAGCCACGGCTGCTCCCCATAACAATGATGTAATACAGGAAGAAAAACCCTGTGATATTGGCTGATGTCAGTGAGTTTCACCACCCATTCTCACTACTGTTTTAGAATCTCATAAAAAAATGTGCCGAATGCTCAGAAGGTCTCAAAACCCTCGGTCAATCAGACGCACAACCGGAAAAGCTGGACCAATCACAAGTGAATAAAGATAAGAAAATTCGGGAACTGGAGTTGGAGCTGGCGCGTACCAAACTGGCTCTAGTAGAGGTGGAGTGTCGAAGTCAAGAGATGAGCCATAAACTAACAGCAGTATCCGGTGAATTACAGGTCAGCTGACATAAAAGCAGCCAATGGGCAGCGAGAGCTGGAGTGGAGGGCAGCTCTGAGACAATGGGGTAGGAGACGGGTCTGAAATGATGGAGTAGGAGACGGGTCTGAAACGATGGAGTGGGCAGGCGGTAGGGAAGGGATGAGTAGTTGGAGTGCACACACAGAACAAATAATGGGGCGGATGTTCTCTACTGCCTTAAACAGATCACAGGTGGCCTATATGCAGGCAGGATTATATTACAGGTGGCCTGTATGCAGGCAGGGTTATCACAGGTGGCCTGTATGCAGGCAGGGTTATCACAGGTGGCCTGTATGCAGGC
>Ga0224511_10000959_pt1 | contig 16078 bp, 11 predicted proteins | sample SF_May12_sed_USG_2_FD_169988 | JGI IMG/M metagenome (GOLD analysis project Ga0224511, IMG submission 169988) | Sediment microbial communities from San Francisco Bay, California, United States - SF_May12_sed_USGS_8_1 | ecosystem: Environmental > Aquatic > Marine > Sediment | place: USA...
CACACCACACCGCACCACACCACACCACACCACACCACACAACACCACACGACACCGCACCGCCACGCCACGCCACGCCAAACCACATCACATCATACCACACCCCACAACACAACACAACGCAACACAACACAACACAACACAACACCGCGCCACGCCTAAAACACAAATATATATTTTTACAAGACAACATTTTTTGTAGGCGAAACAAACACCTTAAACAAGAGTACAAATGTACAAATATTTCCACAAAAATAACATGCTAACTTAAAGAAAAATCTTTGTACTTCAGTAAAGTTAAACTCGCGCGGACGGACGCACGTGGGAACGGTGGAGATCCGCACGACGGAAGGCTGGGTTGAAGTCTGTGACCAGGACTGGGGTAACCTGGAGGCCGCCGTCGTCTGTCGCGAGATGGGCTTCGTGGACGGTATCGCAAAATGCTGCTCCGCCCTTGGCACCAAATGGTCCTCCTCAAGGTTACACACTTCCATTGGTTGATCATTCTTTGAAAATAGCATACTGACTATGCTTTGTTTGTCATGCGCTCTCTGTGCTATAGACTATAATTTCTACGGAAAAACTCTAGCATTTTGTTACTAGTATTTTACAGGTTGACTGGTTTAATTTGCTAGTATTGTACGCGTAGACTGGTTTTATTTACTAGCATACGTGTAGACTACGGCTTAGACGGGTTGATATTACTAGCATTGTATGTGTAGACTGGTTTTAGTTACGAGTATTTCACCTTCAGTTCCAACAAGGCGTTCACCCAGTTCGAGTGCAAGGGCAGCGAGAAGACACTCCTCACGTGCAAGCATCAAACGCTCAAAACGAAGTGCGCCCCTGAACATCGTGCATCCGCAATCTGCTACGACCAGCCTCTCAACTCGGTTGATAGATGTAAGTACATGGAAAGATCTATACAGCTTTCCTTTAAAGAAACTTCACTGTGGTCTGTACAGTTAAATGATGTAAAAACATTGATCAGACATTGCGAGGAATGTAGGTTTCAATCATATTGCCAAGTGATAGGAGACATACATGTATTCTTGCATATGGGGCAATGACATCCGTATCCACTTCCGGTGCCTGCAAAACGTTCACTGCCTATGCTGAACTACGCCCTCGGGATAGATTTTCCCATTAACTAAGAACATTTACTTCGTATGAAGACCGCTAAGTTTTGAATTATTTGTTTTGATTTTTTGTCCGGTTTTAACTTGATATTCAGATGATTATATTAATATGCGCAATTATGATTGATATGACACAGCTTGCCTATTTTAACAAGACCCTTGAAACAAGTGATTAAAGCTCCTATTCCACATTATTATGATGGATTTTAATTTCTAAAAGTCAAAAAAATCAAAATAAACAACATTTTTAAAGAGAATCATTATCAATAGAACACTTTGAATTTCACTAAAATCCCGCGTTGTCGTTAAAAATGTTAAATAATTACGCGCGTCCTCTGGTCCTAAAAGGGTTTATAAATATAACGGAAGTCCCGTCTCCGCACACCTTGCTAGTCTAAGAGTAAAAATAAGGCAAGTAATAGGTAATTCTAATTTAAGATCATTGTTAACAAAGAAATCGTTGGAACGGTAAAAAATTATGGCAAAAAAGGTGCTATTACAATTATATACTGACATGTCTTTGAGTGAAAACGTATTAGTAATCTTGTTTAATGTATACATGTGTATTGCTATACCTGTTATGTTTTTTCATTTGATGACATTTTTATTTTCAAATGTTCATTTCAACATGTATGAGATAGGAGCTTTATTACTTCCTGTATTGTTTGTTTCAAAATTTTTCGAATACATGCAAATAATGCGTTTAATACTAGGATAAAAGATTAATCACTTAGTTTGTGATTAAAACAATTATTCGCTTATCAAATTCCTTTAAGACAGCATACATGTCATATATAACAACACACAAAATAGGAATACGGCTTGTTATTGGCAGAATCTATTACATATCAATTAAAATATTTCGACGATATCGTTGTTTCCCAATTGCTATAGGATAACCGCACATACATGTTTTCTGTATGCGTGGAACCTCCATGGGAAGCATCCGACGGTCTAGCATCAGTCCTCGAACGAAGGCCGTCAATGTAGGAATTATGCTGAAACAGACTAATATAATACTTAAATATCTTCGTAGGGACAATCGTAATCGTGATGTTCTTCCGGCGAAAAGGATTTCTCAACTGCAAAGTAAGGGAGGGTGGGTGGGTGTGTTCAGCTTATTCTCTCAATCCATCTTGTTGCTGCCAAACATCGAGTGACAACTACCGCCCAGAAGGCAGTATATATATATATGAACAAAAACACGCGAAAACACCTCGTTCAACACAAGCTGTAAGATAAACTACCGCATATACCATGAAGCCTTATCAAACCCAATAGCAAACGTTAAAGGAATTAGAAACTCGAATATTTGTAAATAATTGTGTACATAGATTTACGCCATGTATCTGTTTGTTCCGTTGTTGTTTTGGCAGCGTTCTTCTTGTGACAGAACAGTTATATACCTCTGCAATCGCTCTACAATTCCTTATTATTTACACAGATACCTCCTAAATTGGTCTGGAATTTCGACCTACCATATTTTGTTTATTTTTATTTTATTTTTACTCTCAACCCATTTTGTATTCCAAATAATAATTATGACATGAAGTTAATAATAAATACATGTAGATCTATGTAACATAAAGTTAATAAAATCAATATGTTGTGTTCCATTTAATATAACATAAAGTTAATAAAATCAATATGTCGTGTTCCATTTAATATGACATGAAGTTTATAAAACAAACATGTTGTGTTCCATTTAATATCACATGAAGTTAATGAAACCAATATGTTGTGTTCCATATAATGTAACAAAAAGTTAATAAAAACAATATGTTGTGTTTCATATAATATAACATAAAGTTGAGAAAATCAATATGTTGTTTTCCATATAGTATAACATAAAGTTAATAAAATAAATATGTTGTGTTCTATATAATATAACATAAAGTTAATAAAACCAATATGTTGTGTTTCATATAATATGACATAAAGTCAAAAAAACCAATGGGTTGTGTTTCATATAATATGACATAAAGATAATCAAATCAATATGCTGTGCCTCCTTTAAAATGACATAAAAGTAATATGTTGTGTTCGCAGCGTTCTCCGTGCGACTGAACAACTACTCGGGCCCGACTCAGTACTGGGGCGAAGTTAACGTGCGGCACGAGGGAGTCTGGAGCCAGGTCTGTGCCATGGGAGACAACTGGAACGACAACGCAGCAAAGGTGACGTCATTTCCGCATTGTGTATCTCTGTTAACATTACCATGTACTTCTTGTGTTGTTGGTAGGGAAAATTGTAACTGTAAAACTTTGTTCTAAGTACTAATTGGTGACGTCAGAATACTAGCATTCTTGGTTTTCTACCCTCACCGAATAGCACTTAGAACAAAAGTTTACAGTTACAATTTTCCCTACCAACAACACAAGAAGCACATGGTAATGTTAATGGTCACGATTACTGTTAGTGTCATTTAAACTGACCGAGTAATCCTTCGCTGGTACAATACTACACTTAGTTGAACTTTATGAAAATGATGTATTAAATTAGTACGGGCCATGTGGTTATAGTGCTTTTAAACTTGACCCCATCTACATTGTTTCCAACATTTTTTGTTTGAAAATCTCTTCAATTTATATTTTGCTGTTAAAAATGTGTTCGAGTATGTGGTACTAAGGCATTAAAAGTTGTTTGTTTCCTACTTTCCACTAACATCTCCAAAAAATTGGTACGGTAGGTCAACACAACTTGTTTCATTTACCGTACAATCATTAGTCAATCATAAATGCAAGAACACTGCACCAAAGGTTAATACTAGCAACACATATTAATGTAAAATTAAAAGAAGTAGGTTAGAGTGTGAAACATACCTTTCTCGTACCGAAAATCATATATTTGCTCTAAAATCGTCGGCGTCGGGTTTGTGGAAACAAACAACCTTTTTACGCCTAAGTACAATTTTAGAGCGAGTATTTCAAGTAAAAATTTAGTTTTTTAGGGAACATTTAGACATTAAATAGTAAAGATATAAAATGAACATTGAACGTGCAAGGGGTGTGTTTGGTAAGTTCCCGGACTGCAACTACCATTTCAACAATAAGTGACGAATTGTAAAAGCTACATGCTCATATTATTGCAATTTAGTGCCGGTATTAAAATTTACGATTTTAAACAACATATTATTTCTTATATTATTCTTCTAAATGTCGTTTAATATTCTCTAATAGACTGTTACTGTATTTTTGTATTAGGTTTAAATGGTTGACTAGCAGCCAAACATCCCATTAATTTTATTAAGTGCTTACCGTTTTCTATTTAAAAACGTTATTTGTCAATTAAAACATTATTTCTAGGAAAATGTTCTCATATATACATGTACATAAAGCTTTTTTTTAATTTATTCGTTTTTTAAATGTTACAAATTATGCACGGTAAAAGATTGGGACATTATTATTGTGCTGACCCCGACGTTCATTTTGTTAAAGGAGATTACCTAGGTGACGTTACTTGATTATAATCAATTATTGTTCAATAACATATTATATAATTAAATTATTAAATTATATGCTTGGAATGATTCACAGTGTTTCTTTATGCTTTTTAAATAACAGTTATACTGCAAAATTTGCTTAAATACTGACGATGTTAAAACCGTTTTGTAATGTAATGTAGAAATGTTCCTGTGGTAGCAAAGGAAGTACAATTCGAAAGCAAAACTAATTTTATTTCTCCATTGTTGTTATCTTAGCAGAACGTTTTTTTTTCTAGAGATGATTACAGTTTTTATGAGATTGGTGTAACAATTGTGTTTACACAATTCGGGAATTTACCAATCTGATCTAATGAAAACAATTCTCAGGTTACGGTAAGGCCAGAGTAGTTACGATTGGGAATGTACCTAATACCCTTGTACCAATGGCTAAGTAGTTTTTTATTTTGAATTGATTGCCTGGGTGTGTGATTCATTTACTCATTCATTACACCATTCTGTAGGTGGTTTGTCTAAAAACACAGTTTTTGTAGTTATTGTTTATTATTTTGTTGGAATCTTTGTTAGTGTGTGTGTGGTTAACTTCCATGTCGTCCATGTCGTGTCCCGCTAGCTGGTAGCACAGATGAACTGGCCGAACTTTACAAATAACTTAATAGTAGTTTTTTCTAGATTGAAATCGTTGCTAGGGTGCATGGTAAACTTGGTAACGGCATCTCCCCTACAGGTGGTGTGTCGCCAGCTGGGGTTCGTGGGCGGCTTGGCGTACGGCACCGTCAACAAGACGTTCATGCCCAGCTGGATCATGGACATGAACTGCACGGGCGAGGAGACGTCGCTCGAGCAATGCGCAAAGAAGCCCTTGGGTCAGCCCTTATATATCGACTGCAAACCTGCATACGCCATCTGCTACAAGAAAGGTGGAGGAGTAGAAAATTTCAATACTATTTTCAAATATCTTCTCAGAGACATAAACACGACTACAAAAGGACATTTATTGAACAATATATAACAATTAGTTGAACTTTTGAAAAACGTATACATCAATACAAATAACTTTTTAACAACAATGGATAAAACAAATTAAAAAATAAATATTTTTAAATCATTAATGATAATAAGTTTTATTACGATACCTCGGCTTGGTAAAAATACGTTTAAATAAAAGAATTTAATGTGCGTACAGGTATCAGTGTGGCGCTGAAGGACGGCGGGAAGTACTACGGCCGTGTAGAGGTGACGCACGACAACCACACGAGCACCATCTGTGACAAATCCTTGTCCACCAGGGACGCCAGGGTCATCTGTAAACAGCTCGGATACGCTGACGGAGACCCCGTCACGGGTACAGCTAGCATGTTGTTTGTTGAAGCATTCATACTGAATGGACTTGGTCTATTGGATAAGGCAAGACTGTCGACCATAGGGTCGCGGGTTCGAGTTCCCGCTCACCCAGTTTTTATAACTTGACACATTTAGGAACATTGTTTGTCATGTGTTTTGTGCGCTTAAGGTTGCTGCACTATAGGCAAAGTACACACTAAATTGAAATGTCAGTCAGTCAATAAATAAACGCATATTTATATGTAACATATGGTTCTTAATAGCGATTCCTTTTGGCAATCCTTGCTGTGCCAAATTTAGCTAAAATGTTGCTGTAACGTATTTCTTGCATTCTCAGGTTCGTTCTACGGGCCGGGATCTGGACCAGTAATGATGAGTGACTTGGGTTGCTATGGTACGGAGAACAATATCGTGCAGTGCCGAAACGAGAGGTGGATGACATACGAGAACAGCGCATGCAACAGTCACAAAAACGACGCCTCAGTTATTTGTTTCAAGAACGGTAAGGGAACGGTCGGTCACATTATCGGTAACATCATTTTTAGAACTGCACTTCAGAAATTGTTTTGGATTACGATACAGGTTTTGCGAATATTATGCTATTGACACAAAACTTAAATGGCATGTTGTTATTAACCGCTAACTGAATGCAATGTTGTCGTTAAGTACCAGACAATTGATAGGATTGCTTGTTTATATTTCCATTAAGCAACAACAAATCTTCCATGGAGAGGTAATCAACAATTATTGTGGAGTGTTATTTGTTATTTTGTCGATCTATCACTAGACATAATTTGTCTTCTTTGTCGAGGCCACTAATGTTAAAATCGGAATTCAAGATTCCAGATGAAGATTTAAATCTATTGTTTTCCATACCTCAGTAAAGCAAGTGAAGTACAACATAGCCATGGCGATAGAATGACAAATAAAATATATTTCTCAGAAAAAAAGAAAGAAGTCAGAAAAAATCATTATTTCAAACAGTCGATATTCCCACTAGTATCGAAGAGTCAACATAATTGAATGCAAAATTACATGTAATTAGAAAACAAAATTATGTTTAAGGCAAAAAGACTAACTAGCATTATCGATCTGAAGCTTGAACCTAACGCCTATGCATGTGTTCTCGCTGCAGTTCGCCTGTCCAGGGGCGACCACTCTCACGGCGTGGTACATATCATGAATCTGTACTGGTCGGTCCTGTGCGGCGAGGGCTTTACCAACACAGAAGCCAAAGTCGTCTGCAAACAGTTGGGATTCCAAGTGAGTGGAATTTGGGCACAGAATTTAAATCGACACAACCTATAAAGTTAATAATATGAAAGGAATTATATGACAAATAATGATGTAAATTAATGATACAATAAAAACAAAACCTGTGTGTCTAGGACGGTGAGGCGCTGGTAATGGGGTCGTTTGGCACGTTCTACGAGAATAGGTACGTGCGGCCCAACGTGACGTGCACGGGAGAGGAGACGTCCATCCTCAACTGTCCGTACGACAAGTTCCGGGCCTGCCAGACGGACTCGAACCTGGGATACGCCGCGGTCTCCTGCTTCAACGGAAAACCCAAAGGTGGGTTGCGGCTCTCTTGACTGTTGTACCATAATATTAACGCTGTTATTGCTTATTGAGTTTAGTGTGTTTTAGATTAACGTAGACCTGTATTTATTTTTAGCAATATATTCAAGGATTGTTCTCTGACCTAACCGGTATCGTAATTAAAAGAACACATACAATTTCTCCCACAAACATACTGTTAACAAAGAAGCACATGGCAATGTTAACGGCCACATCTATGGAAATTAAATTAAAAGGTCATCCTTGGGAATTATGAATTAACTTATTGCGCTGCTTGTTGCCCATGACAGAGAAGGGCCTAAGGCTGGAGGGCGGTGAAGGGTCATCGATAGGGAACCAGACGGGCCGCGTGTCCATCCTGCAGTACGGCATCTGGGGCCGCGTCTGCCCCAACTCCTGGGACGACGATGACGCCAAGGTCGTCTGTCGCATGAAAGGGTACCTGGGTGGCGTCGCGTACAAGTTCACGTCTCAAGGTGAGAACAGACAATGACAGAGCAGGGTAACTTTACATAACTATACTATAGTGTTTTTTCAGGTGAAACATAAAATGATTCACATTTTACATGGTTTATTCGAAGATCAGATGGTTTCTAAAGTGATGCATTTTTACCTCTGGTGATAATCGATGAAATTAAAAAGGTTAATCGCTAAACTTATAATACCAGCAGTAAATGAAAGTGATAAACAGGAAAGTTCTAGAACTTTTGAACATTACTTTTTTGTGCTAGATATTGGTCTGATTTGTACTTTTTCGAAGTAGATTATAGATGAGCACGTCTGTATTTTTACTATCTTTAGACGATTACAGGTAGTGGAAAAAGAAATCACGGTTATTTCTACACGTATTTATGAAATGTTAATGTGGAAAGGTAAATAGTTTTCTTGTGGTATACATGCATATGGTTAAATATCCTAAAAGCTTTCATTGTTGCAATAAAAACATCTCGTTGTCTTTCAGTTGTACAGGGAATGACAAATAAGACTTTAACAAGGTAACACACGCAGTGTTTCGGAACCTTTTGTAATTTTATTTATTTATAAGAAATCAACAACTGCCTGAATAATTACAAAAGGTTTGATCAATGAGTCTATTTAATATGCTAGTTATAAAAGTAAACCTACCTTAAAAGAAACATTATGACAATAAAACACTACTTTTAACAAACTATTTTATACTACGTTACCAATCTCAGTTTTACCCTTTTGTCTGTCTTCCGCGTTTGGTTGGTGAAAAAGTTTAAGAATAAAATGTCGTTTAAGTTTTTTCAACAACGTTTCAACGCGGGTTAAATCTGTTTGGAGTCTGTAGTGTTGAAGAGCTTGTCTTTTACGTTGTGCTGTTATTTCTGTTAGTTATTTACATCACTTCTTCATACGAAGTTTAAATGGTCTTGACATTAACTAACACATATGGCTGAATGTCACAAAAGTCATATTTTTTATTACATTCAAATTAATGCCTTACCTACTACAATGTACATGGAATCAAAGGTCTTTCCGTGTGATATAGTCATGAACTGCTGCTCAGTGAATCTTTCTAGATATGATGACCTGACGATCTACCATCATTTTAGGCTTGAAAAATATATGTTTTCTAAATGTCTGTTGCGTCATGATGTTGTAAGAGTTTTTGTGTCGTCCCTTGTGCTAGTTTTTGTACGGGCCATTTTGTCATAGTGCCCTGAAACATGACATGTCTACATTGTTTGCAACATTTTTTGTTTGTACAATTTATATTGAAACATCCTGGACTTCATTGTTAACTTTTCAACGAAAACTGTTTTTAGCATATTCAAGTCATGAGTTACGGAAATGTTCAACACGAAAGAAAAACAAATGGTCTTATAATACCGAGATAGCTGTAGTGCCTCCGCCAAGACCAACATGTACTCCTTTATGTAAAGAGAACGGTCTTAATGGAGTTCAGATGATGCCTCGGCGGTAAGCCATCATCGTTCTTTTTTAAAATCCAAAACAGAATTACAAATAGTTAGTTGTAGAAAACACAAACACAAATAATAAAATACACTTGTAAATAACGCATCGCACTATAAAGCTAATAAAACACGCGCGCATGGTCTTACCAAAGCTTAAGGAGCACACTGCGCGCATCTCAAAACATTTCTTCTTCGTTGGTATTAAAGTGAGCTTTAATTCATCTCTTTCATAGTAGTTTAAAGTATACTAGTAAGATGTTTACTCACGATCTACGACGTCCGTTTACGATAACGAATAAAAAGTATAGAGATTTATAGTTTTAAAACTATATTAAAGATAAGTATTGAATATTTAACACCTAAACAAGATACATTCTTTTACATACACATTCTCCGTATTTGAAAAGAATCAAGGAGACGCAATTTACCTTTTTCAATTTAAAATGTTAAAAAGAATGCATTAGAACTAAAACAATACTGACATAAAACATAACTTAGATGTAAAGCTTCTTAACAGAAAATGATGCAGCTAACATTTATAAAACTGAAACATGAGATCTACTTCACACTGAACAGCAACGGAAGACAGTATTTTCTAACTTTTCAGACTATAACCATTATAGGTTGAACATTACACTGCCGTACTGTAATGAAAACACGCCAGACCTAGGCTTCCGTAGATAAGAGATCCTTAATAAATGTAAACGCTGGCAAAAGCCCATGGCAATATTGCTTTTTCTGTTGCGAGTCCGCGAGTTTGCGGTCAGTTTGTACTCGAAGCCTATTTTTATATTCCGGGAACTAATAAAATAAAATATTATTTTGAAAACAGCAAAAAATAATTTGCGTCGCGGCAATTTCAGTGGGTCGGACTTTGGAGGAGCAACAAACAATATTTCATGTTCTAACTGTATTCTTAAATTGACAGAAATATCGTAACTCACTTTGATTTCTGTTTAAGGTTACGGTCCGTACACGCTAGGCAAGGTAAACTGTAACGGAAATGAGACGACGCTGTTCGACTGTCCCGTCAGTCAGGGCCTCTGTGACGCTCAGTTCTCGTCTGGAGACGCGGGGGTGCTGTGCTACACCGTTAGAAGTAAGGCGCTTCAGATGACCTTTTGGTTTGATGTCTTAAAGAAAACACAATACACACATTATCATACATTTAGACGCACCTTCAGTCGCTTACCGTGGTAGTTTTATATTTTACGGACACTTCCCTTTTATGGAAGTGCAGTGAATGGTTTGTTCTGCACAATAAAAAAACTTGACGTCACGTCACATATTTGCCCAGCGATCAGTCCGTCACAGAGCGGAAATTCCTGGGTACAATCCCGGATCGCGTCATAACAAAGACCTTAACAATGCTACCAGGTGATTTCTTGCTTAAAGTTTAGCATAAATTATAATTTGCCCTCTCAAACCTTATTATAAAATGAAATGTAATCTTTGTTTAACACTGTATCAAAATACACTAGACCATGCTAATTTATCGCAAGGAGCATATGATATGCATGTATTCATGTGTATACGTCGCATTCAATAATTATTAATAATGGTTTTGAAAAGTTGTTACGCAATCCACCCTAAACAAATTGTTTAAATACGTATCAAACTGATGTTTAGAGCCCGCGTTGCGCCTCGTGGGATCAGCCAACATAGGACATCTAGAGATCATCCTGGACAGCTACACCGGCACCATCTGCGACTTCGGCTGGTACGATTACGACGCCAGTGTCGCCTGCAAACAGCTGGGCTTCCAGGACGGAGAGCCCAGAAGGTAGGTCCTCAACTTGGGCACACACGTCGAATAGCAAATTTTGCCGTTGTGCACTGTTACTTTTGTTTGGAGCTCCTCTAATTAAATTGTTTTTCTTCCAGTTCATGGTTTCATGACCTCACAGGCAAATATAAAATGCCACTGTTGTACATTTTAACTGTTGTCATTAGATCCACTCGAAATTGTTCTTTCATTTTATGTTTGGCTGACCGCACTTTTAAGCATTTTACCCACAGTTACAATGTGTCCTGCAAACCACCAGTTTACTATAGAGAACGTGGACATGTTTACGGCAGACTTAACTATAATATAAATTGAAGATATGTTCAAATAAAGAATGTTGTAAACAATGTAAATATGTCCAGTTTAAGGACACCATGACAAAATGACCCGTACAAAAACTAACACACAGAACGACACAAATACACGTAAAACATCATGACGAAACAGACATTTAGATTTTTGTGTTTTTCGTCCATCAAAAGGTCATGCAATATATAGATGAGTTACAGTTAAGGATATGTTTTAATACTATGAACTTAAATGTTATTTATAATTTAAAACGAGTATAATTTCTAATCCTAGTAAATATTTTACCTAGAGTGGAGATGTTCTTTTAAGATACCATGCTAGGGAAACATGAATTGACGACAAAATTACCTCTTGACGGACATAGTTTGTCGGGCCATTCTTTAGTATTCACTTCGTAGGCAAGGAATGTATGCGGGCTGTCGATAGGCTACTTGCACTAACACTGTCATATATACTTTGTATTTTTCTTACGCGTAAAAACCTTGTTTGCTAATGGGTTGTGTTTTCTGCCAGTCACTACTCGTCGAATGGCGCCACGGTGGTGATGTCGTCCATAAAGTGTTATGGCGGCGAGAGCTCCATCTTTATGTGTCTGAACCCCGGCTGGCAGAAGAACATCGATGAACGCTGCTTCGAGGCCAATAGGAGCGCCGGCGTCTTCTGCTACAACAATGGTAGAGAACGTATTTGGACATTTTTCATTATAAGTCATGCTATTTATTTCACACCTGTGAGTCATTCAAGCATTTTTATCATCTGAATAAGTAATACTAGAAAGTAGTTTTGGATTTCTCTAAGATTTCGTTTTTCGCATTAAAAGATGTTTAGGAAATACACATATACCTTAACACGCACGTAATGTAAATGCAATTTTGCGCGGCCATAGCCATTTGCTCGTCACCGTTAGAAAGAACAAAAACATTGAAGGACTATGTACGTAAACATAATTTTGAAATACACTGCATCCTTTTGCCACCTATTTCAGTGCGAATTTCGGACGGAAAGGTGAACGAGAACACTACCGCGGGCAAGGTGAAAATGTTTCACCATGGCAACTGGGTCACGTTGTGCGCAGACGACTTCGACGACCGGGACGCTAAGGTCGTCTGCAAGGAGCTGGGTTTTCCCAACAGCAAAGCCCTCTTGCCAGGTACTTTTCTCGGATTTGAACTTGCTACAGTTGATGTATAGTGCGTGTGTGGAGGCTTTAAAGTCGACCCGTACTACATCATTGTGTAGTTTTATTTTTTCTACTCCTCTTGAATCATGGATTATTTGTTGTTTAGGTTTGAAAGGTATCAATGCCGCTCATGTGCTAGTTGGCGGCATCGGTGTAGGATCTGGCAATAAAAGCTGCTATTTTCCACGTTAAGGCTACCTTTACGTGGATCTTATGTTTCATTAGATAAATTGAACTATGTCATGGTCTCATGGTTAATAAAGTGTCTTTGAACATGCGGTTTGAACATTAAATTTACCTTTGTGTTTTATTAAATCAATCAAACATTGACATGCTTTACGTTTGCCTTTGTTGTCTGGTAATGTAAAAGTAGGGTTAAGTAAAAAAAAATTCGCCTTCTAATTAGTCTTTAAAAAGGGAAAGTCCTCAGGAAGCATAGTCTGCATGGACAATGAGCAGCCTCGATTTTATCAAAGCTTGTCATCAATAGTAATAAAAGATGCCACACCACTGACATCCCTACGAGATCATAAATATAATCTCAACATTTGTAACAATGATGACAAAATGTAAAAAATATTCTAGGTAAAACTAAGTTTGTAAACTGTAAGCGGCAACTCCCAAATTTGACAAGTTATTTAATCAAATCAGAATTTAGAGAAAGTTCCTTTCTTCCTAAAGTTTCTAGATGTCAAGATACACGATGCGGGTTATGTGGTTATACCATTAAAGGAAATTATTTCACTACCAAATCTAATAAGACCTTTCATGTAAAATATAATATGGATTGTTCAGTTCAAAATGTACTTTATGCGCTACGTTGTAATGGATGCCAAAACATTTACATTGGACAGACTGGCGACAAATTATGAAACCGCCGGACTGTCCATGAACAACAAATGAGGGACCCTTCAACAAGACAAATACCACTAAGTAGTCATTTAAATACATGTTGTAACAATGAGCCAAAGCTTTCTATCTTTCCTTTTTATAAATTTCACTTTGATAATGCTTCAGCTATGTTATGAAAAGGACGTTATTTTATTCATATATTTGATCCAAAACTAAACATTAAATAATGACGCCAACAATTTATGGACACATATTTTGACGTCAATGTGTACTTTACATGACGACGTCGTCATGTTGTATATTCTATTATTGTCCTGATAAGTTGACACGAAACCGGTTGACAATAATAAAAAATTGCCCTGATGATGTTTTTATAATTTCTTTATATGTATATATATACATGTAATTGACTCTGTCTGCTATGTCTACGACGACAGATAGAACAGTGGCCAGATGCTTTCAATAAACTATTTTAACTAATGTAAAATGTTTTCAGTAAATGATAATTGTATGCATTGTTACGTTTTTTAAACATATGATGTGTGTCCTATCCCAGGCGTGTTCGGGTGGCAGTTACCAAACTCGGACTATGTTGGCGGGTTCAACTGTACCGGGGGGGAGATGACCATCGCCCTGTGCGCCTTTAATGAGTCGGGCGAGTGCGAGGACCGTTCGTCCAACTATGCCTCCGTCCTGTGTTCCAAGTTCTCCATCGACAGCACGGGTACGATCATAGACGTTATGTACATTAACAAGCTTGTTTTCTATGCACAAGTTGCGATTTTATTTGGCCAATTGCATCATTCTACGGTAATGCTCAAATGTGAACAGTTAATAATATTATTATTAATATGTTTTAGATATCTAAGAGAGAGATTCTTTGCGTATAACCCGAATGGGCTTTTGGGGTTGGATCTATTACATGTAAACAGGTTTATCAATATGTAACCTAAATTTATAACGTTTGCAATTGAAGATGTTCAGCAGTTTAGTATAAATCCCACTTGTCAATATTTGACATTAAGGTGAAATAACTCAGTGTGCTAAACAGTGGATATATTTGCAAACGTGTTTAAAATCCTCATTTTATGGGCGGCGGTTCGAATCCAGCAGTTGGTATTTTTTTAATGAAATATTATTTTATATGTGATATGTGCATATTGAGCTGTGTTTTTTTCAACTTAAAAAACGCTTACCACTACGTTAATTGTTTTAATAAGTTACATCGGGTAAATAGTTTAAGTATGCATTAGTTAAAATTTTGCATCAAAAGTAGGAAATCAATAAGTATGTTACAAAATGACTTTGGTAGGTGTACCAATGAAAATACCCATTACGACTCGAAAAAGCATGCCTACTTGAAAACTTGTCAAACAAGTTATGTTACAAATTTTTTTTTAAAGTTTTATTTCAACCCTAGCCGTTGGGATCGCACGCCGCATTACACAGCATTACGCTGTCAAGTACATGTATTTTTGTAATTGTTTACTGGTCAGATTATTCCGACCAGATTAAAACATGGCCATTTACAAAAACGATCATAAACATTGTTTTTGCAGGACAAATGTTACTGTTAACCTTTGTTCACATTGACAAAAGATAAATGAATTGAGGTGGCTAGACTGACATTCAACAAGGGTGTCAATTGACCTATCGACAGCCCGCCCTCCTGTCTTGGTCTTCATGATTTACGCATCGCTTGCCTAAATACTTATTATAATATCGCTCCATTATAATATTACTGATCAATTATAGAACTAGGTGATGTTGATAGCGATTTGCATAGGCATGATTGACAATTGAATACAATAGATGGCCCGACAAAGCTGGTCCGTCAAGCCGCCTTTTTGGGCTGGCTATCGATAGGTCAATACTGCATTACCTTGCCGTTACAGAGCATCAGAACAAAGTAGAGCACAGCAGAACATAAGTAATTCCATGTAAACTGTATTTACCAGGTATAGATGTTCTTAAAATAACTGCATAAATATCGTATACCAAATATAAATGCAGACTTTTGATTGGTCAAGAAAGAGGTCCGCAAAAGTTATATACACCTTTGTTAAATGTGGTTTATACACCTGGTGCCTCGTTTCAGCATAAAAAAGACTTTCACTTCAGTTAAACAGTTAAGTTAAAAAGTAGCCAAACTCTTATAGTTTTTGCTTCTAATAATGAGATTTAAGAATAAACCATAGAACAGCTTAGTTAAAAATAACCAACTGATCTGTAAGTTTCAGTGAAAGAATTTCGACACTCTGGTTACTCTGCTTCTATTTCTCCATCTTTTTGTGGATGTAGACAACATACATCCAGACAAAAGTATTAGATATCAAATATTTCTTCAAAATAGCTTTACAAACTCTAGAAACCACATTTATTTGTGTAAATTTGTTTAAATCCTGCAACATCAAGTTAAACAACTAAGAAATCACTTCCGTACTGTTCGATATGCAGCACCGAACAATAAAATAAAATAAAATGAACATAAAGTTGTCATAAGTC
>Ga0224511_10000960_pt1 | contig 16075 bp, 7 predicted proteins | sample SF_May12_sed_USG_2_FD_169988 | JGI IMG/M metagenome (GOLD analysis project Ga0224511, IMG submission 169988) | Sediment microbial communities from San Francisco Bay, California, United States - SF_May12_sed_USGS_8_1 | ecosystem: Environmental > Aquatic > Marine > Sediment | place: USA...
TTTTTGCCGCAAAAAGAGACTATCCTACAAAAGTTGGAGGAAAAGAAATTATATTGTATTTGTTGGGTTCTCTTCTTCTTTGTCAAAATGTTTGTCTAGGCAATATCTAGGCTAAGTTCGAATCTGGCTCTTGACGTGTCAAAATCTAGGTCACCCAGGTGTAAAGTTAAATTAGCCTTGGTTACTCTATATACAGAGGCTGTTATGTGACCAATTTTGAAACGTAGTAAAAATGTACTTTAGGACAATTATCTAGACGAATTTCGGATCTGGGTTATGTCTGTTTAATAACTAGGTCACAAGGTCCCAAAAAAACCTTGTTACACTGTAGGCCACATTTGTGATTAAGTATGCTATGTAATTCTAAGGTATAATGTTATAATGTAATATTCCATAATACTAATACTGCATATATTTTGGACATGGTAATATACTTAAAACCCATTGAAGCCAAGTTTGAAGAAAATCCCTCAATTGGTATAGGATGTATAGAGCGGACACGATAATGAAGGTGGACAGACGGACCGACCGTCGGACGGATGCGACAAAGCGAATCCATTATAGCCTCCCACATGATAAAAGTGTGTAGGAGATATGAAGTGGACACGAAGTGTTACGGACGGAAAGACGGACGGGCACTGTAACGCTAGGGGCATAATTTAAGCACACTTCGTGGAAAACCACTAAATGATGTTACATGCAAAATATCAAAGCTCTATGCGATGTTTTTGAGAATCACATGAAAGAGATATTTCGGTTGCCATGGCAATCACAGCTCTCCGCTGAATAGAATTCTTTCAGCGATTTTGTAGAGCTTCACGCAAGGAACACGCTAAGTTTCATTCAATATGGTCAAGTGGGTAAGAAGAAGATGTTTAAGCAAATGTTTGACGCACGCTGGACATTGAGCGTCACAATAGCTCACGTTGACTCTTTGGGTCAGGTGAGCTAAAATTGTTTAAAATGATTGGTCATTTTCTTTTTCCTCTGTCTTCTAAACTGTTGTACATAAATTATTTTTTCTGCTGACGTTACATTATACATATATTAAGCATTTTATGTTGACACGTGTTTTGTTTTCCGAAAAAGACTTGTTTCATTTACATTAAAAATACGTCTTTTATACAAAAACATAGCTCCATAACGTTAACTTGGGGTTGTCTATGCGGCAAAGGTATGCCTTTTTGACGCATAAAGGGTGTGCCGTTTATGCGTTGCATTGCAACGCATAAATGGATTTCAAGCCGTTTATGCGGCAGGCGCGTTATGCGGCGTCACACTGGGCAACGGTTACATATTTGAGTAAATCTGCAAAATCGTCTTTATAAAGGTTGTTTATGTAACCTATACTGTTGGAATTGGATGTATTTTTCTTTAACGCTAATGTACAGGAAAGGCATTGCGTGGCCGACTCCAAATTTCATACACCACCAACACGAGTTGTCTAACTTAGACCACAGATATATTATTGTTTTTTGTTTTACAAAATAACTGAAACTGTGCGTTTGTTTTTAAGTGGCACTCGTTCTTTGTCGAATGAAACCGTAAGCAAGTGTATGAATTTGCGTTATTTCTATTACTGTTCACCAAGTATTACCATTTATCTTGTTTAATGTTGTTTATAACTAATATCAAACAGTTACAAAACCATTTTTAAGTTAATTAAGTAAATGCCATTTTTGCCTAGATGTTAATTTGTCTGCTATTTGTATCTGTGTTGTTTACAAATTTTTGGCTATTTAAGATTTTTTACTCATTCATTTTCTTTTTGGGTAGATATTTTTTAATGCAAGTGGTAAACATGTGGCAAATCTTTGTTTGTACTTATCACAGCGTATCAATGCACTGAAGTAAAACAACCATATTATTGATGAAAAGATTGTGACCAGGATGCAGGATGCTGGCGTGCAGTACCCGGTAAGATAAACGCAAATTAAATGCATTTCAGCATAAACAAACTTGCTTGAATTCTTTAAATATTACTGATTAGTTAGTATATGAGTTAAAAAAAGAAATACCATGATGAGATAGTTTGGAATTTTATACTTTTCAGCGAAAATGCACATGCACTTATTGTTCAAAATGCACTAGCAAGTGTATACACAGATACAAAATAGTTTACAAATGTATGAAGTACCATTGCTTTATTATAAATACTTTTGAGAAAATGTCCAATTTTATCAAACATTTTAACCAAAAAGAGGGAAACACTATTCTTTGAACAGTTTATCTAAACGCTAGAAAATACTTATGTCTGTTGTCTTACAATATCTCGTTGTAAAAGTCATCTGCTAGCCAAGGCAATGCATGTAATTTTAAAAACTGCTGCGAGCAAAACACACACGAACGAGCCTGGTATTTTGCGATTACAAACTATACAATTGTTTTAACCTTGCATAATATATACCCATAAAACATGCAAGCCAGAACCATACTTTAAACTACTGTTTTTAGATGTGTAAAATGACCCAGAAAACTGTACAATATGCACAAAATACCAACAACAGTTACAGCGAAGTTTCTCTGTTGTTGAGAAACGTCTGCCCCCAGAGCCTAAAAGTCATGTGGTTTGTCCACACTGTGTACATTCTATATCGGGTATTTTTATGTACTATGACTTTCCAACATCGTCTGTGGTCCATTATAAACGCATTGGAATACCAGACAAGCATGTAAAAGTGATAAACTCGGAAAATGAGCTTTGCGTATTACATAATTATATTCCATGATTATACAGTTGCATTTGCGACGTGCGATATCTTCTGACAGCACATCGTTTGACTGACATCACGAATATGGATGGCGATATTACCAGTATGTCGATATATCGCGATATCTAATTTTACGATATAATATCGCGATATTATTTCGAACTATCGATATATCGAGGTAACCATGTATTCATACTTTAATTAAAATACATTGATATAAACCTATTCCTTCATACTTTGTTCGTATGTGTCTGATAAAAGGGTTTAATCATGGATTGAGGAGTAGTTTATTTTTTCAAAAAAGTTTTTTACTAGGCATGTAAAACAAATACGTTGCTATTATACTGTATACAGTATGCCCATATATTATTGACGCTTTTAAAAGTGGTAAGCGCTTATTTAACAGGTAACTCGTTTTATTTAAAGAAATTAACTTACTATTGGTTAAGGTTTAATTTAATGCCCTCATTAGTTCATTTCAGACAACTTTTTTGTATGGATCAAAAGAACACTAAAGATATGTTTGTCTCTTATTGCTTATAACTCTTTCAGCCATCCTCTGGATTTATTTCAGCTATACATTCATAAATCCTATTGGTTTTAAACACCCATAATACCATCTGACATATTATACGTTTTACATCATTATTCCTATAAAATGAATTCAATATATCGTGGTATCATATCGTAATATGTGTTTTAAAGTGCAATATATCGCACTATCATATTGGGCTTGATATCGCACCCTAGTTAAAATCAACGATAATGTTTCCATTGTCCAGGCGCCAATCGAGTAATGTGTCGACGTTCCTCACGTAGATAACGCAACAATAATGATAGTAGATCTAATTCGCATGACATTCGGTAAAAAGATCATTGCTAACGAAATATTAACCTTACATGACCGATTATAGATATTTGGCTTTGGTATGTTGATCTCACTATGTGTCTATAGTGTACTATAGTGTATCAAATACTTTTATTTTGTTTGGTCGTTTGTTGTATTGTACTTTATTTCTCTTAACAATTAAACTATTAACCACACAAAATAGGCAAATGTCGCTTCTACTCAGTGAGTATTATATTTATATTATTATCCTTATTGTTATGATAATTGTTGAACAACATATAAAACAAGTATAACTATTGTAACACAAAAATATTTGTAACAAAATGGATGACTGGTACTTAAATATATAGATGTATGAACTGTGTAGGTAAGAAAACAAACCAAAACATGTCATAAGAAAAACCTTTTATTTCGAGAATGTTACTGTACAGACAAAATGTCCTCAAATGTCTTTTGATGGTTATAAATCACATGACACCTTCAAAATCACACAAATTAACAAAGTATGTTGATTTTAATGTAAATTGAGCATTACGCGGTAATGCATAATTGTTCGTTCCATTGATTAAAATCCCATAACAAACCATTGTCAGCACATAAATAAGAACATGTAATAAGTCACTGAATTATACAAATCATTGTGCACTGTAACACAAATTACATGTAATTGAAACGTTCCCTGTCACATTACTTAAGGTAAGCATCATTTGAGACGGCGGTTGACCGTGTTGATTGTGTGAAGGTTCCATTATTGGATGCACTACACAGTTTCTCGCGAAGCATGGTCACCACCCGCCTGTTGGCGACAAAAGCAAAGAACAGGAAAACGCCTTGACTGGCGTTCAGAACGATGAACAGGTAAGAAAAGGCCACAACATCTGCCAACAGGTAGATAAGACCAAACACCCATGTGATGCCGGTGATAGTTGAAAGCTTGACGAAGATCTCAAAGTCGTTTCGCTCGTTCTTCACATTCTTTTGCACTGAGGGAGACCTCGAGATCTTTACAATGACGATAACAAAGAAGAGAAGATTCATTACAACGACTAGACCTACTGGCAAAGCAAATGTGAAGATTATCATGTTCTGTGTGTCAATGTAGCAAGCACGACTTCCATAACCAATACTCCCATGCCGGTCCTGTGACACGCCAATGTTAATGGCAACGAACACAAGTGGCAACACCAAAGCATACACGTGGTACAACAAGAATCGTTTCCACCTGGCACTGTCGCCCATCAACTTGGTCCTTGTTAAAACTCTGAACATGTGAAAGGTGCAGATGTTCATCCAGAACATAGACCACAACCACGTGTAATGTATAAACAACCCTAGAATTTTACACGACCAATCGTTAGGACCCAGGCCACTTAAATTTCCAACGAGGTACAATGTCTGTGCCACAAGAAGAGAACAGATTAATGCCATTGTGTTCTTACCAGGAAAGGTCTGTCTCAGTTTCGGCAACATCATGTAAGTTATGACAGAAAAAAGTAAACAAAGTAGTGACAACCCTATACAAACAACTGAAAGGATAGTTTCTGGTGAGAGATTATTAAGTTTGCTTATTGCCTGGACATACGCTTCGAATGGTGTTTTACACACAGCTATGGAATCATGGGATAAGTAATAAAACTCCTCCGTCTTAAAACTTACCGATTGAGTCATACCTATATGTTTATTACTTAAAACGGTCCAACTATATTCTGCTTTTGATACACTTATTAACGGACAGTTAATGAGGTGCATGAAATTTATAAATGGTGAAGGCAGATCAAATATACAGACTTCAAGAATATCGGATGGCACAAAGAACAAATAAGTAGTTGACTTTTTGTAATCATCTGGTGCCACCGTCATTGGTGGCCCTGGCAGATCTGTGGAATTGTCAATGAAATGGTCACTAAAGTCCAGCTTGTCTTCTAATTTAGCAGTAAATTCGTACACATTATAATCGTGGTCTGTCACTCTAAACTTGCGATCTGAAAACATATCCATGACAAACCTAAACTCGCTATCAATATTTAGAAGATTAAAATGAAGAACAAGTTCATACAACACTGACTGGACGTCGCCGTGGTTAACGACTACTTCAGTTGTCATATCGGCCACACAGCCTAATAACTGCCGTGCGACTGTTACAACGTCCCAGTGAAGTTGGTCGAAAAGAGGCCAAAGAGCTGATGTATTCAGGGCTTTAACGGGCGTAAGACGAACGTTAACAACAAGGCGAACGTTTACCAGGATCTCCACAAATGGTTGACATTGGCCGTACTCTAGTTGTCGCGTACTGACGCAGAATAACTTGTCTTCTATTGTGTCCTGAAATACATTTTGTATTGAATGACAATATCGTTGCAGTTATTTTGTAGTCATGTGTTTGCAATTGATTCGATATTAGGTTTGTTATTTGATACATTCCTTCATATATTGATACTCGTAAGTGTTTGACTAAAAAAGGCGTATCCTGTATCTGTTGAAAATGGATATAATAATTTTCTGGCGAACTCTGTTTATATGTAAGCAATCTAACTTATTTTGTCACCATTTTGTCATGGTGCCCTTAAACATGACATATCTACATTGTTTACAACATTCTTTGTTTGAACATCTCTTCAATTTATATTATCATTTACTTAATACGACCCACTTTTAACGGGTTGGATTATTCTACCAATACCAGGAGCTTCTTAACGATACTATGTAATCTAGATGGCCAACATCATTGTATTTTAATCACTTCATGTATCTTAAAATAAGATGATCAAACACATACTTGCACCAATACATACAAAAATAAAATGAAATGGATACCTTTTCAAAAACGGGATGTGTGTTGTCTTTGCTATTCCCAGCGCTCATTTTCAAAAGGCCCGAAAAGCTGAATGTATAAGAACCTCTGTCGGATTGGGAGATACAGGACGAGGGTATATCAGGTGCTTTAAACCCGTTACAGATGTAACAGAATATGTTGTTGAAACGGTCTTGTTCAGAAGAGTCCGATTTACTGATGTACACACTTGAGTAGGCCAAACAAGCGGCTTCAATGTCCGGGTCATATTCTTGCCAATTACCAGTTGTGTTGCAGGCTGTAACCGATGTCCAGCAATTGTAACTAGATTCACAACTTCCTTCGGTGCACGGAAAAGGGTTCACAAACGAAATATGGCACTGTTCCTCGGCAGATATCGCATCAAAAATGACATTGTTGTCACCATAGTCATTATCAAACATTTTCGAACATTTAAAAGAAATCTTAAAATGAATTAAATCACTTTCAACGACTCCGTTGCACTGTGCACAATGTTGGTTTCGATACGTTATGTTTGTGTTTATATCATAGCATGGCGTTATATCGTAGAAATCGTCAATATTAGATCTTTTATATTCCCTGGTACATTTTCTCTCCAATGTTTTGTCCGTCTCGTCTGGGCAGTTGTCAACAGCGTATACCCCAGACATGAAGGGCGTAGACAAACCAATGTACATAGATACACAGTGTTGCGGTGTCTGTGGTTTGGGCCACATCTCACCGTAAGTTGAATACAGTATATCTGGGCAACAATTTCCGGTCACTAGACACGTGTTTAGATCACAACTGCAATCCCCGCAACAATGTTTGTCCTCGTAAAGGCCGGAACCGTTGACGTTACACAGACGGTTGAAAATACAAGCTCGCTGTTGAATTGTTATGATATGTCTGTGCTTTTCATTTGTGACTCCGCTAAAATAGTGTAAATCCACAGGCCAGGGTGTTTTGTACTGCATCTCATTTGCGAGTCGTTCCAGTGAAGTGTTGGCTAAATAGGTTAAGTCATACGTTATGTAGTCCTCAAAACTTTCTTCAGACTCAATTGTTAAAGTCACGTTTGTGTGCATATTATCAAAACCAGGAAAAACACATATTAAACACGCGCAAAAAACTAACACGCCTTCCATTCTCGTCAATAATCATCCACCAAAAGTTCCTTCAAACTCTCCTGTTTTTGCCAGTTTGGGTGTTGATGGAAAAGTCAACCGCTTTTATACCAGTGTTGATCTCTGGCATTATTAGATGATTGCGTCACTTGGTCCCAAACGTAATTCAGAAAGCGATTGTCCAACCATTACTGCTATTGACAGTCTAACTAATAGTTCAATTCATCAACGAATATTGTGACATAATAATATGGACTACATTAATTGTTTTTGTAAAAGCATTAAATGTTGTCCTAATCGAAAGGTCAAGCAAGACCGATGGGCACTGTATAATTTATGAAATGATATAAATTTGCATAACGAATAAGTTTGTAATATCAAGAGAGTAAATCCGACAACTTAATTTCTAGATATTAGCAACAACAATGAAAGCTACCGCTTTTGCATTCTAGAATTGCCATTAGGCATTTTAGATAACATATCACATTATACAAAATAATGCCGGCATCGCGTTTTGTCGCACCGATCGTCGCGCACTCGATTAATATTTCCACACAGTTCAATCCTTTACATTATTTAATATGCTCGTAATATGGTCTGCGTATTGTTACCTAACAACAGTTATCATTATAATTGATCATGCAATATTATTATTAAGGTGCAGAGGAAAATTCATTAATTATTTAAGAGTTAATGCGATATTAATTGATATTGTAACATAACATTTTTCAGTGCACAAGTTACCGGTGAATTATTATGAAATACATGATGACTGTCGAAATATTAATTTATAAAAATAAAACAACTGTTATGTGATGGCTACACAAAAACAGTAAAGACGAACACATTGCGAACGCACCAAAAAGAAACGCAAATGACAAGTGAAAGGTGATATATCATGTGATGAGAAACTGTAGTAATATATTGGAGTATATGTCGTTTATTTCACAGTTATGGCATCTTATCATTGAATGCAACGCAAAGGCTAATCCTAGTTTGCCAAACACAGTGTTATACTTAAGGAAAAGTTAAAGATGCTAGGTCTGTATCTTTGTACCCTTATACTCGGTCACAAATCTGTCAATATGTTAAGCATACTAAATAAATTAACATTAAAAAAGGAATTGCAAAATTTTGTGACAAATAATGTGTTTTTGGACAAAACGTAAAACACAACAACAACAATACAAAAAATCAAACATAAAAACCCTTACCGGAGCCGGGTATTGAATCCGGGACCTCTTTTACCCAAAGCGGGTGCGTTACCACTGCACCACCAGGTCAACTGAGTGTATCGATTGTAGTCAAGCTATTTAACTGTTTCGACGCAACGGGTCGAAACGTAAATAAACAATTTTGAAAGTCGAATGTGCAGGCAACACATTTTCAACAAATACATTTTTTTCTGTAATATTTTTACATGCATGAATTACTATATTTGGCAGTTTCACATATTTACGGGAGTAGGGTTCACTGCCTAAATATGGTTAAAATGTAAGATGTAAACAATTCTGACCTAAAAGACAAGGGCATAGCATCTTTAAGTATTTCACGGGAAACACACTTAATAAATTATCTTTAAATGTCCTTGAGACAGACTAAATGCTAGTGTGTTTTAATATGTGCAACTGAAAAATACCGTTAACATATGTCTTTTAAAACACACAAAAAGTTCTTATACTTTTCTCAAAAAACACGTTTTATGAAAAAGAACACTGAAAACAATAAAAAAGTATTATTATAAACTTAGGTCTAAAAAGAGAAATTTCAAAAGATAAACAATAAACATTAAAAACATTTCCATTTCAACACAATTAAACAACCGTACATATTAGTCAAACTATTGAAATTATAACTATATAACTAATAGAAAAACTATATTCTATATTCTATATCAACACTATATAATTACCTAGTATCACATTGTTCACCATCAGTATGGTGTAAGTGTAAACCACAGAGATATATTAGCCTGAGTAGGAATGAATAAAAACTATATTCTTGAGCAAGATAAATATTTAAAAATAAAAATTCAAACACTGTATATAGTTTAGTGCAACTTCAAAGAAATCAGAAAACAGGATGCCAAAAGAAGATTCAATAATATCCTATCACTTGAAACTAAATCCATGCATCTGAAACAACATTTAAACAGTATAAACACCATTTTTATTTTAGAATATAAACGAGTAGATTCGACAAATAAAATGTTATAATTTACAAATCAGTCTAATTTTTTGCTTAATCTCCTAAATTTGTCATTTGCAACAATGATTTTTAAAGCAGCTGTCCCCCAGATGCTCAAAAAGTAAAAATTGAAAAAATATTAAAACTAGCGGTAAATACTGGTCCAGATATGTTCAGTGGAGAAATCTATTATTACTGACCCCTTAATTCAATTGACAAATCGTTGTTAAAACATCGCTTTTCTTTGCATAATCTTCTGCGTTACTAACGCAGTAGCCGTTATGTATAGTAGGAATATCCCGATGGCAGAAAAGCGAATTGTCCGATTTCAAAGCAAAAACGTGAAAATATGTAGTTTTTTTATTTCTAACAACTATTTTATATATTTGAAGATATATTTTGAAAAAATGTACCTAATGATTTTTTAAGTATATTCTGGAGGCAGCTGCTTTAAAACTGTTGATTTTCTGTTCGTTTATGAACTGCAGTTCTACGACAGATGCCCTCAACAATTAAAATGATGTATGCATTTGGCAGTATTTTTCCTGTCGGTTCACTTATTATGGAATGCATTAAAACAGTCTCACGATAGATTTAAGCTGAACTTACTACGTTTTGCAATGTTTTGTTTATTTTCCAAATTACGTTTCTTCAAAAATAGGAATTTCTGAAAACATACAACAGGCTTTGAAAACCCTGAGACTGATCTTTAATCCTATTCCTGAAATCCGACTTCTATTTTCAGTATAATAAATAAGCAGCGCAGCATCTCAGATTCATTATTCAATCGATCAACCGATCAACCGATCAACTGATCAACAATGGTTCATTGTTACAATAGTTCTTTGTCTAAACCTTAATAACAATGGCATCACCGTATAAATTAACGTATACTCATCTCCTATTTTTTGTATCTGTTGTATACATAAAATGGTTGAAAATAATAGTTTAACAGTGTTTGTCAAGTACATAAAGAAATTCAAATTTAAACTTTGTCGAAACGATGAAACGGAGTTTGTGTTGTCTCAAGTTAAACACAAATGTAGAAAGAGTAACACCGTAGCATTTAGAAGCCACCCTGGCATGAGATATGTGGTACAAGAATGCATTTGCCTCGTAACAACAGACTTATCCATGTTCAATAATAATAATAATAATAATAATAATAATAATAATAATAATAATAATAATAACAATAATAATAATAATAATAATAATAATAATAATAATAATAATAATAGTAATAATAATAATAATAATAATAATAACTTTATTTAACGAAGGTTACATAATAAAGTTAAACAAACTTATTTACATTATGGCCTTAAAAACAACACATACACACCAATCATATATATCATGAACAAGTTAAAAATAATAAAATAAAAGAAAACAATTTGTTAAGAAAAGCAAAGAATAATTTTGATAATAATTAGATTTCACAAACACTCAATATTAAAACTAGATGCATTTTAACATAACAGATATGCAAATACTTGTTGAGTATATAAGTTAAAATGTTAAAAAAGATCACATGTACAACGTGAGTAAAGAATAATACAAATAAGAATTCAAAATTGATGAAATAGTCATTTACTAAGCTGTGTCACATTGTCGATGAAATGACTATCAATTTGTAATGAAAGGGTTGATTGTCATTTTAATCGATGCTTCGAACTTATAAGCATACATTTGGTTTTCACAGGATTGATGGACATGTTATTAATTTTGCACCAATAATTTATTCTATCTAAACACGATTGAAGATCAGATTGAACTGACTGGATAGTATGTCCTGATGTATGCAACGTAGAATCATCTTCGTATAAGCCTATAGAAGATGATACGTCAATACAAGAATAAATATCATTTATGTAAATAAGAAATAACAATGGGCCTAATATTGATCCTTGTGGAAGACCTGATATTATTGGCTGCAAATCTGACTTTACATCGTCAATTTTCACTAGTTGTAAACGTTCATATATGTATGATTTCTTCAGTTTTAATGCTGCAGATGAGAAATGGTGCAGTTTAAGTTTGTGAATGAGAATAGCATGGTCAACTTAATCGAAGGCCTTCTTTAAATCTAAGAATACAGCACCAACGTACTTCATGTCATCAACATCCTCCATCCACTTATCAATAAGACTAATAAGTGCAGTGGAACATGAGTGAGCTGCCCAAAGTCCTGACTGTTTCCTATACAACAATTCATGTTTGGTTAAAAAGGATTGTAGCTGTGTTGCATTATGTTTTTCAAATATTTTAGATATCGTAGGTAGTATTGATATAGGCTTGTAATTGTTTGGGTCTGATTAAGGACCACTTTTGTGCAATGGAATTACAGAGGCGGTTTTAAGAGTACTTGGAAATACACCTTCAGTTAAGCTTTTATTTATTAAATATGTAATAGGCATGACAATATTATCCCCACAAAGTTTCAGTATTTTTGGACCAATACCATCTAAGCCAGTTGATTTGTTTGTATTACGTTTGTTTAATAAGTGTTTTACTTCATGAACAGTTATTGGTTTAATATCAAAATAATGACCTTCTAGTTTGTTTTTGTCAAAGAACTCTTTTAATGACGAGAAATGGCTATGTAAATTCTTCTCTTTCTCTATGATATTCGAAATACCAACGAAGTGTGAATCTAAGACATTAGCTATTTCTGTTTTATTTGTTATTGTGGCATTGTTCATTTCAATCTCCTCCGGGTATGTTGGCGATGAACTACATACATTCATATTCTTTAAGTGTTGCCAAAAATAATTAATATTTTGATTTTCAGATATAGGTTTGTTGAAAAAGTTTATTTTACTCTTTCGTATCAAAGCAGTTGTTTTATTTCTTGCTTGCCGATAATTTTCCCAATCTTTCTTTTCATAGTAACCATTTCTATTATGTATAGAATTTTTAATTCTTCATTGAACCAACCTGGTTGTTTGACATAACGTACCCGCTTTTGTTTAATAGGCGTATGTTTTGAGACTACAGAGTTAAGTAAATCATAAAACAGTGAAAGTGAACCACAACTATCGCATTGCTGTTCTGTCAAATTGAAGTCGGTTGTCATTATATCAGAAATAAATGCTTCCTTAGAAAAATGTTTGAATGATCTGTAGGTTATACTTTTGTGTTCGTTTGTTTTTTGACATTCGCCTGTAAAACGCGTAAGACAGACAGGCAAATGATCAATTATGGTGTAATCAGGTACTGAAGTTTCTATTATAACATCGCACGTATTCGAATAATTGTGATCGATAATACTAGCTTTATGTTTTGAAATGCGCGTGGGTTTATCAATTAACTGCTGAAACCCGTATTTACACCAGAGAAAGGAAGTACAGTCGCGGAAAATTTTACTTCGACAACCTAAAATGTATTTGATTGCGATATTGCAGCTACCAAGACAATGAGTACAGTTCAAAATATTTTCTTTTGTTTTATTCAACGTCAAGTCAAGAATAAAATAGATTACCACAGACGTCACTGTTTAATGGCTCACTGTCCTTGCTACATGGTTCAACTATTCAACAAAGATACAAACAAGTAATCAAATCTTGTAGTACAGGAACACTTTCTGTTTTTGGTGATGTTAAAAGTAATATATAGACGGGCAGTATCCTGTTTTCGGGCGATGTTCGCCTAACCGCTCATGTTTTATACCTTTACCTATACATGTAAATATGTGCCTATAAACAGTTCTAGTTTAGTAAGGTTTAGTAAAACTGATACCTGACAAATGTGCTCGCATCGTTTTGTAATAGTAATACTAATGCATTTTCTGATAACGACATATTCGAACTTTAAAACACAATGCTTTTTTTCTCGAAATGTTAGTTTGTTGAGTCTTAATCATTATAGCAAACCCGTCCATAGACAACAAAGTCCTGGATTACATGAGTGCTGCTATGGATTCGTCCTGTTGGAGAAACAAGTACAACCCCGGGGTGACCGTCGCGGTAGTCAAGGATGGAGCAAAGGTGTTCGCTGACGGGTTTGGCAAAAACGACAGAACCGATGCCGCGTCAGCGACGCCAACAAAACAAACGCTATTCGGCACCCACACACATTTTAATGACAATCGAAAGTCTTAAAGCCATATTAGGTTTGTACTTACTATTTGAAATCACTTGAAATCTGGTGTTCATACGCATTAAGTTCCACGTGAAAGCCTTGCATGATGTGACGCACTATGATATGGGTTTAAAATAGAATGATTCTGAGAAATAAACGGATGTTGTAAAATAATTCAATTCCTTAACAATCGGAAAATCCTACCTATTTACTCTGTGCAAATATAACAAAAATCAACAACAACAAATATATTTTAATATAATCCTTTTTAATCAGACATACAGATCTCACATTTCATGAGAAAACAAATATTTGCTTATTCCTATAGTCCAACGTACAACGTTGCCTCATTAAGAACAACAACTAATTACTAGTTGCAAATAGCAAATAATATAAACGTCTACATTTTAGACAGTGCTTTTCACAAAGACTGGGACATCGCTACCTTTCCATTTTGTCATTTGTATTTCAGTGATGCCTGCAGCTGATCCGCTGAAGAGACATTCACTAAAGTTAATAACATTCAGTAGATCCCCTTGACCTTTCATGTAGAATGGGTACACGTGATCCGTTAGATTGTCGTCATCTTTCCGCGGATACAAGATAAACTCTGCCCAGCCGTACGTCAGGTGAAGTAGCCCATCGCCAGGTGACAGGACGACGGACAGATCCCCATAGAGACCGGTAGCTTCTACGAACGATCCCGTGAAATCTGCGAGAGGCCGACTAACGGTGCCATCAGTGTTGATAAGGAGGCGGTTGAAGGTCCAGTCCGCCCACTGGGGCTGGGAGAAGGGCCAACTGCAGCTGTCTGTGGCGGAGATCCACGGCGTCTCCCCCAGGTACAGGTCGGCGATGTGGGTGAGGGCCGTGGTGCGGAACAGGTAGTCCTTGTCCCGACCTGTCATCGCGATGAACACGCCGAGACGCTTCGAGGGGATGATCATGATCAGCGAGCTTGCGCCCCACGTGGTACCGCTGTGAGAATACATAGGTAGCCCTGGAAAAAGAACATTCAGTCTAAACGTCCGTTTCAGATGCTATGCCTGTATCTTTTAGGTCAGAACTGTTTACATCTTACATTTTAACCATATTTAAGCAGCGAAACCTACTCGCGTAAATATAAGAAACTGCTACATATAGTTATTCATGCATGTAAAAATATTACAGAAAAAAAATGTATTTGTTGAAAATGTCTGGCCCGCAAATTTGGCTTTGTTTATTTACGTTTCGACCCATTGCGTCGAAACAGTTAAATAGCTTGATTACAATCGATACTCTCACTTGATCGGTGGTGCAGTGGTAACGCATCCGCTTTGGGTGCAAGATGTCCTTGGTTCAATTCACGACTCGGTCAAGGGTTTTTATGTTTGATTTGTTGTTTTGTTGTGGTTGTGTTTTTACTTTTTTGTCCAAAAAACATTATTAGTCACAAAAGTTTGCAATTCCTTTTACAATGCTAATTTATTTAGTATACTTAACATATTGCAAAATTTGTGTCCGATTATAAGGGTATAAAGATACAGACCTAGCATCTTTAATAGAAATAAGATCGAATGCGTAAAAGTATACTATGCATTAACTAGATTTAAATAAAACCTCTCTAAAGGGTGAAAAATTATAAATGCTTCCTTCATCAGGATCACATAAAACAAACACAATAACAAAACATTTAAACAATAACTAATATTTAAAAAACGAACTTTTCTTTAATCATGTATTATGATGACACCCCGGAACCCACCCCTGTAATAGCCTCGGCGCCATCCCAACAGGTATGTGTCTTTTGAGAACGTGACGGGTGCTTCCGGCTGTGTGAAGTAGCGCATGTAATCCACGGCGGACTGCGGGATCGGGTTTTCCTCGTGGAAGATGTCGTCTAGGACCGACTGACTCAACACCTTCAACGATATTATGCGATGGAAACAAAAAATATTCCATGCTCAGTATGTTCATGGTAATATATTTACATTCAATAAGCATTTTGATAAGGAAAACGATTGCGTTCATGAGCCTGTAATTACAAAGCCTCATCACTGGCGTAGACTTTTCATAACATTCTACATTGTGAACTTTTTTATTATTTAAAAAAAAACTCGACCTACCTTATGAAGTAGATTGTCACATGTGTCGCCAAGTAAATTGATATTTTGCTAACGATAGATGACTGTTCATTGTTTATTCTTGTGAATAAAAGAATAAACATTGATTTCAAGACACATTTCCAACGGAATCCTGTCTTCTGTTTGACATTCTTTTTCCTTTTTCATTCTTTTAAGTTTAAATAACAGATTTCTTAAGCAAATACTGCACACATAAAAAGAAC